>Ga0233432_10001856_pt1 | contig 20122 bp, 19 predicted proteins | sample SI_122_August201_6_FD_179870 | JGI IMG/M metagenome (GOLD analysis project Ga0233432, IMG submission 179870) | Seawater microbial communities from Saanich Inlet, British Columbia, Canada - SI_122_August2016_10_MG | ecosystem: Environmental > Aquatic > Marine > Inlet | place: Canada: British... | reverse complement strand
CCGTAGGTCTTCGCCATTACCGTGGTAATTGCCGCCGTTAACGTAGTCTTTCCGTGATCTACGTGTCCGATCGTTCCCACGTTTACGTGGGGTTTGGTTCGCTGAAAGGTCTCTTTTGCCATTTTATATCAGTATTAATTGAACGATTTATAAATCTATTTACATGAGCCGATAGTCGGAATTGAACCGACGACCCCTTCCTTACCATGGAAGTGCTCTACCCCTGAGCTATATCGGCCGATGGAGCGGGCGACCGGGTTCGAACCGGCAACATTCAGCTTGGAAGGCTGACACTCTACCAATTGAGTTACGCCCGCTAGGGTGCGTGTGGGGAGAGCAGGATTCGAACCTGCGAAGTCGTAAGACAACAGATTTACAGTCTGCCCCAGTTGGCCGCTTTGGTATCTCCCCATTGGTGTAATTCTGCGCGAATTGCCGGGGCATTTCCGCGTAAATTACTGTACGTCAATATTTTCAATGAACGAGCCAGTGACCGGATTCGAACCGATGACCGACGGTTTACAAAACCGTTGCTCTACCAACTGAGCTACACTGGCTTTTTTCGAAAGACGTGAAAAATACCGCAAACCGTTGGGATTGTCAACACTAAAACATTAAAATTTTATCTTTTTTACCAATGACGGTATCTATCAACCCGATGAGGAAATCCTATGCAAGCTTAAAAAATGAGCCCACACACCACCGCCTAGTTACCTTTGCTTTTTTCGTCGTACATATATAAAGCCCAACAGCACTAAAAAGGCCATTAATACCAAAATAAGCTGACTATATGCTTCCAAATAAATACCCACCCGTCGCCAATTATCACCCAACCACCACCCTCCATATATAAGGACTCCATTCCATAACATCGAACTAAGGCTAGAACTGAGTACGGTCGGCCAGATAGGCAGTTTACTTGCTCCTGCAGTCAGCGCTATAACCGAGCGAGTGCCTGCAAGAAACCGGTTACTTACCACCACCCATTGCCCATAACTACGCATCCATTCTTTACCCTTACGCAAGTAGGATGGATTCGCGAATCTCAAAATTAGTTTCGCTAGTGCTTTCCTTACTGCACCTAGGAGCCCTTTTGAAGAATCATTTTCCAGAACATTCTCTTGTTGAATTGCTCCACTGGTTGATGCGAACAACGGCCCACCTAAGTAACTCCCCATTTGATACATCGTCATAAAGCCCAAAACCGAGGTTATGACGGTCCCTAACCAAAGGCCCAGGCCATTTATGCTACCTAAAGAGATTAAATACCCCCCAAATGCTACGATAACATCACCAGGTACGGGGGGGACAATATTTTCCAGGTAGGCTATTAAAAATAAAAGAAGGTAAATCACAATAGGGGATACCTGCCCAATAAAATCGACTATGATATTGATTACATCTGCCATTTTATGGAAGCCTTTATTAATGAACAGAGGTAATCCACCATACCGAATGGGGAATTAGCTGTTCTTTTTTATTAGCACTGTGGCCATAACTGCTGCGCCTTCTTCTCGGCCAATAAAACCCATTCGTTCAGAGGTGGTTGCTTTGATCGAAACCTGATCTAATTCCACTGCAAGAATAACAGCGATTCGCTCTCGCATAGCAGGAATAAAAGGCAATAATTTTGGGCGCTCCATTACTATAGTAGCGTCTATATTTCCTAAGCTAAACCCACCACCACCAACCAACTCATACGCCTTGGCCAGCAATAGTGCACTGTCAGCACCCTTATATGCCGGATCTGTGTCTGGGAAATGAGTACCAATATCTCCTAAAGCTAGGGCCCCAAGTAAGGCGTCGGTTATAGCATGCAAAAGCACATCTGCGTCGGAATGACCATACAATCCCATTGTGTGAGGAATGGTAATTCCTCCTAATATCAACGGACGATCGTCCGACCATTTATGCACGTCATAGCCAAAGCCAACTCGAATATCCATAGCTATTGTGGTACGTCAAAGGATCCTTCTTCTAAAATCATCTCAGCTACCCTTAGATCTATTGGGAAGGTTATTTTCAAGTTCCTTCTATCACCTGCAATGACTTTTACCTTCCCGCCTATCCGTTCCACCAAGGATGCATCATCTGTTCCGAAATAGTCCTCAGCGATGGCCTTTTTATAGGCTCTCTCCAGTAATGGCCTCTGAAAGATTTGAGGTGTCTGCGCCTGCCAAATTGTGCTTCGCTTGGGGGTTTCTTGTATAAAGCCTTTTGCATCGACCCGTTTGATGGTGTCTTTAGCCGGAACGGCAACAATGGCGCCTCCATGATCCCTAGCTTCGGTGCAGCATAATTCTACTAAGGAAGTTGTTATGAAGGGCCTGACTGCGTCATGCACGGCTACCATATTCACATGATCATCGAGTGACTGAAGCGCATGATGTATAGAAAATTGCCGTTCTGACCCACCTTCAACCACATCTACTGTTATAGTGTCACTTTTAAAAGATGACGCAATGCTTTGTGCTTGGGACATCCATTGATTGGAGGTAGCAATAACAATTTGAACTAAGCCGTCTACCCGTAAAAAATTACGGATGGTATGCTCTAAAATAGTCGCCCCTTTTAGCCGGAGATAAGGCTTTGGAGTTTCCATTCTCATGCGACTACCTGTTCCTGCAGCTGGTAATATAACGGCTAGTCTAATCATATACCTACCTGGTTAAATGACCATCATGGCATCGCCGAATGAAAACAACCTATAGTTATTTTCTTTAGCTTCTTCGTAAGCTTTCATAAGCAAATCATAGCCTGCAAAAGCGGCGCCCAACATTAGCAGAGTAGATTCTGGTCGATGGAAGTTAGTAATAAGCGATTCAGTTATCTTGAACTGATATGGTGGATAAATGAATTTATCGGTCCAACCCGTACCCTGTTTACTCATCCCACTGGCCATAACACTCGTCTCAATCGCACGAACAACACTAGTTCCCATGGCTATTACTTTGTGTTTTTTACTTTTAAGGGCTAGGTTTATTTGATCAGATGTATCCTGAGAAATAAAATAGTTTTCAGAATCCATGCGGTGCTTCGTTAGATCTTCCACCTCAACATTTCGGAATGTACCCCATCCAATGTGAAGTGTGATAGGCAGTATATGCACTCCTTTGGCTTTTATTTTCTCGAGTAGATCCTCGGTAAAGTGCATACCCGCCGTAGGAGCGGCTACTGCACCACGCTCGGAAGCGAATACCGTTTGATATCGCTCTTTATCTTCGTCAACTGGCTCACGCTCGATGTAGGGCGGCAAAGGCATTTTGCCCAAGGAATCCAATCGTTCGTACAGTTCATGATTGGGTCCATCAAAAAGAAACCGAATCGTTCTCCCTCGGGAAGTGGTATTGTCCACCACTTCGGCCATCAATTCATCTTCCCCTTCACCAAAGTATAACTTGTTTCCAATTCGAATTTTACGTGCAGGCTCTACGAGAACATCCCACAACATATTCTCAGGCTGTAGCTCTCTTAGCAGAAAAACCTCTATATCCGCTTCGGTTTTTTCTTTCTTACCATTTAAGCGAGCGGGAAATACTTTTGTGTTGTTGTACACTAACACATCGCCTTCATTCAAATATTCATGTATATCTGAAAAGCTTCGGTGTTCTATGGTTTGTTCAGCCCTGTTAAGAACCATTAATTTTGCACTATCTCTTTCTTTCAGTGGTGCGTCTGGGATATTTAAACCTTCTATTTCGTATCTAAAATCGGTAAGTTTCATTCCTTGATTTTTACTTCTTGAGCCTTAATATTGTTTAATGCCTTTCCCTTTTAAGCTGCTGGAATAGGGAATACATACGAGGCACTATTTCATCATTCAAAAGAGAGAAAATATACTATTTTTGAGGTCTAGAAGCAATTTCAAATAACCATAGTTTAGGTTTATTATTTAGAGACTATTCATTATAATAAGAATAGAACTACGTTCGTTCGGGGTATGCTCTTTAAAGACCTATTAGCATTATTATGAAACCACTTACTTTTTCACTAGCACTAGTTATCATTCTTGGAATATCGTTGGATACTCAAGCACAACTGCGCAAAAACTTACCCACCCCATACGATTATTCAGGACCTATTATCAATCGCACAACACCAACTGTTCAGCACAGCTTGAATCAATTTTTCCAAAAAATTAATGTGCAAATGTCTCACTCGTATGAAATGAGTTTTGCGGCCTATGGCGGAGGAGTTCAAAATATCAATGCTTACACAAACACTCTTCAGTTTGCGTTTAGTCCTAAGCTACAAGGTAGAGTGGATGTATCTTTCTTACACTCCCCTTTTGGCGGAAGCACCCCTGGCTTTGGTTCGAATGGCAATGGAATTCAACAAGGTTTCAGTCCTCAAGTGAGGATCCGAAATGCGGAACTAAATTACCAGATTTCTGATAAGGCTTTTTTAAGGGTACAGTATCAGCAGTTACCTAATACAATGGGATACAACCCCTATTCTAGATTTAACCCGTATCGTTCGTACGGAATGTGGTACTAGAAAAATTACATGAGTCAGACGCCGAAAGAATCCTCCTCTAATACTCTTTATTTGCATGCGGCTATTGGCTTTTTAAGTCTACTACTAGTCATTTTGTTACTAGCTGTATTCACCAGAGTACTGTTCCCAAGAATCCAGAATGAGAGAGCAGAGCAAAGTGCTCAGCTTATCAGTGATATCATACAAATTGAAGTGCTTAATGGTTGTGGAGTATCTGGTATTGCTAATTCCTATACATCGGTGCTTAGAAAAAATGGGTTTGACGTCGTTGAAACCGGCAATTTTGACCATTTTGATGTAAAAAATACCATGATTATATCCCGTAGTGGAGTCATGGCAAATGCCTATCGCGTGGCTGATGCTTTAGGTGTAGATCCCCTCCATGTAATTCAAGAAGAATCTCCAGATTTCTTTCTGGACGTTACCGTTGTAATTGGCCAAGATTACGAATCGTTGAACACAGATTAACTATGACAAAAATAGAAAAACCCGCTAACAACCAATTTATCGAGGCAACTCCAGATTCCAACACCCTAGTAACCCACATTATTGAGGGTATGGAAAGTAAAAAAGCCAAAGATATTACGGTATTGGATATATCTGCTCAAACTACCCTAGCGGATTTCTTTGTGATTTGCACCGGTAATTCTGATACCCAAATTAAAGCCATTGCTGACGCTGTAGAGGCTGAAGTACAAGAAAAAACAGGCGATAAGGCATGGAAAAAAGAAGGCCTACAAGCTCGATCTTGGATTATCCTAGATTTTATTCATACAGTGGTTCACATTATGACAGAGGAAAAGAGAAGTTTTTATAATTTAGAACTCATGTGGAACGACGCTAAAGCAACTTATATCAAATCCGAAGGGTAATAGAATGGGATTCCGAATTTTAGTTACGGAACCTATACCGGCGTCAAATTTACATTTTCTCCAGACCGTAGGTGAAGTTACTGTGGGTGAACAAGGGCAATTTCTAACTGAGGAATCATTGCTCGAAGTAATTGAACATTATGATGCCTTACTATGCATGCTATCTACCCCGGTTACATCTAGGGTATTGGAAGCAGCGCATCAGTTAAAAATTGTGGCAAATTTTGCTGTGGGCTACAACAATATTGATGTTCAAGCCGCCCACCGCTGTAATATACAGGTTGCTAATACACCTGATGTATTGACTGAATCCTGTGCCGATTTTACAATGGGTCTGTTATTGGCGACCACCCGTCGATTTAACAAAGCCGAGCAATATCTTAGGGATGGGCTTTTTACCCAATGGGAACCTTTGGGATTTTTAGGTATGGAACTCTCAGGTAAAAAACTTGGCATTATAGGAATGGGGCGCATAGGTCAATCTTTTGCAAAAAGAGCGCAGGCATTCGGGATGGGGATATACTATCATAACCGAACCAAGCTTGCTCCCTCGATTGAACAGACTCTTCAAGCAAGCTATGTGGAAGATCTAGATACTCTACTTAGCAGATCGGACGTCATTAGTTTGCATTGTCCCCTACATGAAAGTACTCATCATCTCATCGACGCCCAACGCCTTAGCTTAATGCAGGAACATTCCATTCTTTTAAATATTTCCAGAGGACCAGTCGTAGATGAACAGGCCTTAGCACAGGCACTGCATCAGGGGCAGATTGGCGGGGCAGGTATTGATGTCTATGAATTTGAGCCAAACGTTCATCCCGATTTACTCACCGCACCTAATTGCACACTACTTCCCCATATTGCAAGTGCTACGCACGAAACGCGAACAGCTATTGGGGAATTAGCTGCTAGCGCTATCGCTGGTGTGCTTTATCAAAAAAATCCGAGTGAAATCCCCAACCTAATCTCCGCTTTTTAAGCATATTTGCTATGTCCTTTACAATGAGTTCGGTACAAAAAGAAGCGAGTGCGCTTGGCAAAATTGGTGGGCCTGTTGTAGGAACGCAACTACTCGGTATGGGTTTAAATGTTACCGATACTATTATGGCCGGTCAACTTAGCGCCGCGGACCTAGCTGGTGTAGCAGTAGGAAATGCTCTTTACCTGCCGGTACTCATGTTTGGAATCGGAACACTTGTAGCTATAAATCCAGTAGTTTCTCATCACCTAGGGGCTAAACGATTCGATGAAATAGGGAAAAGTGCACGACAGATGTTATGGCTAGTGGCATTGATTGCCATACCTTCTTTTTTTCTTGTTCGTTGGCTTCCTCAATTAATGCCCATTGTAGGGGTAGACCCAGAAATTATCCCGCTAGCAACTGACTACATGTTGGCCGCTTCTTGGGGAATCCCCGCCTATTTCTTGTTTTCAGGATTTCGTTATTTCAGTGAAGGATTAGCCTATACGAGGCCAGCTATGTTGGTGGCATTAGGCATGCTTGTTCTCAATATTCCAGCGGACTACCTATTAATGTATGGGGCCTTCGGACTCCCTCAACTAGGTGCTGAAGGTACAGGATACGCCACATCGCTCGTGCAATGGTCCGGTGGGCTTGCAATGATAATGTTCACTGCGAAGTTCAAAACCTACCGCCGTTTTAATATTTTTACCCGAACTAAAGGACCCGATTGGGGTCGCATTGCTGAATTGCTAAAAATTGGCATACCAAATGCCATGAGTACTACAATGGAAGTACTTCTATTTGCTGCTGTAAGCGTTCTTATGGGTACACTAAGTGTTCAGGCTTCTGCTGCCCACCAGGTTGCCATCAATATTGCAGCTACCGTATTCATGATTCCTTTAGGATTATCTCTAGCCATTTCTCAGCGAGTTGGTGTTTCTATGGGTAAAGGACTTTTACAAGAGGCACGCTTTAGGGGGTTTACTGGAACCGCTGTTTGTACTGGCGTTACTAGTATTACTGCTGCCGTTCTCTTCGTTTTTCCAGAAGCCATCGTAAGTGTGTACACACATGATGTAGAAGTCATTAACCTAGCGGTGAGTTTGGTCTTTTTCGCAGCCGTTTTTCAACTCTCCGATGGTTTACAAGTGGGTGCTTTTGGAGCCCTTCGAGGGTTAAAAGATACCCGTATGCCTATGATATTTAACTTGATTTCCTACTGGCTTATTGGTTTTTCTGTGGGGTATTATCTGAGTTTTAATGCAGGATACGGTCCTCAAGGATTATGGATAGGACTTATTGCTGGCTTAAGTACCGCTGCTGTATTACACAACACACGGTTCCATCTTTTAACACGAAATAAAAACTAACAAAGAAGCCGAACCAATAGCTACGCTTTATTGTAGTAGTACTATGCCTAGTTACATTCATTATATAGAAACATCCGTCCCTGCGACTCGGGGTAATCAACGCGAACTCTTAGATCGATTAAAGAATTTGCATCAGGATGACCGAAAAACTCAAGCAATCCTGCATAGAATTTATACTCAATCAGGAATAGAACATCGGCATACTATATTGGAAGACTATTTCTCTGAAGACCCTGACAGCTTTTTCCATCGCTCTTTTGATCCATCACAAATACCCAGCACTGGTGAGCGAAATAAAAAATATGAGTCTGCTGCTAAGAAGCTTTTCTTAGAAACTGCTAGCGCATTAATTGAGAAGCATAAAAAATCTGGCCTTCCAGCAATAAGTCATGTAATAACGGTTTCGTGTACGGGTTTTTTTGCTCCTGGTCCTGATTACGAAATCGTTAAAGAGCTAGGTTTAGCTTCAAGTGTTGAACGCTATCATATAGGCTTTATGGGATGTTATGCCGCTTTTCCAGCACTTCGTATGGCACAGGCTTTTTGTGATCAAGATTCTAAGGCCGTGGTACTCATTGTTGCAACCGAACTTTGCTCCTTGCACTTTAATCCTAATACCGATCCCGATACCTTAATAGCTGGTTCCGTTTTCTCAGATGGTTCTGCAGGTGCCCTAGTCTCGGCAATGAAACCAAGTAGCTCTGCCTATCGAATAGAAGCTTTTGCCAATGATTTAGCCTATGAAGGAGAGCGAGATATGGCTTGGACTATAGGGGATACAGGCTTTGATATGACCTTATCCTCTTATGTACCAGATATAATTAAGAATAATTTGAATTCGATTACTGACCCGCTTTTTGCCCGTTTTGGATTAGGAGTAGAAGATATTGGCTATTGGGCAATACATCCGGGAGGACGAGCTATTTTAGACAAAGTAGAACAGAGTTTTGAGCTCAATGACCAAGCCTTGGACGCATCTAGAAGGGTACTTAAAAATCATGGTAATATGAGTAGTGCTACGATACTATTTGTTTTGGATGATCTTCTCAAGCGTCCACCCTCTCATGCCCATATTCACGAAGGGCACGATACTGCATTAGCTATGGCTTTCGGCCCAGGTTTAAGTATAGAGACTGCATTATTACGCCGTATCGAACACAGCTAGAAAATCTATGTTTACTCACTTAAGCCAACGACAAGCCCATCTCATCGAAAAAATGGATGCTGCCAACGCCGATAGTGAGCAACTCGAACAGACCTATGCCGATTTCTATACCTTGAATAGATGGGTATCACAGTGGAATAGAGTGTACGCCAAGTATATTCGCCCTCATGCAATAGAAATACAGAAACAGGGGAAAATATTTCAAGTGCTTGATGTAGGATGTGGAGGTGGGGATATCGCCTTTTTCTTATTTAAATGGCTTAAAAAAGATGGGATTAGCGCACATATTACCGGCATAGATATTGATAACCGCGCTATAGATTGGGCCAAGGCCAACCGGTCCGTACAACCTGAAACGGCGCTAGTGCACAAAAACAAGCCCACCGGATTATTTTTTGAGTGCATATCTACAACTGAGTTGGCACATCGTGGGCATAAAGTAGACTTAGTCATGAATAACCATGTCTTACACCATTTACCCTCAACAGAAATCACTCCATTTTTGACCGAATGTGCTGAACTAGGTACGAAAGTTATTTGTAATGATTTAGAACGCAGTAGTCTAGCTTATACTCTCTTTAGTCTGTGCCTATTTCCTTTACGATATAGATCATCATTTATTTACCAGGACGGACGGACTAGTTTGAAAAAAAGTTTTAGAGAGAACGAACTAAATACTCTTAGCTCGGAGGGTTGGAAGGTTGAAAGATTATTTCCTTTTCGGCTGTTGTTAATATATGAGGGAGAACATGGCCGTGCCTAAGCCTGATATGACAGGGAATAAAGCACCGATTATAGTCGTTGGGGCAGGCCCAGTGGGCTTATTTCAGGCATTATCCTTGTATCTAAAAGGAATTGAATGTGTTATTATGGAAAAAAGAAGTGAGGCTATTTCCGATACGCGTTCGCTAGGAATCCACCCGCCATGTTTAGTTATGCTGGAAGAATTGGGACTATTGAGTCAGTTTTTAAAAAAAGGTATTCGAGTGGACAAAGGGATTGCCCATAATGGAAGAAAAAAACTTGGAGAGATTAATTTTTCTACGACTCAGCGGTCTGGGCAAAAGCATCCATACATTTTAATTCACCCACAAAATGAAACCGAAGCTATACTAAAGAGTGCCTTTTCAGAACTTTACCCGCATAATATTAAATGTGGGTATGAAGTTACGAGTTATCGAGATAATGGGGACCATTTAGTTGTTTATTCACATAAAGTCCCGCAATCATCGGAGAATCAACTTACCGAGACACTAGAACATAGAACCCCCATTCTGATTGCTTGTGATGGGAAGAATAGTACCATACGAAGTATGGCGGGTATACCTTACAAGGGAAGTCCATATCCCGATTCTTACGCAATGGGAGACTTCCCAGACCCAGAATACCCTCCATCTCCCCCTTTTGTGTACATCACTTCGGAGGGACTGGTCGAATCCTTTCCCATCGCCGATCAAAAAAGACGATGGGTTATTAAGACCGAACACTATCAATCAAAGCCACAACCGCAGTGGCTTAGTGAAGCCATTTATGAGCGGGTTAGCGAAAGACCTAATGCAGATGCTTGCTCAATGATTAGTAGCTTTGGTGTACAGCACCACAGAGCAGCCTTGAGACAGAAAAATCGTTTATTCCTAGTGGGCGATGCTGCCCATGTTGTTAGTCCTATAGGCGGACAGGGAATGAATTTAGGATGGTTGGGCGCATGGCAACTGGCCAAAGATATCAAGAAACTCAATGACAAAGGTGTACTGTATAATCCCTCGGAACATCCAATACCGCTCACTTCGTATTCGACTAATTTCGATGCGGTTATAACTGAGGTAGCTCGCCGTGCTCACTGGAACATGAGAATGGGGCGAAATTCCAAGCTTCAATGGCTTAAACAGCTTTTCATCCAAATTCTACTCTATATACCTGTAAGTTCGAGGAAACTAGCCGAACGGTTCACCATGAGCAATTTGCCAACCAAATAGTCCTAAAGCCAACGTAAGTTGTTGACGCTTTGGGACGTCTACTTCTTTTAATTTGATTGGTTTTTCTGAACGTAATCCAACAGCACCGTGTGTAAAATACCCCCATTGCGGTAGTAATCTACTTCAACTGGAGTATCTATGCGACAGTCGGTGGTAAATTCAATAACCGTTCCATCCGTTTTGGTGGCAACAACCTTAATTTCTTGCCGTGCTTGTACTGAATCATCCACTGCAACATCGAAATGCTCGGTACCATCCAAGCCTAAACTATCGGCGGTTACTCCCTCTTTATATTGTAGTGGAAGTACTCCCATTTGTACTAGATTAGAACGGTGAATACGCTCATAGGATTCTGCTATAACTACTTTAACACCTAACAAGTTGGTACCTTTTGCAGCCCAATCACGAGATGATCCCGTCCCATACTGCTTACCAGCCAAGGCCACAAGGGGGGTATTTGAAGCTTTATATTTTACAGATGCTTCAAAAATACTGGTCACTTCATTTTCAGGGAAATAGGTAGTAAACCCACCTTCAGTTCCTGGTGCTAGTTGATTTTTGAACCTAACATTGGCAAATGTACCTCGGGTCATAATTCGATCATTTCCTCTACGCGATCCATACGAATTAAAATCAGCACTTTGCACCCCGTTTTTCTTTAAAAACAGACCTGCAGGTGCATCTTCTTTAATATTTCCGGCTGGAGAAATATGATCAGTGGTAATTGAATCACCTACTTTAACCAATGTACGAGCTCCCTTTATTGGCTGAATAGGGTGATACTCTTCGGACATATTCATGAAAAAAGGAGGTTCTTGTATATAGGTAGATGAATCCTTCCAGTCAAAGAGTTCCCCGCCACTCATTGGTATTTCTTCCCAAGTTGGTGATTCAAATACATCCTCATACATTTTATTGAACAAGTCTGGTCGTATGGCATTATCAAGCTCAGCTGCAATTTCATCTGTGGTTGGCCATAGTTCTTTTAGATACACCTCATTTCCGTCTTTGTCTTTACCAAGCGGCTCGGTTGCCAGGTCTATATCAACGGTTCCTGCTAATGCATAAGCCACTACTAAGGGGGGTGAAGCTAAGAAATTGGCCTTCACATAGGGATGAATACGCCCTTCAAAGTTTCGGTTTCCAGATAACACCCCTGCTACAATCAAATCTCCTTCCTTGACCGCTTTTTCTACGGGGGCCGGAAGTGGCCCTGAATTCCCAATACAGGTAGTACATCCGTAGCCTACTAGATTAAAGCCAAGGGTGTCCAAGTATTCAGTTAGTCCAGCTTCGTTCAAATATTCGGTCACGACTCTGGAGCCAGGTGCCAATGAGGTTTTGACATATGCTGGCACCTTCAAGCCTCTTTCAACAGCTTTCTTGGCGACAATACCTGCTCCCAACATAACACTTGGGTTGGAGGTGTTTGTACAACTGGTTATCGCAGCAATCACTACATCACCATGTTTCATTTCAATATCTTGGCCATTGCGGTACATCGCTTTGTTGGCTAACTGATCTTGAGCTAGAGCAAAGCCCATCGTGGGATTATCGCTCGTTAAAGCCGCCTCAAAAGTGCGCTTCATATTACCTAATGTTATTCGGTCATGTGGTAATTTTGGGCCTGCAAGGGAGGTTTCAACCGTACTTAAGTCCAACTCAAGCGTGCTGGTAAAGTGAGGATCTAGTGTGTCATCGGTACGGAATAAACCCTGGGCTTTGGTATAGTGCTCAACCAGTTGCACTAGTTCTTCTGATCGTCCAGTTCGCCGCATATACCGTAAGGATTCATGATCAATAGGGAAGAATCCCATGGTGGCTCCATATTCCGGTGCCATATTGGCTATGGTCGCCCGGTCAGGCAAACTCATATTGCTAATTCCCTCCCCATAAAACTCGACAAATTTTCCTACAACACCATGCTTACGAAGCATCTGGGTAACAGTGAGCGTTAAATCAGTTGCCGTAACGCCCTCTCTAAGCTTCCCTGTTAATTTCATCCCTACTACCTCTGGAACTAACATGCTAATAGGCTGTCCTAGCATAGCTGCTTCCGCCTCAATACCTCCAACGCCCCATCCTAAAATTCCAAGACCGTTAATCATAGTAGTATGTGAATCAGTCCCAACCAAGGTATCTGGATAGGCAGTAATGGACCCATCCTCTTCTGTTCTTGTAAATATTCCTCTCGCTAAATATTCCAGGTTCACTTGGTGTACAATTCCTCGTCCAGGAGGTACCACTCGAAAATTATCGAAAGCCTGTTGACCCCATTTTAAAAACTCATATCGCTCTCGGTTGCGCTCCATTTCTTTTTCGACATTATGCATGAACGCAAATTCTTGCCCAAACATATCTACCTGAACCGAGTGATCAATAACTAAATCAACAGGGACTTGTGGGTTTATGGCTTCAGGGTTTCCACCCATACGCTTCATAGCGGAGCGAAGAGCGGCTAAATCAACTACTGCAGGGACCCCTGTGAAGTCTTGAAGCACTACTCTGGAAGGCTTAAATGGTATTTCTCCCTGTGGATTTTCCGGCGCATAATTGGCCAGTGTTTCAATGTCTTTTGCTGTGACTAGATAATCATCATACTCACGAAGTACCGCTTCTAGTAATATTTTTATTGAAAATGGTAGCCTATCAACGCCCTCATAGCCCATCTCTTTTAGTTTGGACAAACTAAACATATGTGCTGTGCCATTTCCTGTTTCAAATGTTACTCTTGTGTTCTTAAAATCGCTCATTTAGGAGTCTTTTTGTGAATGTGTTGAATGTATGTAATGATAAAATACTATGAGGCTAGCATCCGCCTTCATTCAAGCCCATGCTAACCCTTTACAGACTACAAATGTACGAATTTTTTCCCTATTTGGGGAAGTCCAACCTACCTTTTAGTGTGGCTTATTTTAAAAGTAGCATTGTTTTTGTTATTCGCTCACCATCAAACTCTAAACTATACATATATAAACCACTTGATAACCCATCCAAACCGGCACTGAAACGGACTTCATGTGTCCCTGCTGAACGGTATTCATCTATGATTACCCGTACAGTACGGCCTAGCATATCATAGACGGTTAGTCTCACCTTTGAAGCCTTTTCCAGACTAAAGGGAATTATTGTGGTAGGATTAAATGGGTTCGGGTAATTGTTGCCTAGTTGAGTTTGATATGGTTGGTCTGTTTTATATTGGGGATTCTCGTTCAATTCATTGGCCACTAGCACGTCCAAATTTGGTTCTCCGGGAGTTCCTCCATTTGAAGATGCACTCCAAAAACGAGCTTCAGCATTATCTAGTAATGGGTTAACTAAGGCTAAACTGGCTCCTTGCCCATCTGCAGCTGTAGGCCAAGGAGACTCATCGTCATATCGCACCGAATCTACCAATTGTCCCTGTGCATTAAATAGTCGCAGTAACTCCCCAGAACCAGCAAATCCAAATCCAATTGGACCTTCTGCAACACTGACGGTGGGATAAATAGCAGCAAAATCCTCAGGTTTCCGAACTAATACTCGAAAACCACCCTCTGCTAATAAACTTCCTTGAGCAAAATAGTATCGATGTGCATCATCTGAGTCGGAAAAAAACCAGTAACTCATATCGACTGCATAATCATTCGGATTATGTAATTCGACCCAATCATCAGAATCTTGAGTAGATGAGGCGTTGTAATGAATCTCATTAATGACTACCTCGCTGGTTTGTGTGGATGTAATAGGCTCGAATATGGCCTGAATCTCACTATTTTTGTCAAGTGTAACTTGAATGTCAGGGCTGTTGGAATGACTAAGACCGTCCCAACGCACAAAACGGTATCCAGCCGCAGGAATAGCCCGTAGTTGAGCGGGTATATCATGGTATATTGGCACGTATTCAGCGGTATCACTTCGAGCCCCTTCAACCAGAATCATTCCGGATTTGGCACGATTTACACTTGTGCCAAGACGATGGATATCCCCTGTCCCGAAAAAACTCTGAATGTGCTCCCTTTCTTTGTCGGGTCGCTGGCTCAAAAAATCGCGCATTACATCGAGATGTTTTTCCCAATTCATATCATTACCTAGACGCATCGATTTAGACCAACGTCGCATATGATCCGGCACTTCATCCGCTATTAACCCAGCAATACTGTCCATTAAAGCCAGTGATCTGCTTGGATTAAAACTAAGTTGTAAATGCACGCTATAGCGTTGTAAAAATGAAGCTCTAAAGGTAGAATTTTCTAATAATTTCCGTATTAGTAGCGTGGACCATGTTGGGTGCTCGTAATTAGTTTCGGTGAGCATATGCAATTTCTCAAACATATTTGTTTCTAAACGGCCACGTGAATGACTATCCATAGTCATATCCGCATCATACAGAATCCAACGCCACTTGCCCGTATCCGACTGCGCCCTCCAATACTTTATATTGTTGGCCGGCCAATCCCCATTTGCTAAGAATATTTCAACAATGAGGTAGTCCATGTATTGTTCTACATCCATGCGTTCTTGTATCCATGCATAATGCACCGAATCTTCCAACCCATTTTCGTTCACATATTCTAGCATCTGTTCGTAATGCGCCGCAGAACCCTCCCCCACCGATGCATTACCTGAGAGTAAATCAATAGCATCGGCATCTACCCCATAATTGGATTCTATAAAATCTTCGTTTTGCTTTTCTCGAAGCATATGAATTCCCCAATATTGCCCATTGAAATAGACGGCTACATGCTTGTATGATTGATACCCAAGATCCATCCTACCCCGTACTAACTCTTGAGAAAATGCATTTCGAATCATTGCGCGATACCAGTCCTGCCCACCGTTTCGAAGAGATAAGCGATTGAACTCGGTAATTGACTTATCTGGGAATAGTGGATAGTTCAACCGGGAGAGTCCATAATCCGATCGAAAGTAAATATCCAATGATTTCTGATCGTAAAGTCGAGTACACCCACCTCCAATTTTTACCCCTGCCGCCACCGAAAACATAGGAACAGCTGAAGCACTCCCATCTTGTTCAAATAGGGTCATCTGTATGGGGCGCTCCCAATCTTGATTCCAATTATGAGGAGAACTTCTACAATAACCTGGTATTCCGTTTGAGCCTTTCACATAAATACCTCGGTCCCCCGAAAAAAAATCACCAGGTTCAAAAATGAGAGATAAAACCGGTAAGCTAGGGTTTTGATTGAGTAAATAAGTATAAAATCCTTCCACCGTATCTTGTGTTTCGGGCTGAATGGCTAATATTCGAATTGCATTCGAAGCCTTTAATGTAATTCCATCTTCTGGGAACACCCAATCAACTGGTTTTTTCCCCTGCACATTAAAATAATAATCCCACCCTGGTTGCTTATTCAGCAATCTCAATTCGACCGAATCAGCGTAAAAACCTTGCTCGGGGCTAAGCTCGAAAGGTAAATTCTGTTGTACACTATGAGTTTGGACAGCAACATTGCTGAGCATGTGCGCTGTATCATACGGCTGTTCAGACACCGAGCTTTGAGCTACTGCTATCCCACTCCCAAACGAGCTAAGTGAAAATAATGCCGTTGCGCTTAGAATCGGCAATAAACTCCACTTTATATGACTTTGACTTCGAAAACTGACCATGCAAACTTTTTTTGGTTAGAAAAGACTCGACTGTTTGATAAGTAATGACGGAGTATACTAATGTAATAGGCCATAAAATGATAAATTATGTTGCTGATTCCATTTGAATATGTCATGCTTTCAAAGAAAAACATCTTTCATACAGCTTTGTAATTATAATTGTTGATAAGTAGTTTTTTTTCCCGTAATTTTTACGTCTTTCCAAAAAAGCAATTAAACACAAATACTGTGGATACTTTAAGTTTCAAAACATACTCAGCCAAAGCCAGTGATATCGATAAGAACTGGGTTTTAGTGGATGCCGAAGACCAACCATTAGGACGATTGAGTAGTGTAGTTGCGTCAATTTTACGTGGCAAAAACAAACCTACCTTTACTCCTCATATGGATACAGGTGATAACGTTATTGTAATTAATGCTGAAAAAGTAAAATTGACCGGCAAAAAAATGACGGACAAGATGTACTTCCACCACACTTTTTATCCAGGTGGTGAGCGATTTACAAGTGCCGAAGCAAAAATGGCAAAAGACCCAACATCATTGGTTACGATGGCTGTCAAAGGCATGTTACCAAAAAACAAATTGGGTAGAAAAATTTTAAAAAATCTACGTGTGTATGCCGGTCCTGTTCATCAGCATACTGCACAGAATCCTGAAATTGTAGAGCTCTAAACTATCATGGCCCAAGCAAATTATCTAGGACGAAGAAAAACCTCTACTGCTCGCTTATACATAAAGCCAGGAACAGGTGTATTTATCGTTAACAACGTACCCATCGAAGAATATCTACCGGTAAAAGCTATGCGTAATATCGCTCTTTCACCGATGCACATTACTGAAATGGATGGACAATTCGACATAAAAGTTACCGTACGAGGTGGTGGAAAGGCAGGACAAGCTGGTGCTATACAGCATGCACTTGCACGTGCCATCGATGGGGAACAAGAAGGTATGCACTCACGTCTAAAAGAGCATGGACTTCTAACACGCGACAGTCGTATGGTTGAGCGTAAGAAATACGGACAGCCAAAGGCGCGTAAACGTTTCCAATTCAGTAAACGATAACAAGAACATAACAAAGATCAGCTTGTATAAATTCTATTTTGTACTGGTTGATTTTTTGCGATTAGAGCTCGGCTCGACACACAAAAACACATGTGTGGTGATCTTTAACTAGGTGTTAACAGTTAGAGTTGTTTTTTTAGCAATTCAACCCTGTTAATAGGTTTAAAGAGTTGATCCACACAGAGGAATAACCTAATACAATTATACCATGCCTAAAGCAGCCTCCATTCAGGAACTACTTCAATCAGGTGCCCACTTTGGTCACTTAACCCGTCGATGGAACCCGAAGATGAAAGAATTCATCTTTATGCAACGCAACGGGATCCATATCATCGACTTAAAGAAGACACAAAATTATCTTCAAGAAGCCATCGACGAAATCCAGAAATTATCCCGTGCTGGAAAAACAATTTTATTTGTAGGTACTAAAAAACAGTCGACCGAAATTATTCGTAACGAAGCGGTTCGAGCTGGAATGCCTTATGTAACACACCGTTGGTTAGGTGGTATGTTAACCAATTTTGCTACCGTTAGAAAAAGCATTTCTCGTATGGAAGAAATCGAGCGTATGAAAACAGACGGCACCTTTGACGAGCTCACCAAAAAAGAGCGCCTTATGCTTTCACGTGAGCAAGAAAAACTTGAAAATACACTCGGTGGTATTGCCAACATGAATCGCCTACCAGGTGCTATTTTTGTCGTAGATATTCAGAAAGAGCATTTAGCAGTAAGTGAAGCTATTAAACTGCACATTCCTATTATTGCTATGGTAGACACTAATAGTGATCCTGATGTTCCTGATTACATTGTGCCGTGTAATGACGATTCTGCACGAACTATTCAGCTAGTAACCTCTCAGGTAGCCGACGCCATTATTGAAGGAGCGGCTGAACGTGAAGCATATGAAGAAGAAGCATATATGGAAGAACTAGCCATGGATGCCAAAGAAGATTCTGGCGAGGATCTAGAACCTAAAACCAAATTGCGTTCTCGCCGCAAGAAAAAAGATACCAGCAATCTTGAGACCTTAGAACCTCAAGACGCACCTGCTGAGAAGGCAGAAGACGCAGCTACCTCTACAGAGGAAAATACCTCAGATGAAGCGACTACCGAAGACGGCGCTTCAGAAGAAAAAGCATAATTCACCGATTTAATCACCAAACTTTCAATCTTGGAGACATACAAATGAGCATTTCTGCCGCAGATGTAAAGAAGCTAAGAGACATGACCGGAGCAGGCATGATGGACTGTAAAAAAGCCTTGGCAGAAGCCGAAGGTGATTTTGACAGTGCTGTTGAGATTCTTAGAAAAAAAGGCCAAAAGGTAGCTGACAAGCGAGCCGATCGTGAAGCCAAAGAAGGGTTAATTCTTACACGAATTAGTGATGACGCCAAAAAAGCAGTGGCCATTGAAATCAACTGTGAAACCGATTTCGTAGCTCGTAATGAAGATTTTCAAGCACAAGCTGATGCCTTCTTAAACGCAGCTTATGACAACAACACAGCGTCTGTTGAGGCATTGTTAGCTATCGAAATTGACGGCCGTAGTATAGCCGATCACCTTCAAGATATGACGGGTAAAATTGGAGAAAAAATCCAAATCAGCACTACCATACTTGCAACCACCGATGGTGCCATGGTTAGCTACATTCACCCAGGTAATCAATTAGGTGTACTTGTCGAATTTGACGGACCTTCTATCGACCCAGAAATTGGCAAAGATGTTGCGATGCAAGTAGCAGCTATGAAGCCAATTGCCGTCACTGAAGCTGAAGTTGATGCCTCTGTTGTAGAGAAAGAATTGGAAATAGCCAAAGAACTTCTTATCAATGAAGGTAAACCAGAAGAAATAGCGGAAAAAGCTGCAAAAGGTAAGCTACGTCGCTTTTATGAAGAGCGCGTTCTTCTGAATCAAAAATTTGTGAAAGATAACAGCTTGTCTGTTAAGAAATATTTAGAGGATAACAACGCACCTCTTGTCGTATCCTTCCATCGAATTCAATTAGGCGAAGACGCTTAATTAAAATTTCAGTACATTAGGCTGACTTGATTTTCAAGTCAGCTTTTTTTTTATCCTATAAATCCAAACAGCGTGGCAAATACATACAAACGCATACTTTTGAAGCTCAGTGGCGAAGCTTTACTGGGAGAACAGGGACATGGTATCGATGGGAAAATACTTCATCAGTACGCCAAAGAAATAAAATCTATCCACGAACAAGGCATAGAAATCTGCATTGTTATTGGTGGGGGGAACATATTTCGCGGAGTGAAAGGTGCTACCGAAGGCATGGATCGGGTTCAAGGTGATTATATGGGAATGTTAGCCACAATGATTAATGCAATGGCACTCCAAGACGCACTAGAACGTAGTGGAATAATGACTCGGCTAATGAGTGCTATTCGAATGGAAGCTATTGCTGAGCCATTTATACGCCGCAGAGCTGTCAGACATCTAGAAAAAGGACGAGTCATCATCTTTGGTGCCGGAACCGGTAACCCCTATTTTACTACCGACACCGCTGGAGCCCTTCGAGCTATTGAGGTAGAGGCCGATGTAATACTCAAAGGTACTCGGGTCGATGGAATTTACGACGCAGA
>Ga0233432_10001854_pt1 | contig 20125 bp, 18 predicted proteins | sample SI_122_August201_6_FD_179870 | JGI IMG/M metagenome (GOLD analysis project Ga0233432, IMG submission 179870) | Seawater microbial communities from Saanich Inlet, British Columbia, Canada - SI_122_August2016_10_MG | ecosystem: Environmental > Aquatic > Marine > Inlet | place: Canada: British... | reverse complement strand
GTTTTTCACCAATGATTATCTCACTGTGATTACCAAAAATAAATTCTTCATCATAAGAGAAAAAATCTTGGGATTGTCTATTAAGTCTTAAGTATTTTGGTCCAAACTTATTTATTATTTCATTCATTGATTGGTGAGTTTGTTCTTCATTAATTGGTTGGTAAATAGAAAAATTTGGTAATAATCTCATTAGCCCTACATCTCTTAGCCCCATTTGGGTTGGACCATCTTTACCTATTGCTAGCCCAGAATGAGTACCCACTAAAACAACATTTGAATTATTTAATCCAACAGATTGAAATATTTCAAGAAACTTTCCTGTTAGAAAGTGACCAAAACTTGTTACGAATGGCTTCAATCCATTTTTTGAAAGACCTGAAGCAATTGATATTGCATTTGCCTCAGCAATACCACATTCGATGAACCTATTAGGAAATTTTCTTTTAAAATCAAGTGTTCTAGTAGCCTCACCAAGATCACAGTTAACAACAACAATTGAAGAATCTAACTCGGCTAAACTTATAAGATGTTCTCCAAAAAAGTCCCTGGTGGCTTTCACAACAAACTTCTTTCATCAATGCTTAGCTCATTTATTACATTCTGTAAATCTTCTTTTGAGACAGAGCCTCCGTGCTGACCATCAAGAATATTTAGATTTTCATTTATGTAACCTTTTGATGTTTTTGAAATAATCATCAAAGGACTTTTTAGATCTGATTTTCTATGATTTGTAACTGATGATTTTATTTCCTTTTGGTTGTGCCCATTTATCGTTTCAACTGACCAACCAAATGACTTCCACTTTTCTGCTATAGGTTCAAGATTCATGATTTCTTCAACTCTTCCATCTGACTGTCCTCCGTTGTTGTCTAAAAAGACAATTAAATTATCGATGCCTCGATTACCAGCAAACATTGAAGCTTCCCAAACTTGACCTTCTTGAATTTCACCATCACCAAGTAGACAATAGATATAACCATTTTCACCTTTAATTTTTTTAGATAAGGCTAACCCAATAGAAAACGACAACCCTTGACCTAATGCACCTGAAGTAAGGTTAACTTCAGGTAACCTATTCACATCCGGATGCCCTTGCATAGGACTATCTATTTTTCTAAGTTCTGATATATGTTTTTTAGAAAGAACACCAGTGATTATTAACGCTGCATATAGAGCAGGAGCAGCGTGCCCTTTTGATAATATGAATTTATCTTCCTTCGTCATTATTTCAAAATGTAAAGTACTTATAATATCTGCGCAGGATAGTGAAGAAGAAGGGTGTCCGGATGAAGCCTCAAAACACATTTTGCAAATATAGTATTTTAGAATCTTAGTTAGATTCTCTTGTCCTTCAGCTTTCATTAATCATCATTTCTACTTTTAATTTAAGCATGCCTACAATTATCGAGTTGATGGATAAGACAGCATCTTCAAAATGAAAATTATTGTCGTTCGCTCCAATCTGTCCTGGAAAGTTTGAAGTCCCTGGAATTAAAATGCTAACATCTGCAAGTTTGTGAGCCTCTCCACCTGAACCTTTTGAAATTGATATTACAATTGCTTGTTTATCTTTAGCAAATTTGAAAGCATTTATGATATTTTTTGAATTACCACTGCCACTAAATCCCATAACCACATCATTTTGTTTCAACTGAGGTCTCAATGCAGCAGCGTACATATCATCAACCCCAAAGTCATTAACAAGACCTGTAAGTTCTGCCGGAGAAGAGCATAAATTTATAAATTTTAATCTTTTGATATCTTCGTTAATATTTGAATGTTTATCTTCTGAGACAAAGGGATGATGAGTAAAATCACAGTAAAGGTGATCTACAGTACCAGCATTACCTCCATTTGCCATAGCAAATATACTGTTTTCATTTTCATATGCCCTAAAAATGAGCTCAGTGGCTTTTACAACTTCTTGTATCGGGTAATTATTAATGATCTCTTTTTTCTCATCAAGATATATATTTACATATTTTTCAATATCAATTTTCATATCCATGTATTATATTCAAATTAAATTGAATCAGTCTTCTATTATTAAGTATTTTTATTAAGTAATCTCTGTAAGTTTAGATTTCCTAAAGAAAATAAAAATTTAGAATAATCTCCGTCATACAAAGGTGCAATATTCAAATATATAAGTGAAGTTATTATATCTATCTTGTATTTGTCATAACCTTCATCCTCAATAAAACTTTCAAGGAGAATTTTAAACTCACGGAGATTACTTTTGATTAAGTAATGAATATCAATATTATTATCAACGATATTAAATGAAAAGTTATTGCTTCTTACAATAGAACCACTTATTAACAAAGCATGATTTAGTTTTGCTAGATCATAATAAATATCTCCATATTTTGTAGACAACCCAAAGCTATCTCTCCAATCTATTAGAAAAAATCTTTCCTCATTGTAGATTATATTTTCTGGCTGAAGGTCTCCATGAAATAAATAAGGAATTCCAGCTGAAAGATCATCCCAGTCAATTTTATTTAACAAATCACTCACAGGTTCGCAATCAATACCGTTAATTTTGTAGTTTTCCACAGAAAGTTCATTTTTTTCAATAAATTGATTTACTCTGTCTAAAGTTTTTTTTCTATAAAAGTTGAGGCAATCATTTGTGAAATTTTTAAATTCAGTAGCATCCAATTCACTTTTTGTAAATAAGGTAGATTTCAGAAAACCAATAAACTCCTCATATATTTGAAGATTGTCTACGTGGCTTATTAAATTTCCTTCAACATAGTCATAAGAAAAGAAATGTTTTGTGCTTTCTTTAACTTTTGGTGAAAATCCTGTAAAATTTTTTGCTCGCTCAACTTTATTTTTTGTAATATTTTGGTCAACATTGTATTTAAACACTTTTGAATTATATATATATGTAAATTCATCATTTTTGATTAAATTTTGATCTTCAAACTTTAACAGTAGACTTCTGTATTGTTCATTACTTCCAAAGTCGTGCCATGAGTCAATCCTCTTTATTTTCAAACCTTTGCTGCCGTCAGATGACAATAAATTTTGAAATCCATTGGAAACCTGAACCTCACCACCAATTAAGCTTTTATCATTCCGTAAAGATTCAAAAAAGATATCAGTATCTTTTATAAAAGCAATACCGTTAAATCCATTTTCTAGGCACTCTAGTGGTGCATCTGGATTTTTATCATAGATTTCAGTAATGTTACCATTTTCATCACAATCCAATAGACAGTAAAGCTTGGTTGAGGATACTTTAGACACACCCATCCAATTTTCATCCCAGGAATCAACAATTTCCTCATCAATATAAGCATCAGTTGGAATAAGAAGAAATTCTTCATCTAAAAACTTTGAACATTCTAATAATGAAACACCTGGTCCAGATCCAGGTCCTTCATAGTTATCAATATCGACAAAGGTTATATCAAGATTTGGATATAAAAGTGGAAAAAACTCTTTATATAATTCACTCCTGGAACCAACAGCAACAACAATTTCTTCAAGATTGTCTATCGAATCTAGTAAATATGTAATTCCCGGTTGGTTGTTAATTGGCAAAAACCCCTTTGGCAAGACTTTTGAATAGGTATTCCTAGAACCAGTTCCAGCAGCAAGTATACAAACTTTCAATTTACTTTAAATATTGTGCTCTGTATCAATTCGACCAGAACTTCTATTGCTATCATCTGCCCATCTTATTACGTCATCAAGCTCTGGAGTAGAAATTTCTATTGCGTCATATGAGGTGTGGGCGATTACACGATGCAACTCGTTTACTTTATTTGACCATCCTGAATATGGAGAGTAAATCTTTTTATCTAATTTTTCAATAATTATTTCTTCACCAGTATCTTTTGGTGCTTCTAAGCCAAATAAGACTAAAGCCTCACCCTCAATAACAAAATTTGTCTCGCTTTTAAACTCATGAGACTGTAAAGAGCTTTGAAACCCTTTTTCCATATGAATTCTTTTAAGTGCATATAACGGTTTTTCTAAATTATCTGTATACCAGTTTTCAAATCCCCAAGGTTTATCTACTTTGTATGAAGATAAGGGAATTAGGTTGGTTGAGTTTGAGACATCTGACTCTGTATTAGTAAAGTTAATTTTCCCTGAAGATCCCATTAGAAACTGCACCTTCTTGTCAGATTCTAAGTTAAGTTGAAAATTGCTTTCAACATGAAAGCCTTCAAGTTCAGTAATTTGTTTATTATTCACTAAAAAACTTCCATCTATAGAAATCAAGCTTGAAGTTTGATCGCTGTTTGTAAAAATCGCACTTCCATTAAGCTCTAAAAGATAAAGATGGTATTTTCTATCCTTGATATTATCCGTTAAGTCAAAAATTTTTAAGTTTTGGTCAGCACTGTTTATTTTTGCATTTGTTATATCCATAAGATTTTATTATATTCAGTTTAAAAAAGTTTAAGTTAATATAAGGTAAATATATTATAATTTACTTATGACAACACCTTCAATATACAAAAATCTACTTATCGATGTAGATGGAGTCATGACAGATGGAAAAATGTACTACACAACAGAAGGAAAAATCATTAAGGCCTTCGGTCCTGATGATCATGGTGCTCTTAATGATATTTCTAGTAATCTAAAGATCCATTTCCTATCAGCAGACAAAAGAGGGTACGAAATAACCAAAAAGAGAATAGTTCAAGATATGGGTTATCCACTGAACCTAGTGTCATCAGCAGATAGGCCAAATTGGATAAATAAGAATTTTAATTCAAATGAGTCAATTTATATTGGTGATAGCTTTGAAGATATTGAAACATGTAAGATAGTAAAATTTAGCATCGCACCATCTGATTCAGACCTATATTTACAAGATGTAGTAGATTTAGTACTTAGAAACAAAGGTGGAAGAAGAGCTGTTTCAGAAGCCTGTAGGTACATTAAAGATAATCTAATTTAGATTTTATTTATCTAAAACTTTAATTAAAGAATTAACAATGTACTCCTGTTTGTTTTTACTTAGATGATTGCCTATTGGTATATATAAACCCTTTTCACCAAGAAGCTCAGAATTAGTAAGCTGATTTTTATTATTTCTAAACTTTTCTGGTAACAAGGGTTGGAGATGGAGTGGCCAAAAAAAAGGTCTTGTTTCAATCCCTACTTCCCTTAAAGAATCCATTACCCAACGAGCATTTTTATTATTTTTAATCACTACACCATAAACCCAATAGTGATTTTGAGTATCTTTATATTTTTGCAATGGTGTTTGAATAACATCTTTACGCTCCTCAAGTAGGCTGGTATAAAAATTGCCTTGCATTATTTTTTTCTTTATTACCTTATCAAGATGAGTTAATTGAGATATTCCTAAAGATGCTTGAATTCCACTAAGTCTATAGTTCCAGTAAAGATTTTCATGGACAAACCTTTGAGAACTCTTGAAGTCCAAATTCCTCATTTGAAAAGCCTTTAGAGCAAGCTCTTTATTATTTGTAAGAAGCATGCCACCCTCACCGGTAGTTACGTGTTTATTCGCATAAAAACTAAAGGTTGAAATATCACCCACAGCTCCACATAAGTGATTTTCACTTGACTGACCGTGTGCTTCAGAGGCATCCTCAATAATAAAAAGATTTTTTTCTTTACAGAAATTCAATATATTATTGATATCTGCAGTTAGCCCATAAGTATGTACCATAACCACAGCTTTTGTCTTACTAGAAAAACACTCCTTTACATCTTCTAAACGCATATTCCATGTATTTATGTCCACATCACAAAAAACGGGGGTAGCTTTAGTTCTTAATATTGCAGACAAGCACGAAATAATTGTCATTGATGGAACTATGACTTCATCACCCTCTTCAAGGTCTAAAAGTTGGAGACTGATATCAAGTGCAACACTACCATTACTCACAGCTATTCCATACTTCATCCCAAAATATTCCGAGAATTTTTTTTCGAATTCCCCAACAACAGGACTAGTACCAGAGATTTGGTTCTGAAAAACTGATTTAAGGACACTTGCTTTATCACCCAGAGAAAGCGATGGTTTAAAAACAGGTATCATATCAAAAGCGAATTTTGTCAATATTTTCGATATAGGGTCCTTGTTTTGATTCAACAAATTTTGAATGTTCTAAAACTTCTATTCCGTGCCCTCCACTAAATAGCCCAACAGTATCTCCACTAGTTATTATCTCGCTGGCGATAAGTTCTTGGTTGTCGTCATAAATATTTATTTTTAACTTACCCTCAATTAAAGTAATTACTTCAGAAGTAGAGACCACTATTCTTTTTTGTTCAGGATGGTAATGTTTAAGAATCTCAGTACCCTTTGAAAGGTTAAATGAGGCTAGTTGAATTTCCTGCTCATTTTCTGTAGCAAAATCTTTATCATTTATCATTTCCTCTTTTCTGATAATTATTGCTAATAATGTTTCTTTACTGTCTTTTATTTTCATTAGTACTCATTCTACATTTTAATGCAGCGATAATATAGGGGAATCCCCTATTAATAAGTTGTCTTATAGAACTACCAGTTTTGCTAGTACCATGCATTCTCATCTCACATAAATAACCAACTTCTATTATTTCTATATTCTTTTTATAAAGATCATCGACTAGATAAACAAAATAATCACCATAATTAGATTTAATAAAAACTTCTTCGTTAATGTATTTTTTAGGTCCAACTATGAAACCACTTGTTAGATCTTTTACCTTGCTGGGAAGGAGTAAATACAGAATATTATTAAATATTTTTGAAAGAATCGTTGCTAATACAGAATCATTAGATTTTGATACATTTATCATAGCTCTAAAAAAACTTGTTTTTCCAGTTTCCTCTATGCCTTTATAACCACCACCCAGTACAAATCTTGAACCAACAATAAAAGAATTTTTATTCATAATTTGATGTTCAAGAAGTTCCTTTACAGCCTCATGGCCCATTGAACCGTCAGCATCTAGCCACATCACATAATCATTTTTTGAATTTTTTATACCATCAAGAATTGACATAGGGAGAGATCTGTCTGTTTTTCTCTGAAAAATATCTATTTTTTTATTTTTTTGCGATAATTTTTCAATTAATCTTTCAGTTTGATCTTCAGATGAATCATCTACTATGAGTATTTCATACTTTTCAAGTGACAAGTCTTTAAAAACGTTTACAAGTTCAGGAATTAAAATTTGTAGATTTTTTTCTTCATTGAGGGTCGGCAGTATTACCGTAATTCCAAACTGAGCCAATTTATTTCCTTTTCAAATTAATTATTTCTAAACTATAGCTAATTCTAAGGGAAAATTTAAAAATTGAACAAATATAGATAAAGAAACTATATTTAAATATTAAAGTATTTTTATATGAATAAAATTTCAAGTAAGCATTTTTACCTGAGGCACCATAGTGAAATTGTAAGATATATAGGGGAGGAAACAAAAACTCTTTATATTACAGGTGGTAACCCAGATAAAAAGATACAAAGAATCCCAAATCTTGAAATACTTAGCATACGAGAAAATCAGGATATAAATAGTCTGATAACAAATTTAGAAAGATATGACTTAGTTGTAGTAACCGATATTTTTGAGATTATTTATGATATTTATAATTTCTTAAAACAGATTCAGGAAAAACTTTCACAAGATTCTACACTAATTGTTTCTACTGTTAATAATGTTTGGAATCCTGTCTTAAAAATATTTGAGTTTTTTAATCTAAAAAATTCATCAATAAAAAGATCTTATATTCCGATAAAGAAATTTAATGTTATAGCCAGAACAGCAGGATTTGAAATTATTAATACCTATACAAGACAATACTTTCCTTTCAAGTTTTTCTATATTGGAAATTTGCTTAACAACCTAATAGAACTCATTATGTTTCGCTTCAATTTAGGAATCAGGACTTATTTAGTTTTTAAAAAAGAGGAAGTCTCAAATATTAATTCAATAAAATCTAAGACAATAATAATTCCAGCTAAAAATGAAGCTGGAAATTTAAAGAACTTAATTGACAGGATTCCTCGTCTCGAAGGAGATTGTGAACTAATCATTTCCTGTGGTGTTTCTAGTGATAATACACTTGAGATTGCAAGATCAATTGAATCTAGTATTTTTAAAATTTCAGTTATTGAGCAGTCATTAACTGGAAAAGCTAATGCAGTTTGGGAAGCCCTTGATATATCAAAAGGAGAAGTCATAGCGATACTTGATGCAGATATTAGTGTGGACCCGGAAACTCTAAAAGACTTTTTTGAGATTATTGATACCAATAAAGCTGATTTTGTAAACGGCACGCGATTGATTTACAGTATGGAAAAAGGTGCAATGAGATTTATAAATATATTAGGTAATAGAACTTTCCAAAAAATAGTGTCAATGATGATAGGACAACCGTTAACAGATTCACTATGCGGAACAAAAGTTTTTAAAAGTGATCTAAAGTATGAGTTAAAAAAATGGCAAAATACTATAAACTATAAGGACCCTTTTTGTGATTACGATCTTATTTTTTCAGCGGCATACAGCGGCAAGAAGATACTTGAACTACCAGTACACTACAAGTCTAGGGTTTACGGAGCTACACAAATATCTCGCTTTAGAGACGGTTACAAATTAATAAAATATTTGATTCTTTCATTTTATATTTTTAATTCATCAAATAATTATGAATAGATTAAAATTTTTTTCAGTAATCTGTTTTTTTACATCTACCTTAATCACTTTTGTAATTGGAGAACTATATTTTTTTTCAACAACTGGAATGGATTTTGGAAAGTATTTACCTTACATACAGTATTTTCTAAATATATCAGAGACAACGGGATACGGTCAAGGTGTTCTTTATTACTATCTCATATCTTTTGCTATTGATTTTAGGAGCGATCTTCTTTCTGAAATAAACCTGTCTTCATATCTAAGTACTTCTATACAGTTAGTTAATTTTATACTTTATCTTTTTGGCTTGACAGGTTTCTTCCAAATATTAAAAAGTACTATTAAAACTTCGACTATATTCTTTGCTTTTACATTTTTGAATTTTTTTCCACCAGCTTTTGAAATGCGGCTATTGATGAAGCCAGAGATTGTTGCTTTTGCATTATTGCCATGGACAATATTATTTATTGATAACTATTTTGATGATTTTAAAACTAAAAATCTGGTTTTTGCTTCAGCAACACTCTCTTTAATCTTTTCTTTAAAGGGTTCCATTCTTGGGATGATTGCAATATTTCTATTATTTAAATATTGGACTTTGATATTTGCGAATATTAACAAGACTATATATCCCATAGGTTTTTTTCTATTTGCATACACCTTACTTTCTGTAGAAAATTTTATTATCAACGATGCAAATATCTTATATCATGATTCGTCACTGTATACGGCTTGGCAGAATAAAGCTTCATTTAATTTCTTATATCACATCAACAAATGGGATTTTTACTATTTTCCCATAAGTGACTATCACAGTAACTCCCTTATTGGAATAACTTTACTTGATACCTTTGGCGATTATTTCAATCTTATATTTCAAAGTGATACCAATTATTTTTATCATCAAAGATATACTAATTTTCAAGATAACTTTATATCAAAGTATTCATCACAATATGCAGCAATTATCTTAGGTGTACTTTTTTATTTTTTACTCTTCATTAACTTTTTAAAAGAAAAAAATTATCGAATTTATCTTTTTGCTCCACTGTTTGGAATAGCAGTTCTTTTAATAAATGCATTTGGCTTCCCAAATCTTAATTTTGATCCCATGACAGGAGATACTTTCAAGGTCCATTATTATTCTTTTTTTCTTTCTGTTAGTTATATCTTTTTAGTTGTATCAATTTTTAAGAAGAGAACCGTATTGCCTATATTTTTCTTTACCTTTATATCCATTGGTTCAATATTTACAATGGGATTAATTAAAAGTGATGTAGAAAACCTTCATCACTATCTATCTTATAAAAACAATACATCTTTAACTTGTAATCTAGGAAAAGTTCTCCTGACAAATAAAGGTAATACTGATTGTGAGAAACCATTAAATCTTTGTGCATATAATCTATATTCTGAAAAATTAGAGATAGATAATTTGAATGAAAAAAAATACAAGGCAGGCTATACAGAGTTATTATTAGTTAGCTCATCTAAAGTTTATTATCCAAGTTCTCTTGAAGACTGTCATCAAGCATTGGAAAGTGGATATTCTATAAATCAAAATTTTTATAGTAAATTAAGATCACCACCTCTGATAAATCTAATTTATTTCTTAATCCTTGTGTACGGCTCCTATACAATAGTGAAGAGAACTAATGAATAAATTTTGGGATGATGAATTACCTGCTTCATATTATGACGATAATTTAATTTCAGGGCTAAATAAAAATAGAGGGATTCAAGCAAACTGGCATAATATTACATTTCAAAAAGTTAAATCTCTTATGCCTCAAGCAGGCAAACATTTAGATTATGCTTGCGGCCCTGGCTCATTTATCGGAAATTATTTAAATTTAGATTCAGTCGGTGTTGACATATCAACAAATCAGATAAATGTTGCAAATTCAAAGTATTCCAAAAAAGGAAAGTTCTTAGTAGGTGTAGATTTTGATTTTAATGATTATCAAAATTATTTTGACGTAGTGACGGTTATTGGTTTACTCGAGTATTTAGATGATAAAGAAACAAAAAAACTCATAAATAATTTAAGCAGTACATTGAAAGACAATGGAAAAATTATTTTCACTACTCCAAATTATGGAGGCCTAATGAAATATCTTGAAAAGATAATGCATTTTTTGGGTCCGGTAGACTACAGCAGTCAAAATATAAGTAATTACAACCAAAGAAAATTACAACAATTATTTTTAGAATACTCAGATAGAAGGGTAGAAATTAATAGGTTTTTAAATCTTGGTGTCACGTTCTCAGTTATCAACCTAGTGCTTGCCTCTAAGCTTGTAATGCTAATTGATAAATTTTCTTTCAACAAAAAAGGTTTCTTATTCGTTGTGGAAGTTTACAAAAGATAACTTACAAATGTCAAAAGATTTAAAAACAAATAACAAACCATTACATTGGTTTTCAATATTATTTGCTCTTTATGTACTATTTTTTAATTATAGTTATTTTTTTATAGCTGGTTTAATTTTGTGTACTCTTCAGAGCACAAGGTATTCATACACACAAAGACAAATCAATGTTTTGATCAAAATACCGTATGTTTTTTTTCTCATGAGACTTATTTCGGGTATGACTGAGAATCTAAACTATTTATGGAAATCGATGTCACATCCACACTACTCTTTGGGAGCTAGGTTTTTTGATTTACAGCAAGTACTCGTATCAATTAAATGTAATTTTGGAGACATTGAGTTATTTTATTTTAACTTTTCTGAGTACACCAAATCTTGTCCCTGGTCAGCAAATTATGGACCATTATTAGAAATAATTCCATATTTTGGAACAATCTGGAGAGACACGATAATTATCTCTATTATTCTCTTATTTTTCATTTTATTTTTTTATGAAGATTTACTAGATAAATTCCCAAAAGAAAAAATATACATTGTGGTTCTTTTTTTAAGCCCTTCTATGAATTTTTTATTTGAAAGAATGAATATCGACATAATTGTCTTATTGTTAAGTTATTACGCGATAAAAATATGTAATAAATATCAGTTTATTAGCTCATTTTTATTGATATCGTTAGCTTTACTGAAATTACATCCCCTAGGATTTACTTTGGGGATAATTCTATATTCATATATTTACAAAAAAAATAAGCTACTTAAGATTAATTTGTTATTGCTAGTTTTCTTTTCAACAGTTTATATTATATTTTCCTATCTTAAAGAAACAGCATTAACAACAACCTGGAGACCAGATGATCCGTTACTAGCTTTTGGGATTCTTTCAGATGCTAAATATATTGAGAAAAATTTTGATATTAACTTAACTAGTGCTTATTTACTATTATTAATGTTGATCGTTATATTTCTGTTTTTGAATATAAGGTATTTAAAAATAGTCAACTTGGAATCTCTAGACGGTAACCAAATTATATTTTATTCATATGGAGTATTTTTTCTACTAAATATCATATACGCAAATTTTGACTACAGGATTCCTATTTTCTTCCCATTGGTGATATATCTTTTGCCTGCATTGAGTAAAAATATCAAAAACTTTCTAATGTTACCATTTTTACTATTACCTTTTTCGCTACCAGGTTTAGAAACCGGGAGTCAACTGATAGGTGCCTTTGTTGGTAAATTGTGTCTTTATGGATTCTTATTACTAATTTTACGTCTGATTTATAACGATATTAAAAAGATTCGCTTCACTTCCAGATAGCTAATGTAAACTTTATACTTAAGGGATAAATTAGGAAACTTAATGGATAACATCATAAAATTAGTTGAATTTTTTGTTAGCTACAGTATTATTTTTATATTTTTTTATTTATTTGGTAGGGCATCAGTAATAATATTTCAGACTCTTTCTAAAGAAGACAAAGATTCTGAAATATTATTTTTATCCACAAAACTAATGTACCCATTAATTGGAGTAGTTGTTTGTTCAAATGTATTAGTTTTATTGAATTTTGTATTACCTTTGAAAAGTCTATTTGTTAAATTTATTTTATGTAGCTTTCTGTTGGTAAACTTTAAAAAAATTAAAATAGATTTTAAAGCTACTATTAGCATCAAAAATGCTTTTTATTATTTAATAATTCCTACAGTTCTGTTGATAAGTTCCTTCAATGTGTCCTTTCACTATGATGCTGGCTACTACCATTTAAATAATCAGAACTGGTTACGTGAATCAAACACTATTTTTGGCTTTGTGAATATTTTTTGGCCTTTTGGGATGTCGTCAATATATGAGTATATTTCATCTATATTATGGGTAAGCAAATCTTTTCTGCAGCTTCATCAACTCAATATATTTTTTGTACATCTTTTTTATATTTTTATTTTTGATAATTTTAGCGATGGCAAACCCCAGAAACTTCGAAACTTGTCAATTTTTTTATTAATTTTTTCTCTTTTAGACAATTTTGGGTTTTCGGGGGGAAGAAATGGTTTTATTTATTTAGAAGGTGTGGGCAAACAAGATGTGTCCACTGGGATTATTTTCTTTTTTGTATCGATATTAAGTCTTTTAATATTGAACAATAAAAAAATTCTTTCAAAAATTGAATTTTCTATATATTCAATGCTTATTTTATATTTAATACAATTGAAATTAAATACCGTGATTATCACTTTCTTGTACATTTTGGTAGTTGTAAATCAAAAACAATTAGGTGCACCATTACAGAAGATAATTAATAATCAAAAAATTACAATTTTCTTTTCAGGAATGTGGTTAACAAAAACTTACATCACTACAGGGTGTTTAATTTTTCCTCTCTCAGTATCATGTTTAAATAAATTTGATTGGTATTTGCCAAACTCAACAATTGTATTTGAAGAAATCACAAGAGGATATAGCTTGAGCTACCAATTGGGCGAAAATTTTTTTGAGTGGGTAAATACTTTTACTAAAAATGAATTTTATACACATCTATTTTTAAATTTCGCTATTTCATCAGCAGTCTTAATACTTTTCAAAATATTATTTTTTGAAAATATCAAGATAAACCCATTCATTAGAAAAGTTCTTGGTATTTTTATATTACTAAACTTCGTTTACTTACTACTTTATGGCCCAATACCTAGATATGCTATTGGTATATTGTTGACAAGCCTAATATTACTAGCTTTTAGTACTGGAGAAATCAAATTTAAATTACACAACATTTCAATATATGTGTTAATTCTACTTTCAGTAGGAACACTAGTTAGGGTTGACTCTTATAAGTATTTTATTGAAAATAAACCCCTTATTATCTACAATCCACTTGAAGAAGCAAAATATATTCAATCTGAAAACGGATTACTAAAACCGGACGAAGGAGATCAGTGTTGGATCAATTTAGAATGCACTATGAATAATAAAAAATTAATAATATCAGATGGGAAATTATTTAAAACAGCTTTTTCAAATTAATTAAATATTATTTTCTTAACTTTTCTGAAAAAGTTAAGAATAATGTTGAGACAAATAAATATAAAAGCAAATAAAAACGTGAATAGCCATAAACTCTTAACACAATATAGACAGTAGATAAAGATACCAAGTTTATTAAAAAGTAATAACTTATTTTTAAATAATAAATCAAATAAATTTCAGCAAAAGGCTTAAAAAAAGTAATTAAACTCATCGTGAGGAACGTCACAAGTAAACTGATTACTAAATATATAACATCTAGATTCAGATCATTAGTTATGTTGAAGTAATTTAAATCTTTGAAGAACTGATCTATGTCTATATCGTTACTAGAAGTTATGAGTAAGTAGTTGAAAAAAATTAGAGAAATGATTCTGACATTTGTTTTTAACATTTAATTTAAATATAGTATTCAAATATGTTTATTGAAAATAAAGAAATACTTTAGAACTTTAATTGATTTAATTTTTATTACAATACATTTAAATGATAAATATAGAAAAGCTAAGTAAAAAAAGATATTTAAATATTATTTATTTTTCAATATTTTATCTATTATTAAACAGCTTCGGTTTTAATGACTCACAGAATAAGGTAATTTTCCTTCAACTATTAACTGTGTATTTTGTTTCCTCACTTTTAAAGATTGGAGATGTAATATTCTATTCAATAAATTTTGCAATCTTTGTATACTACTTCGCACAAGATGGGTTGACTTTTACCCTTTTATTCTTGCAATTATTGTTTATTACGACTTATCAAACTAATGAGTATCAATTTTTTAGAGGTATAAATATATGGAGTAGAAATATTGCTGTAAGCCGAAAACAAATATTTTCTCTTTCACTTATTTTTTTTATTGTCATAGTTACTCAGAATATATATCTAAATTTTGAAATAATAGATCATGACACAAGCACCTCAATTCTTGTAGCAAATGATCTTTTTCATGGCTATTTACCATATGAAAGACAATGGGATGATAAACAGCCATTATTTTATGTTTTAAATTCTTTGATTTTATATATATCTGATAAAAATTATTTAGTTTACAAGATTTTTTTCGACATCTTTACCTTCTTTAATGCTGCACTCATTTTTCTTATTGCTCAGAAAAGAAATAATCAAAGTTACTTTGCTTCAACCATTTCATCATGTATTTATATATTTATTTCAAGCCAACCTTGGGCTACATCTGAGTACAGCGAGATTATGTCACTAACGTTTATTGGCGGGTCTTATTTTTTGGTAACAAGTTCTACCTTTTCCAAGTATCGCTATATCAGCGCGGGACTATTCTTTGCATTTGCTACTCTAATAAATATTGGAACTGCAGTGTTTTCATTTGGTTTTTTAGTAATATTTTTAATAGGTAAACAACAGGATATTTACAAAAAAATATTGTATTTTTCTTTTGGGTTTATACCAATGCACTTACTTGTCCTTTTGATTTACTATGCGAATGGTTTAATTAAGATTTATTTGACAACTTTGATTTCAATCCCTTTTTCATATACTTCAACAGATACTTACTTTTTTTATGACATCAGAGTATTTATTGAGTCATTATTTAATACAAGTCTTTTTTTAGCAGTTGTTTTTCTTTTATTGTTTTTTAATACGATCAATATTATCAACAATATAATTCACTCTAAATTTCAACACTTTCAAATTAATTCCTATATTTTATTTCTTACACTTTCTGTAATATTTTTTTTCTTAGCTGGTAAAGGTTATTACCACCATTTTTTATACGTTGTGTTTTTTCTTCCAATGTCAGTAAGTTATATCGATGGTTGGCACTTAAAATTAACTTTATATGTTAGCATCGCTCTTCTTTCAGTTTTACACATAGCTCCTCTCGCTAAAGATTCATATAACAACATTTATAGTTTTGAAGATATTTACAATGATTATCCAATAAAAAAACTTTCTGAAAAGATAGATGAAATATTTGAGTCTGATGATTATTCTATTTTGGCATTAGACAATTTGTTGGTTTTGTACTACCTAGACAAGCCAAATGAATCCTACATTGTACATCCAACTAATCACAATGAGTACTTTATTATCAATAACTTAATAGAAAAAAACCTAATTTCTAATAATTATTTGCAAACAATTTTAAACAAAAGACCAGACGTTATTGTTTGCTCTATAAGTAAAGATGGAAAACTCTATTATGATCTTTCAACTTATCAGAATTTTAAATGTGACGAAAGAGAATTAAAAAATTCCTCAGTATTAAAAATTCCACAAGAAATATTTAGTAAAAGTGAATTTTATTACAACAGCAATAAGATAAATAAGGTTATATTTAATTCAAGATAAGTAACTATTTATAGCAAATTTTATAAAAGTAAGTAGTTTTTGTAATTCTTTACATAGTCTGAAAACTTTCTTGTTGTACTATCTTTCAGCCCAAAAGCGTTATAACCAAATTGGTCTTTAGTTAAACTTGCAATACTTTTTGCTATGTATTTTGGATGATCACTCAGATTCAATTTTAGTGTATGTTTTTTATACCTATCAGTAATCATCTCAAACCATGCATCAAAAGCCTCATTTTCAGTACCACCACCTCTATCACCCCAGTCACCAAAGCAACTTTTCCAAGCTCTTGCAAATCTTGCCCTGTCTTTAGAAATAATAGTTTTTGTTTTAAAAATAGAATCATAATTCCATATTGGGATATTTTCATTTGGGACATTTGACTGGTCTAGGATCATTCCATTTATTGTTGGTAGGCATAAGTCTCCACCACCGTTTAACTTTATATTTGGAAATTGTTTTTTGTTGTAAGCAATACACATTTTAGCTTTTATATCATATCTATCCGGTGTAAAAATCTGAAATTTTGGAAATACTATGGCAGGTTTATCTTTATGCTTTTGTAGTACTTTCCTAATTTTTAAAATATCTCTTTCATGGAAAAAATTATCTATGTCCATCCTAATTACCCAATCACTATTTGATTTATCAAAGCCTTCTTGAAAAGTTGTTCCGATATATTCAAAACTAAATTCTTCAGGCCAATCTTGACCAACGGTTATAACTTCATCAGCAAAATCCTCATAACACGAAAGAGCCTCCTTGTAGGGATCCATTCTGTCCTCAGGGTTGGTCATTGATGTAAATATTGTTAGCTTCATTCTTTATCAACTTTTACTATATATAGAATTCTCATATCTAAACCTTACCAAAATATATTTTTTTTATTTGGTTGATGTAAATATATGTAGGTAATTACTGAAAAACCCTTGTGGGCGCTACAGGATTTGAACCTGTGACTTCTTCCTTGTAAGGGAAGCGCTCTGCCAGACTGAGCTAAGCGCCCAATATTAATTGTGCTTTTTTTATAATAGTTTCCTTTAATATGTAAGTTATGGAAAATTTAACAGTTATAGTTCCCTTTTATAATGAGGAAAAGTACCTATACGAATCTGTGCAAAGACTTTTAGCAGAAAAAATATTTGAAAGAATAATATTAGTAAACGATTTTTCATCAGATAATAGTCCCCAGATTGCAAAGAATTTATCAGATAATCATAAACACATTTATTTTATTTCTACATCAGAGAATATTGGAAAAGGTAATGCTATTCGAGAAGCACTTAGTATGGTTAATACATCACATGTAATTGTCCATGATGCAGATTTAGAATATTTTCCTGAAGATATTCCTGAAATGTTCGAAATATCAAAAAATAATACAGACACATTAGTTTTAGGTTCTAGAACTATTGGTGACAAAAAAAGAATTACTTTGTACAAAACTACATTTTATGCACAAAAATTATACGCCCAAGTTTTTTCAGTATTTAATAATTATAAACTATCTGATATCGCAAGTTGTTACTGGTTATTGGAAACCAAGCATTTAAAAGAAATGAACATATCTGAAAAGGGTTTTTCCATAGAAGTTGAAGTCCTCTCAAAGTCGCTGAAAAGGGGTATGGAAATTATTGAGGTACCCATAAGCTATCAAGGGAGATCTTACGAGAATGGGAAGAAGATAAGACTCATTGACGGTATTAATATACTATTAAAGATAGTTTCTTTCAGTAAAGCAGTTTCTTTTTTTGATAGGTCTCAAACTCAATAATTAGTGAGATAAATATTAAATGAACGGTGTTGATTATATACCTAAAAGACGAGTCTGTTTCCACATCCTGCCAAAGGAACGTATATAGAATAACAACTAGTGAAAAATTTAATATTACAGTATAGAAAACATGCTTTCGAGTTTTATCGGAACTCAATTTTTTAAATGTGTTGGTAACGAAGAATAAAAAAACCAATAAAAGTCCCAATAAAATAAACTTAAATTCATTAAGTTTTTCATATATCAAATATAAGTTACCCCATTCAGCATTTCTTAAAAATATCACATCTAGTAAGATCTCATTTAGTTCTCTATCAATGTATTCAATTGTTCTGCCCCCTCTAAAGTAAATGTAGTTATAAATACTACTCACTAAAATTAACAACAATCCTGCATAGTTATAAATCCTATTTTTTGAAATTAATATAATCACTATTAAAATCAGTAGAGTTATAGTCTCCACAAATTGCTTACTAAAAGTTAAGGTACTAAAAAATAATATGTAAATTGTTTTATCAAAGCCTTTTTCTTGCTTGGAGATAAACTTACTTATATTAATTATGAAACTAGCAAATAAAAAGCTAACTAAACCTTCTAGCATCATTGAATCACCTAGAAGGAATCTTAACCATCCATCATCAAGAACAATTATAAAAAAAGATGCTGAAATTAAAACTTTATTAAATTTTCTTATTTTTAAATCAAAGAAAATAAAAATGCTAATTAATAGAATGAGGTTTGCATCCGTTGTCACAAAACTAAACGAATCATTAAGATAATTCATCTTATGGATTACTGCTTGGGTATAGCTAAGCATCATTCCATATCCAGGAATAATATTATTCTCCAGTGAAAAATATAAATTATTATTAAAAATCATTTCAGCTAAAGGTAGCCACTGAACCTCTACATCTGTATTTTTAATTTTATATTCAGATAAATCAGAGAGTATTTTGAAGTACCTATTGTTAAAAATAACCAGAATACTGTAGCTTATGAGTACTAAAAAGATATCACTGAATGCAACTTTTTTAACTCGAAATAAAATAATCCATAAAATTCCAACAATCATAAAAATAATATTAAATTCAGCCATCTTTGTTATCGGAAGAAAGATACTTTCAAAAAGAAAAAAGCTAAGTAGGAAGTAACTGATTGATAGTGAAAACGACTCAAGTTTTAAAGATTTGTTAATTAATCTACCTAAAAGAAATAAGAAAATAAATGAAAGAGTCAAGGAAATATATTTTATGGACTGCTGCTCTGTATATATAGTAAAATAAATTCCCCGATTTAAAACTTTTACCAAAACACTTAGAAATGAAGCTGTAAAAAATAGCACAGGAAGATAATTTAATACATTCCACACACTAATTTTGTTCTTTTTAAATTCCTTAAAGTTGTAATAGTAAAGTAGAGATAGCAGTAGTCCCGCAAAGATTGTGTAGAAAAAATTTTTAGAATCAGTTTCATCAGTTTCATCAGTTTCATTAACTGAAAGATTTATCCAACCACCTTTAACATAATGCTGACACTCTTCATAAGAATTTACATTAGCTAAATTTCCTTCCGGATCAGTTAGTGTAATAGGTGTGAATGCTGGATCTATTTGAAAAATATAATCTGGATTATTAGCAATCTTCTCTTGGACAAAACCTTCAGGCACACTTCCACAATTAATGTAAATAGTTTGCGCTTCTCCTGAACTGCATCCTAAAAATAATAAAAATAATAAAATATATAATTTTTTAATATTCATAAAAAAAGATTATCTTTATTTTAAGACTAGTCATATTGATAATCATATATCTTGGTATATTAATTTAATCAGTTTTTGAACAAACGTTTTTGAAATTAACTACAACCTAAAGAATTACCACAATTAAGACATTTGTAGCACGACCCATTTCTAACTGTAATGTGTCCACATTCATTACACGCAGGGGCATCACCCATCATATCACCAAGAACTTTTTGCACTGTAGC
>Ga0233432_10001842_pt1 | contig 20192 bp, 10 predicted proteins | sample SI_122_August201_6_FD_179870 | JGI IMG/M metagenome (GOLD analysis project Ga0233432, IMG submission 179870) | Seawater microbial communities from Saanich Inlet, British Columbia, Canada - SI_122_August2016_10_MG | ecosystem: Environmental > Aquatic > Marine > Inlet | place: Canada: British... | reverse complement strand
ACGCGTCGCACCCGCTCGCCAATCACCTGACGGTGCACTTGACCGAGGCGCTCCCGATCCGCAACGCGCGATTCGCGTCGGAAAATCCGATTTCATCCGACGACGACGACGACGGCGTCGACGACGTCGACGACGGATGGAAAAAAAACCAGACGTCTCTGAATCCTTCCCTGCGCGCGGGGAAGTACGGCGCGCGCGACGTCGCCATGAGCCCGCGGCTGGGCGAAGCCGCCGCCGACGCGCTCTTCTCGTCCTTCGCGAAACATTCTCGCGCCGGCGTTTCCCCGCACCTCGCGCACATGGCCGCGCACACCTACGCGCGCGTGGGCCGGTTCCGGAGCGCCCTCGACGCCAGTCTCGCGGCGACGCGCGCGGACGACGCGCTGACGCGCGGGTGCGTCTGGCCGTACGGCGAGGCGCACAATCGCGCCATGCTCATCGCCGCGGCGACGAGTCTCGGTCCCGAGGGCGAGCGCGTCGCGCTCGCGGCGGCGGTGGACCCGGGAACCGCCGAGTCCCCCTCGGGGTTCCTGGACCAGCACGCCGATTTCCTGACCGCGTTCCACGATGTCCCGAAGCTCCTGGTCGCCGCGAGGTTCGGGCGGTGGCGCTCGGTCCTCAGGCTCGCCGCCGAGACCGAGCGGCGCGCCGTCAACGAGGCGCTGGCGCTTTCGGCGGAGCGCGGCGCGGAGACTGGAAAAAAAAACAAGCTCCCCGCCGACGCGGAAAAACTCGCCGTCGCCGAGACCTGGACCGACTTGGTTTCCTCGACGCCGTACGGCCGGGCGCAGTGGGCGTACGTCATGGGGTTGGCGGCATCGCGCGCGTTCGAGGACGCGAACCCGCGCGCGGAAGCGCACGTACATTCGGAGGGGGAGGACGATAGCGACGACGCGTGGATCTTCGCCGCCGCCGCGGCGAAGGTCCCGCCGGAGCGGTGGCTTAAACACCTGCGGGATCTCGCCGCGTCGCCCGCGATGACGGATTTCGACGAGCACACCGTCGTTCCCGGCGTCTCCGCGCGAGGCGGCGCCGGCGCGTTCCACGAGTTCAGTCCGTTCAGACACGTCAAGAAGAGGTTAGCGTTGATCGCGGCGCACGTGCTCGGCGGCGCGTTGCATGCGCGCGCGAACGAGTACGCCGAGGCGCTGGAATCGCTCGCGGCGGCGGCGCGGGTGCACGCCTCTTTGCCTTACATGGAACCCGAGCACTGGTACCTGCCGCCGAAACTGTGTCTGGGCGAAGTGCAGCTCCGCGCCGGGAAGCCTCTTGACGCGCTGCGGACGTTCGCGGCGGAGCTGCGGGACGCGCGGCCGAACGACGCGTGGGCGACGGAGGGCGAACGGAGGGCGAGGGAGAGGGTAGAGGCGGGCGACGACGTCTTTCCGTCTGCGAGCGAGGACGGGACCACAGCGTGTTTCGAGGTGTTTCCGTGACACGGGCGAGGGCTAGAGGTGGCTCAGAGCGCGTCGAATCCACGGGCGCGATGCGCGTCTACTGGCTCGCTCGCGAACGCGACGGAAACGCTCAGTCGAAATACACATTTCTCACTCGGAAACAGCTCACAACACTCGCGCACGCCAGTTACCAGTGCCCTTCGTGTGCCAGCGCGGCCGATTCCGGGCGGAAAGCGGATAATCAGATAGCGACGACCACGTCGCCACATCGTCCGCGCACCGCGGCGAAGACTGGCTCGGGGAAGGAAGGATGCCCTCCGCGACAATGATGGCGTCTCGTGTCACCGCGTCCGCGGTGGCGGCTCGCGCCGCCCCCCGCGCCGCGCGCGGCGTCGCCGCGCGCCGCGGTGCCGGTGCCGCGACTGGGTCAGGAAGATGGAGCTCCGCGCGACAGGCGACCCTGCGCGTCTCCCGTGGATCCGCCGCGCGTCCGGTGCGTCCCCGCTCGCCTCCACGCCGCGACCCGGCCGCATTTCCACCGCGCTTCGAGCGCCACCTCGCGATCGCCGCGCGCGTCCCCGCGTCGCGCCGCGTCGTCGATCCGATCCTCGAAACCCCTTCCGCCCCGCCGCGCCGCGCGCCACTGACGCACTGTGTCGATTTTCCACTCCTCTGTCTCCGCGCGCTCCCCTCGCAGCTCCGCGCCGAGCAGAGCTCCGGGAAACAGGTCGGCTCCGAGGATGCCGTGCAGGAGGCTGCCTCGCCGAAGGGCGAGGGCGAGGTCCTGGACCTGCCCTCCGAGTCCGCCGGCGAGACCTCCGCGGAGCCGTCGCTGGGCGACCAGATCCGCGCGTTGAAGAGTAAGGGCGGGTCGGATCCCGACGCGAGCGAGAACATCTTCGTGGGCGCCTTCGAGGAGGTGGGGCAAGTGGAGTGGCCGACCGTCGGCGGCGCGTTGAGTACCACCGCGGTGGTCATCGGGATCGTCGTCGGGTCCACCTTCGTGCTCCTCTCCGTGAACTCTGTGCTCTCCGCGCTCTCGCAGAAGCTCTTCGGGTGATTTGGTGTAGTCGTCGGGCGCGACGCCCGTCACCGCGCGACAAAAGGTACGATACGAATGCCTCCTTCGTGGACGCGTCTGAATGAATAGTCTGAAATGAATCCACTCGCGTTCGTGCACGCGCGCGCTCTTCGCTCTCACGCGCCCTCCACGAACTTGGCCGCGGCTTTGTAGATCTTCTCCATGAACAACGCGGCGTCCTCGGCGCCGCCCTGCCTGGCGGTGTTGATGTTGGTCTTGAGCAGCGCCATGAGGTTCAGGTCGAGCTCGTCCTTGTCCACCATCTCCAGGATCATCGCCCTCTTGTCCGGCGCGTTGAGCAGCTTGGTGAGGCGCTCCAGAGGGGAAAGCATCGCGCGCGTGGTCTGGTCCACGAACCCGACAAACTCCGACGTCACCTTATACAGCGCGTCGAGTTTCCCCTGCTCTTCCTCATCCGCCGACGCCGCGTTTCGCGCCTCGATGAGGTACGCGAAAAACTCGTCGGTGAGCTTCGGTCGCTGCTTGACAATCTCGTACTCCATCTCGTTGAACTCGGTGTCGAAAAAGTACGCCACGAGCTCGGCGTGCGTCGTGGGCTGCACGCGCGCCTCGCGCGCGGCTTCAAGCTCCTCGCGCGCCTTTTCGTATTCCTCCTTTTGCTCCTCTTCTTGCTTCTTTTCCAGCTCCAGCTCGCGCGCGCGAAGCTTCTTGTCGATGAGCATGCTCGCCGCCGTCTCGTCCACCTCGGGGAACAGACCCTCGGGGTCGTACGAGATCTCCAGAGCCTGTTGCCCAGCCTCATCCGCCTTGAGTACCTTCTTGCGCTCGTCCCTGTCGATGGCGCGCCCGTCCGCGCCCAGGAGCTTGCCGGCGGTCGAATTCAGCGACTCCGCGCCCACGCCCTCCACATTGATCCTCTGCCCGAGCTTCTGCTGAAGGATCGCGAGCGACTCGGGGTCGATGCCGCTGGCGCGAACCACGGAGGCACCGCGCCGCGCCGCGAGGGGGGGCGCACGCGCGGGCGCGAGCCCGCGGGCGGTGCCGCGGAACGCGGTCGCGCGGAGCGCGACCGACGACGTCGCGGAGGCGATCATCGCGTGCTTTTACTGCGAAACTTGCGAGCGCGAGCGCTGAGGATTGTGGATAACGTCGACGACGTACGCGCGAGCCTGCGGAGGTGGTCGACCGAGAGTGAGCCTGACGTCTCGTCCAAACGCTGGAATGCGTCCTCGGCAACACGAACGAGGTGTGCGCGTGGTCCTTTAGCGCTTGAAGCGCGAGGAGGGCGGACACGGAGCCGGCGGCGGCGCGAGACCCGAAGGCTGACGAACTGGTTTCGCTCGCCTCCAGCGGCGGTGGGCGCCGATCCCGCTGAGATCGATCTCCAAAAGCTTCGTGCGCTTCGGCACCAAAAAAAAAGCTGGCAGTAGTGCACGTGGCTGCTCTGCGTGGCATTACCGAGCGCGTCGGACGCGGCGTCGACCCGACGGGAAGGCGAGTACGCGCGGCGGTGTGGAGGCGCGGAGAGTTGAGGCGCGGTCGGTGAAAGCCGACTACGTCGGCGAAACGTGCCGCGAGCCTCCGTGGACAGCACCGCCCAAGAGTGACCGTGAGACCGCTTCGTCGCTTGGCGTTTCGTGGAGGCGGACGGTTATCGATCTCGCTGCGGGCACCGGGAGGTATGGCCGGCCAATGCTCGACTCGTCCGGCCGCGGTCGGCACGGGCGCGGCGCGCGGTCTCGGCGCTGTGTCTCGATCGTCGCGTGCGAGGTCCGTGGTGGCGTCCGCGGGCGGGTCGCGTCGCGCGCGCGCGCGCGACGCACGTGCGACGCCTCCCGTGAAACAGGTTATCGGCTCCCGGCTTTTCACGCGTTTTGAGATGCTCGACGTGTCGGAGGAGGAGACGACCGACGCGAGCGCGCGCGCGCGTGACCTGGCGCGCCGCGTCGTGCGCGACGCCGTACGCGTGCTGGGGCGCAAAAAGGTCGCGCGGCGACACGCGCCCGAGAAGTCGGCACACGCAGACGCACCGGGAAACGTCCAACCCGTCGTCCGAGTCTCGGCACCGCGTGCGCAGTCGGCGTCGACGCGTCGGCACCGCGTGGCGTCTCTGGCGCGCGGCGAGTCGCGTTTTCCGTGTTCCGAGGCGGACTCGCGACGAGACGAAAACGAAAACGGTTTGGGTTTGGTTTCGCGCCGTTTCGCGGCGGCGGCGGCTTCGTCGGTGGTTTCCGTGGTGGCGCTCGGCGGCTTTGCCGACCCCGCGCTCGCGGGCTTCGGCGCGCCCACGGGCGTGGTGAGCTCACCCCCCCTGCCTGAGGAGCAGCTCGCGGAGATCATCTCCATGGACCGCCGCGCGGCGATTCGGAAAACCAGCTTGATCCGCACGAGCGATTTCGACATCCTGCTGCAGGAGCTCAACGCGCTGACGCAGCTGGACGAGAAGGCGCTCGAGGCGGCGGACGCGGAGATCGCGCTGAAGATCTCCGAGAACCTCGCGGAGAACATCAGGGACGCGACGGAGAGCCTGAGGACCGCGCCGGCGCCGGCGGCGGGCGCCGCGCGCGAAGGCGAGTTGTCGTCGCAGCGCGTGCGGCTGCTCGAGCGCCGTCGACTCGAGGCTGAGTTCCAGAAGAAGCTCCTGCAGCGCAAGGTGGACGAGGCGCGGCTGGAGAATCAGTCGCAGCTCATCGTGTACGGCGCCGCGCTGGGCGCGTCCGTGCTGTCCACGGTGATGATGCACCCGGTGGACACGGTCAAGGTGCGCAAGCAGGCGCTCGGCGCCGAGAAGCTGGCGGCGACGACGGCGGCGGAGTTGGTGGGCGACGCCGCCGAGGAGACGGCGTTCGCCGTGGCCTCCGCGGCGACGGTCGCCGCGTCCGCGGCGGTAGACGCGCGCGTCGTCGCGGCCGCCGAAGGTGGCCCGGAGGCTTCCTTCGACGCCTTCGACGACGGACCGGTGACTCTGCGCGGATCAGAGCCGGGACCTTTGTCCGGAGCGCGCGGAGACGAACCGGCGGCGTTTCCGTCCGCAAGCGCCGCCGTGGCCACGGTGACTGTCGCGCGCGCGCGAGAGGACGGGGAAGGCGCGAACCGCGGAGATCGCGGTGACTCCGCCTCGCCGTTCGGCTCCCTGGACCGGGCGTTCGAGGAGCTCGAGAGCGCGTACGGCGTCGAGGCGTCGGCGTACGAAGAGGCGCAGATGCCGATGTCGAGCGCGCTCGCCGCGGCGGCGCTCTCCGCGCCGTCGGCGCCCATCTTCGAGCCGCTCGGCGTGCCGCTGACGCCCGCGGGGCTGGCGTCGCTGTACGACGGCCTGCTGCCCAACATCGTCAAGGAAGGCCCGCCGCTGGCGATGTACCTGGGCATCTACGAGTACCTGAAGGCGATTTTGCTCGCCACCGACCTGAGGGACTCGCCCGTCGCGTGCTACCTCATCGCGGGCGCGGTGGGCGAGCTCATCGGAAGCGTCCTGCGCGTCCCCGCGGAGGCGGTCAAGAGCACGCAGCAGAGCAAGGAGGACATCTCGCTCTCGGAGGCGATGTCTTTAAACTTTGGCACCGCGGAGGGACGCGCGAACTGCGTCGCGGCGTGGACTGTGGCGGTGACCCGCGACGTCCCGTTTGGCGCGATTCAAATCGCGCTCTTCGAGGCGCTCAAGATTTACCTCTCCGGCGTCGCTGACCCCCCGTTCGACGGGGACTCGTTCGTGGGCGAGGCCATCTTAGGGGCTTTCGGCGGAGGCGTCGGCGCCTTCATCAGCGCGCCCATGGACGTCGTCGTGGTGCGCCTGATCAAGCAGCAGGCGACGGGCGAGGCGGAGAAGCTAGGCGCGGTCGGGATGGCGAAGCTGGTGTACGAGGAGGGCGGCGCGGCGGCGTTCTTCAGGGGGTCGGGGGAACGCGTCCTGTACTGGGCCCCCGCGATCGGCATATTCCTCACCGCGTATTGCCGAATCAGGCACGCGCTGTTGTAGGCCGGCCTATATGTCGTGAGGAGAGCGTGCGTCGGACGTCTCCGCGCGCGAAACAAATAGTTGGCGCCGCGTTTTTTTTTCGCGAAACCCGAAAAAAAACGGAAGTCTTTTTGGTTCGTCTCTTCTCTTCTCTTTCAAGCCGCGCGCTCATCGTCGTTCTTCCCTCGCCTCGCCCTTCTTCGCGGTCGCGTCGCGCGTTTCGCGCGCCACCGCGGGTGGTTTCGCGTCGTCTTTCTTGCCAGCAGCGGCGGGCTTCGAAACAACCGCCGGCTCTTTCGGCGGCTCTTTCGGCGCCGCCGACGTCTTCGAAGTCTTCGACTTTTCAACCGCGCCGCCGCTCGCCTTCGTTTGACCCGGACCCGGACCCTCCTCGTCTTGACCCGCCTCGGTGATCTTCGCGGCCGTCTTTTTCGACGACGCAGATCGATCAGATCGCCTCTCCCCCTCGTCTCCTTCCGGCGTTTTCTGTACGGCTTCGTTTTCAGAAACCGGTAAGCGCTTCCTCGCCGAAGCGCGCTTCTTCTCCGGCGCGTCTAAAGACCACTCCGCCTCGTCGCAGCGTTTCTCGCACGACCCAAACACGAAGCTGGCGTGTCGCTCCGCCTCCTGCTCCTCCAGCCCCAGCGGCTTCTTCAGCCGTGGCGCGAGTCTGCGGACCACCTTGCCCAGCCTCTGCCTGAACGTGCGCGCGTCGGGGCAGGCTTTACCCCACATGGGCGCGTCCTCCCCGGAGCCAATCTCGTAGAAGGTCTCGCCGAAGGAGTTGCGCAGCGCGAAGCCCCAGTCGCCGTCGACTTCCGCGACAGCCACGAACCGGCCGGGCTCGCTGTGCGTGGTGGGACTCGGCGCGGGGCGCATCGTGACACCCTCCTCCAGCCCGAGACCCGGCCGATCGGGGTCGTGGCGCACGATGGAAGCGCCGGTCACGGTCGCGCCCGGGCGGAAAAACGCAGGCATCGCGGCTCTCGTCTCCGCCATAATGCAGCTCGTGTGTAGCGTGTACTCCACCGTCCGCCCCCGGCCCGCGCCCTGGCGGAAGCCCCGCGTGGGGTGCTCCACCGCGAACGCCCCGAACACGCTGGCGATCAGCAGCATGGGGATCACCACCGCGGTGGCGAGGTACCGCCCCGTGGTCCAGTAGTCGTCGTGCTTATCGCTCCCCACCCCCGCGCGCGCCCGAAGCATCGGGGTGCGCTCGTCCGCCGAAACGGCGGTCGCCATCGCGCCGGTCGCGCCGAATCGAGTCGCGCGCGCGAGATCGATCCGGGAGCCTCGAGATGGCCTCTGTTAGGCGTCCGACGCGAGACGCCCCGTGTGTGTACCCGCGCGCACCACGTGCCCCGCGCTCGTCGCTGTGTCGCCGCGGGTTCAACAAGGCGATGCGACGTAGCCTTCGCTTTTTTTGTAACAGCCAATCGGAGAAGACGAGGGTTTATTCTTGAGTCAAATCGCCGAGTTTTCGCCTTGACCCCTCTTTCTCAGTCCGAGAAAAACTTCGGACGTTTCGGAAGCGAGCGAAGCACGTGAATTTCTTTTTTCACGTGTAACAACGAAGTACGCTTCTATCCCTCTCGAAGCGTATCATCATCCAGTCCACTTGACCGTCCTCTGCTTCAGCGCCGCCTCCAGCATGTGTTCGAGCCCCGCCTCGCGCAGGGCCTCGCCCATGATCCCGAGTCCGTTTTCGGGGAGCTCCTCGAACGCGGCGGGCAAGCGGCGCAAACCGCCGCGTTCGCTTACGACGGCGTCATCCTCCTCGGCGACTCTTACGGACATGGCTTTCCAGGTGAGCCGTTTCAGGCGCGACACGTACGCCTCGCAGTCCTCGGCGCGGCCCTCGATGACGATGATCCCAGGGTACCCCGGTTTGGAGAACCCTCCGAGATCGAGCTCTTTGGCCCACGTTTGCGCCGCCTTGCGCTTCCCGGGAGCCTTGATGTGGTGGAACCAGATCAAGCGGCGCGCGACGCCGGAGCCTTGACGCGAACCCATCGCCGCGGTCGACGTCGCCGCCGCCGCCGCGGCGTCCGCCGCCGCCGCGCGCTCCGCCGCCGCCGACTCCGCCAGCTCCGCTACCGCCCGGCGCACCGCTTCCACGCCGGACAACGCGCTCTCCTCCCCCTCCCCCACCTCCGCCACCGCGGACTCGGCCGCGCGGCGGAGACGGTCCAGGTCGTCCAGAGTCGCGCGCGCGTTTCCCTCGGCGCGGATCTCCGCCGCGCGAAACGCCGGATAGCCCGGAGGCATGCGCACGACGACGTCGACGCCCCCTCCGCGGAGCCGGTCCCCGAGCAGTTTGATCGTCACCTCCAGCGCGGGCACGGCGTGTAACGCGTTTTCTCCAGGCGTCGACCCCGCGCCGGCCTCCGCCGCGTCGAGAGCCGATTCCGCGAGCTCCAAAAGAGACTCGGGGTCACTCACGGCGGTGGGATCTTCAGCGGGAGACGCGCCATCGCCGAACATGCACGACAGCGCCCGCACCTCATCCACCGCGCGTCGTAAGCACTCGGGGGTCCACGTCGAGGCCGCCGGCATCGCGGAGGGCTTCGCGGTCGAGGCGTCGCCCGCCGTGGACCGCGCGCCCACGACTGACGCTTTTCGCGTCAGCACGTCGTACGTCTCGGAAAACGCACTGCCGCATCGATATCCATCCAGTCAGCACGATAATCTGCGTGTCGTGCCAGGCTGTCTGTCCTCGCACACCTCACAGCGCGCCGGCACGATGTCCCTCGCGTCGTCCGTCTCCCTGACGCGCCCGTCCGCGCGGGTCGCGCTCCCCCGCAGGGTCCGCACGCCCGCCCGCCGCGGCGCTGTCGTGACCCGCGCTCTGGGCAAGGGAGGGAAATCCAAGCGGCCTCCGAAGGGACCGCCGAAGGGCCAGGGCGACCTCGAGAAGAAGCGATGCGACCTGTGCCTCGGGACGGGCGTCCGCAAGTGCTACGGTTGCCACGTCGCTGAGGGATGGCGCGCGGACAACTTCTCGACGTCCAAGTGCGAGCGCGCCGGCTACGTCCCCATCAAGGTCGGGGGCTTCCTCGGGATCGGAGGCAAAGACGACGAGGCGAAGTGCGGAGTGTGCTGGACGGACCCCGCGAAGAAGCCGGGCACGGTGCAGTGCATCCGGTGCAAGGGCACGAAGTACATCTACTTCAGGAACGCGGATTGGCGATGATGATTCAACGCGATACACACGATAGTAAAACGACGCTCACGTCTTGTACCCTCCGCCCCCGCTCCTCCGCGACCGGTACGCGCCGCGGCCGCCAGCGCGGTTCTCCTCGCCGAACCAGTCGCCGTAGAAACTCCCGCCGCCGCCTTCCCCGTGCGCTCCGCCCGCGCGCCGGTACCCGCCTCGGCTCGCCGACCCGCCGCCGGCTGACCCTCCGCCGCGACGGGAGGAGCCGTGCCTCGCGGCGTCGCGCGCGAACGTCGAAAAGCCGAAATCGGAAGGAGCCGACGCGCCGAAGCTCGACGCGTACTCATTCGCGAACCTCGCTTTGCGGTCGGCGGCGTCGAACTCGCGCCGCTTCTCGGCGCTCGCCAGCGCGGCGTGCGCCTCTCCCACCAGCTTGAACACGGCGTCCGCGTCTCGGCGAAGCGCCTCGGCGTCCGCCCAGCCGGGCAAACCAACGCACGACTTGTCCGGGTGGTGCTTGAGCGCCAGGCGGCGGTACGCCTTCTTCACGTCCGAATCTAAAAGCGCGAGCGCAACGGACGAGACTCCGCGCGCTTGAACCGCGCCGAGGCCGAGCACGGCGACGTGGTCGGGCACGGTCTTCGCGCGAGCCGCCGCGCGCGCCTCGCGCAGACGCGCCGTGACCCCGTCTCTGAACTCCGCGAAGGCGCGGGACGACGGGTCCTCTGCGCCCGCCGCGGCGTCCGCGAGGCGCGCCGCGGCGGATCCTGATCCGCCGCGTTCCGCGTCTCTTTTTGTCTCCGTTCCCAAAGCGAGCGTCGCCAAAAGCCGTTGCAAGTCGTCCGCCGCGGCGTCGTGCATCCTCGTCTCCGCGTAGAGCTGCGCGCGCCGGGACAGCGACTTGATTCGCGCGGGGTTGAGCGCGAGCGCGCGCCCGCAGTCGGCGAGCGCGTCCGCCACGCGCCCCAAAGCGTGCGCGGCGGCGGCGCGGTTGCACAGGCACACAGAGCAAAACGCCGCGCTCAGCGCTCCGCCGGGCGCCGTGGACAAAGCTTCCGTCGCGGAAGTGTACGTCTCCGCGGCGCGCTCGTACTTTTTCGCTTTGAACGAGGCGTTCCCCTGGACGCGAAGCGCGTGCGCTTCGGTCGCCGCACGATGAAGAGAGACGAAACACGCCTTCTCCGCCGACTCGATCTCATCGGCGACGCGCGACGCGACCAGCGACGCGTCGTCGTTCATCACCGACGCTTCGGTGTTTTTCTTTTTCGCGTCGTCCGCGTTTTCTTCGGCGCCGCCGCGTCCGGCTTTTCCGTCGCGCGCCGGAATATCGCCGTCGTCTCCGAATCCGTCTCCGGACGACTCGGACGACTCTACGCCGCTCGCCTCCACCGCGCCGGCGAGGTCGCCGGTCGCGAACCGCGCCAAAAAACGCACGCGCGCGCGCCAAGCCTCCCCTCCGGTTTCGAAACAAAAAGCGCGCGGCGACGCGTCGGCGAGGGACGCGTCGCCGCTTTTCGCGCCTCCGCTTTTTTTTGTCCGGTGCGCGGCGCCGCCGAGGCCCTCGGCGTCCGCCGCGGTGGCGGCGTCCGCGAACCGCCCTTCCCAGAGCAGCGCGCGCGCCTTCGCCTCCGCCACGGCGGCGCAGTGTGGCGCCACGGCGGAGATGTCCCGGACCGAACGCAACACGCCCCGAGCCGTCGCCGCGACGCTGCGCGAAGACGAAGACGCGTCTTTGTCGTCTTTCTCGTCGTCGCCATCCGTGTTTCCGCCGTTTCCCTCCACGGCGAGAAACGCGTTGGTCTTGACGCGGCGCGCGCCGACGGAGGCGCCGTCGACGCTGTGGCGCCGCAGGCTGGCCAGCGCGCCGCCGTCCACGCGCGTCAGGTCGTCCAGCAGCGCGGCGGCGCGCGCGGCGTCCCCGGCGAGCCGCCGAGCCTCGGCGGCGGTGCCTCCGGCGTCGAGCGATCCCGATCCCGAGTCTGCGGCGAGCAGGAACTCGGCGCGCGCGGCTTCAAACGCGCCGAGGCGCATCAGGCACGTGCCCGCGCGCAGGCGCGCGCGCCGAAATGAGGGATCCGCCGCGAGCGCGGCTCGACAGTCGCGGAGCGCCGCGCGCACGTCCGACGCCGCGGCGACAGCGCGACGCGAGCCGTTCGAGACGCGAGCATCGTCGCCGGCGACGATCTTCTCAAACGCGCCTCCGCGCGCGGCGTCGTTGACGTTCATCAGACGCGCGGCGGCGCGGTTGGCGTAGCACACCGCCGCGTCCCTGCCGCCGGCGACGAAGGAGGCTTCCTTTCCTTTTTTCGCCAGACTCGCGTCCGCTTCGTGTGCGACGCAATCGTCTCGCAACGCCTCGGGAATGCGCAGAGTGGGAAACTCGCGGGCCATGCGTTCGAGCGCCTCGTCGTAATTCGCGGTCGCCACCTGGTACCGGCCGGCTTTGAACGCCGCGTTCCCAGCCTCCTTAAGCCGCGTCGCCTCGCTCGCGAAGGGCGACGCGCCCGACGAGGCGCTCGAGAACGTGAACGAGACGTTCGCGGCGCCCGCCGCCGCCGCGCGGTGCGCGGCGGCGGCCGAGTCCGGCGCGTCGCCGCGGCCCAGGTTCACGCTAGCCACGCGTTCGCGCAGGATGTCCATGGGCGACGACGGCGGGGACGGCGTCGGCGACGCCGACTTCTGCGGTCTGCTCGCTCGGCGCAGGGGGCTCCGCCGACCGCCGCTCGCTGGAGACGCGGGGGAAGACGAGCGGACTTCCGCCGCCGCGAAGATGGACGGCGGAATGCGGTCCTTCGCCACCTCCGCCGGCGACCGAGGCGGTGTCGTCGCGGACGACGCGAACGTCGCGCCGGGCGCCGACGCGCTCGGCTTCTTCTTGGGCGTCTTCTTCCCGGAGACGGTCTTCTTCCCGCCCGCGGGCTTGGGGTTGCCCGAGCCGGGCGCAAACAAAGAAGCGCCGAACGGGGCGGCCGGCGCGAACGGCGCGCCGCGCAGCCCGGCGTCGCTGAACGTCGGGAACGTCGGGAACGTCGGGTGGCTCGCCGCGGGGGGAGGCGGCGTGAACTGAAACGGCGCGGCGTTCGTCGTCTCGGCGGCGTCCGTCTCGGAGGAAAACGAAGACGTTCCGTTTTTCGCGAACGCGCTCGTTTCGACCCGCGAAGAAAAAGCCTCTTTGGCGGGACTCGCCTTCCTCGGGGACACCCCTCGACGACGCGCAGACGCGCTTTTTTCGCTCTTATTCGCTCGACTTTGATTTTTTTCGCCGCCCGACCCGAGGTTGAACGACAGATCGGCGAACGCGTCCACCGGGGGTGCCGCTTCTTCTCTCTTCGCCGCCGCGAAGGGCGAAAAGGGACCCGCGTCGCGCGCTCCGAACCCCCGGAAACGCAAGTCGGGGGAAAATTCGCCGTCAACGGCGGTGTGCTCGCCGAGCGGCGTCGCCGCGCCGAACGACTTGGACGCCGGAAAGGATTCCGGTGTCGCGCCGCTTTTGTCGACATATGTCGCGAACTCGGGCGCGGTCGCGCTACGTCGTGCTCCGCCCTCCGAACCTCCGTCGCGGGCGCGGGACCCCGAACGCGGGGGCCACTGTTTTGGGTTGAAAAAGTCTGCGACGGATGGCGACTCGGGCGACTCCGAACCCGCCGCCGCCGGCGGCGTCGTCGGCATCGGCGAAGCCGCGCGTCGCGACCCTCTGGCGTGTCCCGAGCGCGCGCTCGAACGCGATCGGCGCGAGCTCTTCGGCGTGAAAGATCCCGCGCCGAGGTTGAACTCGACGGTTGTCGGGTCAGCCTCCATCGGCGAGCCGGGAGGAGACGGAAAAGACATGTCGAAACCCTCGGGGCCGGACGGGACCGAGGTTCGGTCGCCGCGGTCCCCGTCGCCCTCGTCGGCGGAGGGGTACAAGTCTTCAAGATCAGCCAAGGGATTACTGGCGCTCGTGGCCTCGGCTCCAGCCACGCGCGTGCTCGAGCGGCGCGACACCACCATGGCCGCGCGTCAGGGATCTCGCGAACGGAAAAGCCGAGATCTTCCGCGCCCGGCCGTCCCCCCGCGTATCGCCGCGCCCTCTCGGAACAGCGAGACCGGCGGGACTACCTGCCGGTGGAGGCCATCGTCCACCCCTCAGTTCTGCTATCACCCTCCTCGGCGCGCCTCGTCCCTCGTGAGGGTGTGCGCTCGACACTGAGACGAAAAGCGCCACGAGGACGTTAACGGTCGAGGCGCACTTTTTCCGAGACACCGTCTGAGTGGCGAACTGGTGACGCTAAAAACGACGAAACGATCACAAACGGTACGACGCGCGCTACACTCTTCGGCGCGCGCGTGGACGTCCTTCTCCCTCTACGCGTCACCCGAAACATCCTCCGCGTCGCCCCACTTGGAGCGGTACACGCGCACTTCTCCCCGGTCCGCCATCGCGAGGGTCCACCCGCCCGCCCCGACGCCGCCGCCGTCGCGCGCCGCGAGCACGCTCGTCGCCGTCGCGTCAAACCCGACGTCGCCGCGGCTGAACGGCGACTTTCGCGACGTCACACCGTTCGGTTGACCCTCGTTTCTTTTTCCTTCCGACGCATCGTTTTTCGCGAACGACGCTCCACGCAGGTTCAGATGGTACAGCGACGCCGCGTTCGAGCGCTCGCCCGTGGTGACCACCGCGACGCCCGCCGCGCCGCCCGCGATAAACGCCGGCCGGTACAGCGCTTTCGGTTTTGTGACGCTTCGCGGGATGTGGCCCGCTAGCGACGCTAACGGGACGCGCGCAGTTAAGAACCGCAGGTCCCACACTAAAACGCGGTGGTCGTTACTCGCGGACGTGCAAAACACGTTCTCCGCCACGCACGAACCGACACCCGGGCCGCTCGCGGCGGCTGCCCACTCCAGGAAATTCACCGCGACGCCGCCGTGCGCGTCGTCGAGAGTCGCGACGGTCGCGCGTTTGGCGCGTTTGTCGAGCACGCACACGCGCCCGTCGTTGCCGCAGGTGGCGAACAGCGCGTCGTCCCCCCCGTCGCCGCAGGAGGACAGGGTCGGGCACATGCGCCACCGCGCGCACTTCACCACGCCGACGTGCGCGTCGTCGATCCGGCGCTCGACGACGAAAACGCCATTCGACCGTTTCGTTTCGGTTTCGGTTTGGTGAGTGACTTTTTTGTCATTCAACGAAACCGTTCCCAAGTCGTCCGCCAAGCGCGAGACGCACGTCGCGCCGTCCTTGGAGGAGGTCAAGATCCCCCCCCCGCGCGACCAGTGCATGGAAAAGATCCCTCCGTTATGTGCGGAAAAGTCGCGGAAAAGCTCGAGCGGACGACCGCTCTCGCGCCCGACGCGACTCGTGTCCCACAGCGCGACGGCGCCGTCCATCCCGCCCGCGCTCAACACTCGGAACGCGCGTTCGCCGATCGCGCCGGAAGACGTCGGCGCAAACTGAACCTGCCCGCACCACCCGCGGTGCGCGACCCAGGACTGCAGGGGTAAACGGATTTGACGGAGCTCGTCTGACGCTTCGTCGAACGCTTCGTCTGACGCTTCGTCTTCGCTCGCGTCGTCCAGCGCGAAAACCGCGACGCGGCCTCCGTCCCCGCCCGCGGCGAGCGCCGACCTCGCCCCTCTTGACCCGGACCCGGACGCCGCCGCGTGGAGGCTGTAGAAGCCCTTCTTCATCGCCGGGTCCAGGAAGACAACCGTTGGGTCCTCCTCGAACCCAATAAGAGCCTCGCGGGGGTTCGGAACGCGTCCGATTTTATTTTTAGGGACTATCGATACACGCGCGGATGCTTCCGCGTCGGAGCGCTCGCGACACGCGTACGAATACACGCGACTGTCCTCGAAGGTTTCCTCCGGCGAAGGCGATTTCGGCCCGACGCTCGCGAGCCTCGGCGACTCTCGCGACTCTCGCGAGTCTCGCGTCTCGAGCGCCAGGCGCACGCGTCGCGCCGCCGCGGTTTCGCCCAGCGCGCGTAGAGCTTCCTCGGAGACGTCGTCCACCACGGGGCCGCGGCCCACGCGGCCGGAGGTGGCACGAGTGGACCTTCGAGTCGGCGCCGTCTCGACTCGCGCGCGTTTCGCTCTGCTTTGTTTTTTGGAGGCTGGTTTTTTCCCATCGCCGTCAGCACCCACGCGGACGCTCAGGGTGTCGATGCCGAGGTGACGCATGCGCTCGCGGTTACGCGCGATGCGCGCTTCGCGTTCGCGCTCGTATTCCGCGCCGGCGTCCGCGTCGGAAGACTCAGACGCGTGCGAGCCCTCGGGGTCGACGTTCTCGGCGCCGACCGCGGGGGACTCGCCGTGAGGCGGTAGGCACGCCTCCGACGCCGGTTCGGGTTTCGCGTCCGCGACTGGCGCCTCGACGACGCCCGCCTTGGCCCACATCCGCCGAAGCGGGCCGTCCGGGAGGTTAGACATGCCGACGCGCGGCGCGGGACGCGCGTGCGCGTCCGCGAGTGTGACGGCGAGCGTCTCGGCTCTCGGCAATTCAAAAAGGTGCCCACGAAAGTTTCCTCGGCAGTGGAGTTATACAACCTTCGACTTCCGTTGGTGACTCCTCTGGTGTCCGGTCTCCGTCGCGTCGCACTCCCGCGCTCGCCTCGCTGCGATGGCGTCGCGCGTGGACCCGGCTCCCGCCGTGGCGACTGCGGCGTCCCCGGGTCAGACCCGGGGTGGCCACACCATGGTGAAGCGTTGGCAAAGCTCGCGGGGCCCGCCTCTCGGCATCTTGGCGATCGTCTGGGTGGCGTTCCTCGTGCAGTGGCTGGTGGTGGTGGACGGCATGGTGTACGAGCCCGCCTCCTCCAAGCTCGCCTGGCGCGCCGCCGTCATCGCGCTTCCATGCGTGGTCACGCTGGCGCTGTGGTGCGTGCACTTCCTGGACCCGGGCGTCATACCCCCCAAGCAGGAGACGGACCCGGAGGTGGCGTGGTACCTCGGGCAGGGTCGCCCGGTGGTGCTCGGCGAACGTTTCACCGACGCCGACGGCGTGCGCCGCGCGGTGCGCTTCTCGAAGGACTTTCGCGGCCAGACCGTGAAGACCATCCTGCCCGAGACGCTGCTGCATCCCGAGGATCCGGAGGGCCCGCTTCTGGCGGACGGCAGCGCGCCCGAGTTCAGCCAACAGTGCTGGACCGTGCGCCATTGTAAGACGTGCCGCGTGTGGCGCCCGCCCAAGGCGAGCCACTGCGCGGTGTGCGGGCACTGCATGGCGCGCTTCGACCACCACTGCCCCGTCGTCGGCGCGTGCATCGCGCAGAGGAACACGCGCTGGTTCATCGCGCTCCTCATCACCGGGGGACTGGCGTGCGGCGCGTACTTTGGCGGCGCCGTCGTGAGAGCGATGCAGGTTTGCGATTCCGAAAAGGGCGTCGGCCGCGAGAAGTGCCACGGCACGTGGGAGGTTATCGTGCTCGGGATTTACGCCGCGATTCTGTTATACGGCGCGCTCGCGCTGCTGGGCGCGGGCTCGTCGTACGCGAGCTCCGTGCTGGCGGATGTCACCACCAAGGAGCGGCTGGGCAAGAAGCCGCCGGGCTTCGAAAAGGGGCTGGGCGCCGAGGCAAAGCACTGGAGCGCAAAAACCGCGTTTGCGCGCGGAGGCGGCGCCGGGAACGGCGGGGAAAAAAAAATAGGGTGGGCCGCCGCGGGCATGGGCGCGTGCGGCGAGACGTGCTTCGCGCCGGTGCGTATGCGCCCTAACCACCCGCCAACGTGGCTCGAGCCCGAGCAGGTCGAGATGTGAGCGTGTGAGTCAGGCAGAGGAGCGCGTGGTATAGGTATAGTCTGCTACGCGACGCGGGATGTAATACTCCCCGAAGCTATTCCTCAATCTGCCAGAGCTCGTCTGGTAGCCACGATACGACGAAAACGCGACACCGTCCTCTCGTCACCTTCGCCTCGCGGCGGCGGCGGCGACGGCGGCGGCGGCGGTTTCGTCGTCGAAGCCGCGCGGCCCGACCGTCTTCGTCCTCGGGACGCCCCGCTTCGAAGCGCTCAGTCGCTCATCCTCGAGGAGAAGCTCGCGCAGGAACCCGTCCAGCGCGAGCGGCGAAACGTCCGGGTCGAGCCCGACGGCACGCGAGGCGAGTTCCAGCCGTTCCGTCGCCGCGTCGAAGACGAGCGTCTGCGTCGTCCGCGTCGCGACGGCGGCCCAGGGAACCGGCACGTCGGGGGACTCGCCGTGTCTGTCGTCCGGCGGACGCGTCACGCGGGACACCACGAACACGTCCCTGGCGGTGACCACGACCCGGGCGCGACTCACGCGCGCCGACGCCGACGGCCCCGCGGGTCGCAAGACGCGATCGGAGACGGCGGGGTCGACGGATCGCGCCGTCCACTCGGCCGCGCGCGCGCGTTCCTTCTCGTCGTCTCCCGCGAAGACACGCATAACGAACTCCAGGGCGTCGCCGCCGCGCACGGTGCGCGACCCGGCGAGCATCACGCGCGCCGCCGCAGCCGCGCACGCGGCGCGTTCCTTTTTGTCATCCTCGAGACGGTTTTCCTCCTCGTCGTCGTCGTCGCCGCCGCGCCGCGCCGGCGGAGGCTCGAGCCACCTCTGCTTCGCCGCCTCCCGCGCGGTGGCTGCTCGCACCTCGCGGGGGACGCGCGTCTTCCTCTTCCCGCGGACGCCGCGGCACGTCCCGGCGGCGAGCAAAGCGTCCGCCAGGGCGCCGCACGCCGACACGAAGTGCGCCTGGAACGGACCGGTCGCCAGCTTCGTGTCGGAGGTTCGCGGAGGTTCGCCGTCGACGCCGACTTCGTCGTCGTCCAACCCCGCGAAGCCCGGGCCGAGCTCGGAGACGCTCGCGCTCGCGTGGAAGACGCGCGGCGGTTCGGAACCGGTTGAGGAACGGTTCGGTGCTCTCGACGCGCTCGACGCAAAAACGCGCTCGTCCACAACTCTCGCGTCGACGAAAACGGTCAGACCGTCCCCTTCGCGAAGCCAATCCTTCACCACCTGCTCGCCGCTCACGGTGTTGCCCGCCGCCGGCGCCGGCGCGCGCGAAGACTTGGCGCGCGCGAGCGACTCCGCGACCGGCGCGAGCGCGGCCCGCACGGGCTGCTCCGCGAGCGTCGCGCGGCACTCCTCGGGAGTGCCGCACGCGCGCACCGCGAAACACGCCTCGGCGCGCGTGATGGCGAAGACGTCTCGTGACCGAGCGGGCGGATCCAAACGTCGCGCGTCCGCGTCGGGGGAAAAAAACGTCTCGGTCTCCGCCGGGGCGTTCCGCTCCGCGCTCGCGACTTCTCGCTCGTGGACGGACGAACGGACGGAATCGGACGCATCGTCGCGGACGTCATCGGACTCGTGGTCGAAAGGTCGATCCCGCCGGATCGCCTCCGCCGCCGCGCGGCGGCGCTCGGCGCGTTCCGCCGCCTCCGCCGCCGCCGCGCGGACGCGCGGCGCGGCGCGCCGCAGCGCGCCGGGGAGGCGCTCGGAAATTGCGCGCCGCAGTCGCGCCACGGCTCGGCGGTTCCGCGCGTCCGCCTCTTCGGCGGCGGTCGGCGACGTCCCCCTGGAAGAGCCGAGGCGCGCCAACGCGGTAAGCGCGGCGATCCCGAAGGGGAACGCGCCGAGGCCGGACAGGGACCCCGCGGACGCCGACGCTTCGTCGTCGTCGCGCTCGAGGCGCTCGGCGTCGACGGCGAGCGCCTCGCACACCTCCACGGCGATCTGCACCACCTCCCCGGGGACATCCCCGGAAACGATCTCCATCCCCGAGTTTCTCGAACCTTTTTCTCCCCCTCCCCGGGACATCTCCGAGGCGTACGCCACGCGCTGCGCGAACCCCAGGACGCGCGGGGTCACGAGGTTGTCGACGTTTTCGCGCGGGCGCAGCGCGTCGGAGAGCGCCGACGCGCACTCCTCCGCCGCCGCCGCGCACGCGTCGTCGTCGTCGGGCGCGTCCGCTTCGCACGCCGCGACGCCGCACCTTCCCGCGAAGACGTCCTCGGCGATACGCTCGAGGCGACGCTCGATGGCCGCCATGAGCTCGAGCTCGCCGTCGCGCCCGGGCGCGCGCTCGAGCTCGAGCGCGACGCCGCGCGCGGCGCGCGCCGCATCGGCGTCCACGCCTCGGTCGGCGACGCGCCCGAGACGCGCCAGGAGCCGAGCGCAGAATGTGCGCAGAACCGGGCGGAGCACGAGCTCGAGGTTCTCCTCGCGGGAGAGCTTGGGGGACGCGCACATCTGGTACGTGCGGAGCGCCTCGGACGCCGCGTCCGCCGCCTCGCGCCGCGCGCGCCGGTCGCGCTCGCGCGCATCGACGAACGCCCCGGTCTCGAACTGCAGGGCCAGCCCGCGAAGGGCGTCGCGCGTCTCGACGCCGACCTCGCCGCCGGCGCGCGGGCGACGGGACGACGATGCCATCGATGCGACCGCGCTCGAGCCGCGCGGGACCGGGCGGCCCGCGCGTCGCGCGCGCCGCGTTGTGTCTCGTCCCTCGGCGGTCCGCCGAGTCGATAATCTAGCCACGCGCTTCAAAAAGAGCATTGGAAAGCGACTCGGAGGTCGGAGCTGTCCCTCGGAGCTTTCGAAGGCGTTCGTATGGACTCGGTCTCGCCAAAAAAAAAAAAAAAAAAAGAAAAGAGGGAAAAAAAAAAAAAAAAAGGAGAAAAAAAAAAGGGGGGGGGGGGGGGAGGGAGGAAAAA
>Ga0233432_10001841_pt1 | contig 20197 bp, 19 predicted proteins | sample SI_122_August201_6_FD_179870 | JGI IMG/M metagenome (GOLD analysis project Ga0233432, IMG submission 179870) | Seawater microbial communities from Saanich Inlet, British Columbia, Canada - SI_122_August2016_10_MG | ecosystem: Environmental > Aquatic > Marine > Inlet | place: Canada: British... | reverse complement strand
AAAAGTTGTTTCCCAAAAAGGTGAAGTGTTAGTAGGAATGAAAGACGGGGTTGAATATGTCTTACGATTTGGAGAAACCTATCGAGGACCAGAGGATGACGAAAACTCAACAGGGGATAGCCGTTATATTTACGCCTATGCTAGAGTGAATGCAAACCTCCTAGAGCAACCCGTGCTTGACCCTGTCCCTGCTCCACTTTCAAAACCAAAGGTAGACAAGAGCACACCTGATTCTGGAGATGCCAACGGTACAAAAGGAGACACTGGAGATAAAGGAACAGAAGGAAAGCCATCCGCCCCATCAATTGCTCCACCAGGTCCACCACCTAATTTTACTCCCCCTTCCCTTCCACCTAGCTTATCTCCACCCCCTCCACCTAGTCCGGAGATTTCAAAAAAGGGAGATTCGAATGCCTCTGCTCCAGTCGATAGTTTTGCCAAGGAAAAGGCTGACCGGGATGCGGAAATCGCCAGAGTTCAGGCTTCAAATGCTCAAAAACAAAATGAATTTCAGCAAAAAGTTAACAAAGCACAAACCCGAGTCAAAGAACTTAATGAAAATCTGGCTGGTTGGTATTATGTTATTTCCAATGATGTTTACGAAAAGATTCGTTTAGACAGATCAGACTTTGTAAAAGTAAAAGAAAAAGAAGGCGAAGAAACTCCCGATGAAGTCAAAGCATCCCACATTCTCATTTCATACAAAGGAGCTGACCGTGCAGATGCAGACATAACACGATCCAAAGAGGAAGCAAAAGCAGAGGCCGGGCGCATTCGTAACCTTATCGTTAATGATGGTAAGGACTTTGCTGAAATGGCTAAGAAAAGCTCCGATGGTCCAAGCAGTACCAAAGGTGGAGATCTTGGAAAATTCAAATTTGAAGTCATGGCAAAACCTTTTTCAGCAGCCGCTTTTACTTTGGGAATCAATGAGGTTTCAGAAGTTGTGGAGACTGGATTTGGTTTTCATGTAATCAAGCGTACTGAATAATATCATTTTCCTATATTTTCTTTAAAGCCTCTCTTCCCTTGTGAAAAGAGGCTTTTTTCTTTCATGTAGGAGGAGTCTCCGATAGATTGATAAAAATGGCTTTATCCTTCTTTACGCAGACAAAATCTCCCATTCATGATCGCATCCGTTCAGATGATGCATCCCGTTTGCGTTTAAAATATGATACCTATTATCATATTTTTGAAAAACAGGAAGGAACAAGAGTATGGAAAGATGGTAAAGAATTCATCATGCTTTCCAGCAATGATTATCTCGGCTTAACTCACCACCCGAAAGTCAAGGAAGCAGGTAAACAAGCAATTGAAAAATGGGGAGCGAGTACCACCGGTGCTCGCCTAGCTAATGGTGGAAGGATCTTTCATCGTGAATTGGAAGAAGAACTTGCAAACTTTGTTGGTAAAGAAGCATGTCATGTCTTTTCAGCAGGTTATCTAGCCTGTGCTTCAGCAGTTACAGGTTTTGCTGATCGTAAAGATATCCTTTTTGCAGATAAAAACCTGCACTCTTCTCTCTGGAGTGGAATAAAATTAAGTGGAGCACGATGCGAAAGGTTCTCTCATAATCATCCGGACCATCTTCGCGAGCTACTGCAATATGAAGATACGAAAATACCTAAAATTTTTGTACTGGAAGGTGTTTATTCAATGGAAGGCCACATTGCCAGACTTCCTGAATTTATTGAGTTGGCAAAGGAATACAATGCCTTTGTCGTTCTAGATGATGCCCACGGTTTTGGGGTGCTTGGTCATGAAGGTAGAGGAGTTTGCGACCACTTTGGTCTTACTGATGAAGTAGATGTAATGTGCTCCAGTTTCTCCAAGTCTCTGGCTGGTGCCGGAGGTTTTGTGGCATCAAGTAAAGAAGCCATTGACTACATGCGTAGTCATTCGAAACAAACCATTTTCTCGGCCGCACTGTCACCCTCCGCATGTGCATCGGCAAGAGCGGCTCTACAAGTCCTGCAGGACGAACACCAACACAAGGAAAGATTATTTAAAAACTTGGAGCGATACCGTTCTATACTCCTAAATTTGGAACTTGATATATGGGAAAGTGAAACCCCTGCCATTCCGATTGTTTTGGGAGAAAAAGAAAAAGTATATTATTTTTGGAAGGCTCTGCTTGAAAAAGGGATATACACAATTATTTCAATCGCACCAGGTGTACCTCCAGGAAAAGATCTTATTCGTACTGCCATTTCGGCAGCCCATACAGATGAAGACTTAGATCGCGTGGAAGAAGCTATGCACTACGCCAAATCTAAAATATAAACTTACAGACTCTTCAGTCGGGAATAGATAAGCACTGCTTCCATCCACTTCCAGATATTGATTGAAACAGGTTTAATCAAGCCACGATAAATATAATTTTTGGCATGTAACAACTGATCATCAACAGATTCTTTCATTTTAATCTGAGCGCCCCAGCGCTGTTGTAAGATTTGGGAATTCTTATCATTGTAAGTTTTCCTTCCATCTGAAGCTCCTTTTACATGTAAAACTATACTGTCATGGACGACAAAGTTTTCAAAACCATTACGATTAAACCGTAAACATAAATCAACATCTTCGCATCCGTTGATATAAGCCTCATCAAAACAGCCCAGCTTAATAAATGCTTCCTTTTCCACCACGCAGCAAGCAGCAGTGACCGCACTCCATTTTTTCACTTCACCCGTAAATGCTGTTTTCTTAAACCATTGTCCATAATGCCGAGGATTACCTTGGGGGCCAAAAACAACCCCCATATGATCAAACCTCTCAGAATCTACATACTTTTGAACATTACCGACCACGCCTACCATATTTTTATTATTGAAAACATCCAGCATCGGTTGAAGCCAATTACCTTCAACAAATACATCGTTATTTAGTAAACAAAGATACTGCCCTTTGGCTTTCGTGACCGCCCAGTTATTATTTTTTGCATAGCCCTTCTTCTCTGAATTAAAGAGTACCGTATAATTAGATGGTACTTTTTTTAAATACTCTCTGGTTCCATCCCGGCTACAATCATCGACAATAATAACTTCAAAATTAATTATCTTTCCTATCGTTTCCTCTACGCATTGTAAGCACCGTTTCGTATATTCAAGTTGTTCAAAGACCGGAACGATTATGCTGACAAATGGAAGTTCTTCTTTCACTAAGATTAATTATGTTAAAATTTTTCATCATAAAACTTGCGGTATTACGAACATCAAATCTCTCTCTTGCCTGTAATCTCGCTTTTTTTCTAATTTTTTCATGTGAAGATGGATTTTCTGCAAATTCTTCCAATACCTTTACCCATTGATTGCTATCTTTCGGATCCAAACTAAACCCAGAAACTCCATCAATAAAAGCTTCAGACGCGCCAGCATGGTGCGACGCTAAGATCAAACAACCAGCAGACATTGCCTCAGGAATAACATTTGGAATACCGTCCCGGTCACCATTTGGGGCAATGATACCACAAAACAGTTTCGCATCAGCCTGTAAAAAAAGCTCTCGAGTCTGTTCTTCTGTCTTCGATCCGACTAGGACTACTTTTTCCTCAAGTCCATACCGAAAAATTTCATGGTGTAAGGCTTTATATAATGGCCCCATACCCACAATTTGCATCTGAAATTTACAGTTTTTTCTTTCAGCCAAAGAAGACAAAATTCGTAGCAAATAAAAATACCCTTTTTTCTCCACTAGTCGCCCAACACTTATCAACTTAAGTGTTTTGTGGTCCGAGAGTTCAAAAGATTTTCTCACGGGCCAGTGGGATAAACCTCTCCGAATGACTTTTACTTTCTGATTTGTTAATCCAAGTTCAAACAAACGGGAAGCGGAAGACATGGATGAAGTTCGTATCATTGAAGAATGCTTGAATTTATCAGTTAAAAGCCAGTCACCTCCCTTGCGGAATAAATCATAAGCATGAGCACCCATAGTAAAAGGGACATCCAAGAGTAGGCTCAGTGCAAGAGTAGCAGTTGCAGGCATGGTTGCCCAAACTCCGTGTAAAAGCTCATGCTTTTGGGCTGCTACATTGTTAGCCTCCACCAAAGCAAATCCAAGACCCAAAAATGTTTCGTTCCAATTCTGAACGCTCGGGCATGGTTTGGACCAAAGTGCCATTAAAATTTCTCGAAAAGCATAGGGTTTTTTCCATGCCCAATATGGCAACCAAAAGATCAGGCTCCATAGTTTCCAAAGAGAAAAACATGTAACTGGAATACCTTCCCATTGCTTAGCCCCTCGCCATATTGAGTATACTTTTGGCGTAAATCCAAACTCATACAATGCCCATAATTCCCGTCTTACGAAAGTTTCTGTGGGACGAGGAAATGTAGCGTAAAAAAAAGCTGGTCTTTGCAAATTCAGGGACCGCAAAAAAAGATTATTTTTTTACCCTCAGCTATCAGAAGAAAACTTAACAAACCTTTTGGGTAAATCCTTACTGGCCAGTGCTTCCGATCCATTCGAGTGAGAGCCATTTCTATTCTGAGAAGTATTTCTCCTAGAGATTATAGAAGTTTGCCCTTCAATCACCGGATAATAATCAAAAGCTAATTTTATCTCTTCGGCAGTCGATGTTTTTTGACCTTCCACATTGATCTCTCCCTGAAAACTCGCAAGTGGATGACGAACGCGATTAACTTTTACCTGCATCTCTAAAACATCTCCAGGTTTACATATCCTTCGACATTTTACTCCATCACAAGAGGTAAAGAAAATCGTATTTGGGTCCACTTTTTCTGCGAGTGATTCATTTTCGCCTTTCAAAAGATAAAAAACACAAAGTTGCCCGAGTGCTTCAATCATAATGGATGCGGGAAATACTGGATTTTCCTTAAAATGACCCTCAAGAAAATACTCATTTCCGGAAATCTTGTACCTCGCGGTAGCTTTATCCCCGGAAATAGAAGCTGATTCAAGAAATAAGAATGGTTCACGATGAGGCATCAAAGATGCAATCTCTTCGATTCGATAAGTTTTAGAGCGTTTGGGGGGTTCTTCCCCTTTTGCTTTGGCATTCAAGTAGGATTTTACATCTCCAATTGTGCGTAAGTCTCGCAGTTCCTCGTTATCAATACTGACTTCCAATGTTTGCTCAACCAGCATGACAACTTCAAGCATAGTCAACGAATCCATACCCAGATCCTCGTACATCCTTAAGGTATCATCACTGTCTGCAAGGATCTCCCTTTGGTCGGGTTCCAAGTGCCGGTCGATGATTCCCAAGACAATAACTTCAACTTGATCAATGTCTTTATTTTTTCGGAAAGCCAAGGCTGCTTCATAGGTCCCAAGCGGGCACCTTTTGAGAAGATCCTTGAGATCTTCTTCCACGGAAGATTCGGATTCTGTAGTCATCTTAATTTAGGGATAATATTTTGATCGAGACTTCTAACACGATGGGATATGAAAAGAGTCTTACTTTATAAAATATAATATTGATGGAAAATGTTAATTCAGGCAAACCAAAACCCGTAATCCTTACCTGTGCCCAACCCACCGGAGTTCTTACACTTGGTAATTATCTTGGTGCCGTTCGGAACTGGTCAGAGATGCTCGATCATAATGAGTGTTACTTTGGAATAGTTGATCTTCACGCCATTACGACTCCTGCTGAACCTGCAATCCTCAGACAAAATGTCTACCAATGCGTTGCTCAATACATTGCATGTGGACTCGATCCTAAAAAGTGCCACCAATTTGTTCAGTCTCATGTCATGGGACATACGGAACTGGCCTGGGTGCTCACCTGTATAACTCCGATTGGCGAGCTTCAACGCATGACTCAATTCAAGGATAAAGCAGCTAAGCTAGGATTTAAAGTTTCTGAAAATTCAGATGATGGCGATATTAAATTCGAACATCAAGGAGCACGTGCACAAGCATCCATTAATGCAGGTTTACTTTGTTACCCAGTTCTCATGGCAGCTGATATTCTTCTATACAATGCAGATCGCGTTCCAGTGGGAGAAGATCAACGCCAACATCTTGAACTCTGCCGTGATCTCGCTCAGCGCTTTAATCATCAATATTCCGAAACCTTTACCATCCCTGAACCTTTTGTACCCAAAACAGGAGCACGAATCATGTCTCTCGCAGAACCGACCCGAAAAATGTCCAAGTCTGATGAGAATGAAAAAGCCACCATTTACATATTAGACGAACCCGACCGGATTCGTAAAAAACTTGCTTCTGCTGTCACTGATTCTGGTACTGAAATCAAAGCAACCTCAGAAAAGCCAGGCGTTTCCAATCTGTTAACGATCCATTCGGCTCTGTCAGGAAAATCAGTTTCTGATCTCGAAGATCATTTTTCCGGAAAAGGATACGGAGAACTAAAAGCAGAACTAACAGATCTTATTTCCGACACGCTTGCTCCCGTTCGATCCCGTTACAAGGAATTGATCGAAGATAAATCTTATTTAAAGTCTGTTCTCGCAGAGGGTGCAGGTGCAGCCCAAAAGAGGGCCTATAAAATCCTCTCCAAAGTCTACAGAAAAGTCGGTTTCCCCGAACGTGAAAGGAACTAACTCCTTAAAAAATTCATCATTTTTCGCTTGGTTCTTTATAATATTTCCATCATGTAATTCCTTGGCGGATATTATTTTGTGATGGATTTCGAAAACCAGTCAGACGAAGAGGAAGGATTGCCCAAATGGCCATTCCTTGCCTCTGCCATTTTTATTTTTTGTGGGGCCATTGGATTTGCCTATTTTCATTATCATACATCAGGTCTTTTGGAAGTTTGGCAACTCCTTGTCTGTATTTTAGCCTCGGGAATAGGATCCCTGCTCATTTTCATGCCTTTTCTTCTGGAACGTTCCTTACATTTATGCCTTCTTACGGCCAACCGTAAAGACGACGAGTTATTCAGAAAAGTATATTTTGATCTCAAAGAAGTACGGAATGAACTCGAAGCTCTCGCGGTCAAAATTGATAAAGTACCCACCCTCGTAAATAAAATCGTTTCTGACTCCACTAAAGACTTCAATCAACTGGATCAACTTTCCAGCGAACTCAGCGAGACTAAAGAAGAAATAGCACTTAAACTCGCCCGCCTCGAAGAGCTTGCCGCACAAGAACCCATTCCAATCGAGCCAGACCCTGGTATTGCAAAAGCAAACCAATCCATTTCTGATCTCACAAAATCTCAATCTGAATTAAATAATCTACTAAATGATATTCAGCAACGGATTCATAAACTTCCAACTGAATTTCCTGACCCGATTATTCAAAAGATTGAGACGATCTCCCCACCTGGAGCGGTCAAAGAATCACAAACACCTGAAGAAGTTGAAGGAGCCGCCTTGGATGAAATTTCAATCGATCAACCAGAAGATATTTCAACTGAAGATGCTTTCTCGCCTGAACCTCCAGTCACACTACAGGAAAATGACGCCCCCGAAGAGCAAGAAGATGACACCAGTGAACCCGAGAGATTCAAGGATGATTTACTTACCGATGATCTTCAAGATGTAGAGTCACCGGTCTCCGAAAAAGTAGAAGAGGAGGCAGGTGACGATATCGAAAAATCTTTCACGAAATCCGACGAAAAATTTGAAGAGGTAGCTTCAGAGGCGATTGAACTCGAAGAACCTGGACTTCCAGAAGAAGAAATAGTCCTCAAGGAAGAGATATTGAAGGAACCTGAAGAAGCATCTGCAATTGAAGAACCTGAAGAACTTGACCTCGGTCTACCCGACCCGGAGGAAACTCTTCGAAAAGTAGACGCGTTACTCGCCGGGGAATCAACCTCTCCTAGGGAGGAAAGCAAAATCCCCGCCAAACCAAAATCCACCAGTGGAGTCACCTCGATCATCGCCAATGTCATGATAGGGATTGGTAATAAACCCTATGTCCGGGGAGAAGGCCCAGGACTAAGCTGGGAGGAAGGCGCTCCAATGAACTTTGTGGAAATTGGAAAATGGGCATGGTCTCCCTCCCGAAAGAATGCCACAGTTACCATTCAAATTTATCGCAACGATCAGGATCCTGATCAGGGTGGGAAATATGAAGTTAAACCGGGAGAGAAATTCGAAGTTACTCCCGACTTTGGATAACATTACGATAAAGCCTAATTAACTTAGGTAATTATAATTTAATGTGAACCAAACAAACCCTTGATTTTTTCATTTAGGGTTCATAGGATAGTACAAGCAAAAAATTCGATCGAGTTAAAATCATGAACGTATATCCGAAAACTACCCTTTTCCTCCTGTCCCTATTCTTCACATTTTCGTCTACACATGGGCAAAGTACGAACTATTCGATTACAGGGGAATCCTTTGCCCCCCTGTCCGGTAAATCCTCATCCTCTTCCTACTCTCAATTCTCCGCAGTCGAACCTTTCGGTGGATTATCGGTTAAAAATCTGCCCGATTTCAAAAACTTTGTTGGTTTAATCGGACAGCTCCCCTCCTTGGATCAAGACGGTGACGGTATTTCGGATGTAAATGAATTGGTCCTGGGAACAGACAAAACAAAAGCAGATACCGACAGCGACGGACTTACCGATGGAGAAGAGCAAACGATCGGCACCAACCCTCTCCTTAGCGACTCCGATGGGGATGGCTATTCCGACTATGCTGAAGTGAATGCTCAAACAAATCCTATACTTTCGACTAGCAACCCAAACCAAGCTCCTGTTATCCCCGAGCTTGCCAATTACGAAAATGGATCCATGCGAATCTCGGAAAATTCTATAAACCTCTCCGGTTATTTCAATTACTTCTCCACCCAACACCCATTTTTTGATCAAAATGGACATATTAACACCACTAACCTCGATCAATATTCTAAATCGCTAAAGCATAGTCTTACTTTAGAAATGAATGGTAATATAAGTTCATACCTCACCGAAACTCCATGGGATCTTTTGGGGACCCTTGGTACCACCGCCACCCTTCCTCCTCTCAAAGCAGAAATAGGCTTCAGTGAATCCACTACAGTTTCCACTGATCTCAGTCAGGGAACGATGTTAACTGAATACAATGGAACAAAATCAATCCTTATCAACGATTTGTCTTATCAGGTTCATGTTTTTAACTTCAGTATTACCCTACAGGAACCCCACATTGATTCGTCTTATTTTGAACGCACTCATACCTCCGAAGTTTTAGTTGATGAAAACCTTGGGGTTCTCGGTTTCACCAGAGCATATTCAGAAACTTTTTTCGATCATTCTGGAATTGATGGTCATACCGCTACTCAACAGTCGGATGGTACATTATCTATGAGCACTTCTTCCCTAGGCGGAATGAATGCATACGATCCCGACGGTGATCCAATTACCTGGGTGATTGCTGAGTATGGAGACAACGATTTATTTACCCTTTCCCAGACAGAAAGGTTATCCTACTCATTCCCGCAAATTTCTTTTAAACAAGCACCCGATTTTGAAACTCCTTCCGATTCGAATCAGGATAATACCTACGAAATCATTCTAGTCGCCACCGATGGTCTCCTTACAAAAGAATTACCCGTCTCTATTCAGGTTATGGATATTGCAGAGGAAGTTTCACAACCTGATAATGGAAATGATATCGTAAACGATGATAATGAAGATACTAACCAAACACCTGCTGACACCCCCATTCTTGCAAAAACTTCGACTTTACCACCTCTAATAAACCTTAAAACAGCTACCTTATATGGTGCCGTGGTTTCTTACACAGGAGGCACCCCAGCAGAAACTGGATTCATTTTTTCCGAAGATATTCTTTTCTTAAACCAAGAATCTGTCTCCATGATAAACGCATCCTACAATTCTGGAAATTTTTCGGCTGAAATCACTGATTTGGAAGTCGGGAAAACATACTACACAAGAGCTTTCGCATCCTTTGCAAACGATACCAAAAAATTTCTCGGTAAAATTCAGAGAATCAAAATTGAGAAACCACTGGCAGACTTTTTCGATGCTTTAACTGCAACCGCTGGTTGGTATCAGTCCGAATGGTTTGGCACATTTAAAAGAGCCAATGAAAACTGGATCTACCATGCTGATCTTACTTGGTTATATGTCGCTTCATCGGACTCAACAGGTTCCTGGTTATGGAGTGATAAGCTCGGTTGGAGTTGGACTCGTAAAGATCTTTGGCCTTATATTTGGAGAAGTAGTTCCGAGGGTTGGGTTTACTTTTTTGGAAACAAAGATGAAACACTTACTTTTTGGGATTACACCAATGGTGCATACTTAAAATTATAGACCTTTCCCGCTCTCTTTCTTTATTCTCCCGATACGGTCTTTAGACCGGTTACTTACTTAGCACTCCAAGTTTTATCCAAATAGAGGGCTTGGGTAGTCTCCGTGATCAACTAATTTTGCAATCGAGTCCACAACCCTGGACTTATCTTCCTGATAGGTAACTCCCATCCAACGACAGGAAGCAGCGTACACCCCAACCCTTGCCCGGCCATTCCGTATGCTGGCGTCGACTGCCGCTGGCAGATAAAATTCGGTACTTAAATCTCCATCTGGGAGCTGTCCTAAAAAATGAATAAATTCTTGTTCGAGTAATGATAACACAGTGGATGGAAAGCCCCATACATTCATCGATACAATTTTAGATCCCGAAAGAGATCCCTCCTGCCCCTCTGAATCCATACCTACTATGGGATTTCCCCCGATTTTGGTCCACTCTTCCACCGACTCAAGGTTTCCATCCTTTTCTTTACAAATTCCACGGGAAACTACCCCATGTTCAGATAGAGTCTCGGCAAGCCTAAACCCAACCATGGATAAACTGAGCGTATCATCTTGATGATCTATCTTCTCAAAAGATTCCATCAGTACCTTAAAAGTCTCGGCCCCGTAGAAGTCATCTGCATTGATCACCGCGAAATTGGTGTCTACAAGAGATTTCCGAGCGGCCCATACGGCATGCCCTGTACCCCAGGGTCTCTCACGACCAACCGGGCAGGTAAAACCATCCGGAAGATCATCTTTATCTTGATAAGCATAATCCACTTCAAGAATCCCCGCATACTTGCTTCCCACCTGACTCTCAAATTGTTGGCACATTTCCTCACGAATTAAAAACACCACTCTTGAAAATCCGGCTCGGTGGGCATCATGAATCGAGTAGTCCATTAAAGTTTCTTCACTAGGACCAATTTTCTCCAACTGTTTAAGACCGCCATACCGCGACCCCAAACCTGCAGCCAGCACTAGTAAAGTGGGTGATGTTTTTTCTTCAGAAGTCATTACGTAAAGCAAAAGATAAATAGGATAAAATCTCAGTGGTTCGGATAGATTCCTGGCCGTGCTGCCGGGCTAGAACTTCCGCTGCCCGTCCATGCCATTGCACCGCAAGACAGGCAGCATCCCGTATCGAATATTTTCTTTTGGCAAGCAAGGCACCCATAATCCCACAAAGTAGATCTCCACTTCCACCTCGGGAAAGAACTGAGCTCCCACCCAATGAGAAAATATGGGATTGAGCATTCAAAATTTGAGTATGGGCCCCTTTCAGAACCAAAGTACATCCATTTCCCTGGCTCCATTCGATTGGCGATTGATTGCCAGCAAGCCGTAAAAACTCTCCAGCATGGGGAGTCATTACAAAGTTTTCTATATTTTTCAGGCTTTCAAATATCTCCGGACGCAATGCATCCGCATCCAATAAAACCGGCCCATCATACAAATTACAAACCTCACGAACCAGGGAATGACTCTCCTTTTCCCGGCCGATTCCCGGACCTGTAGCCAAAGCATCTGCCCGGTCTAGGTATTGCCGGATTTTCCCCAACCCTTCCAGGGCGAGCGAACCATCCGGCGTTTCCGGTAGTGGGATCCACATCGCTTCCGGTAATTGAGCCACAAAAGCTGCATGTAAAGACTCAGGAATACCTACGGTGAGAAGACCGACTCCTGCCTTAAGAGCAGCATGAGCCGCCATCATCGCTGCCCCTCCCAAATCTCTCGAGCCAGCCAATAAGAAAAGGTGACCATGAGTTCGCTTATCACCAGCGACTGGTCGCAACCGACGCAAAGTACGCAAGGCATTGGATCGGAGCACCTGTCTATTTTGTTTACCCAAAGTGCAATCCGTAAAGAAACCCAGGTTAAGGTATCGAATACGACCGACCCATTCCGCATTCCCATCCTCGAGCACTGGATCCTTCACGATCCCGGTACAATAGGTAAAATCCGCACGAAGAGGATGTTCAGTTCCCTGTGCAGTTACCCCGGTGGGTAAATCGACCGCTGCCCGCAGGATAATCTTATCTGATTGATTCAACCATTGAATGATATCTGGCAAAGGCTCACGAAGAGGTAACTTTGCCTGCATACCAAGAAATCCATCGAGCATCGCACTGAATTCATTTTCCTCAGTTGCTTTTTCCAACTCTTCGACCGCATCAGCGGATGGATCGATTACCTCAATCCTTTTCTCCGCCAATTCTTTGAGCTCCTGCCAGGCCCGTTGGGTTAGTGGACGGCAATCCTCCCATCCGGCAAGGGGTAAAATGACCGCCCGGGCGGTGGGAATCGTACGCAAAAAACGTTTTGTGGCAAGCAGAGCATCCCCTCCATTGTGCCCCTTGCCCACAAGAGTCAAAATCCTTGGTCGGTGTGGAATGGTACGAAGCTCGCGCATATCGCGCAGCAGAGTATCCCCCACGCCCTCGCCTGCCTGAGTCATAGCCATCCATTCTTTTTCCACATCTCCGTTGAAAAAATCTTTTTCAAAAGCGAGACTTTCTACGCAGGAAAGAACCGGATCTGTAGGTATTTCTTTCATGTGGAGACTAAGATTACAATCGCACTGGCCACCGCTTCCAAATGAGTCAGGCTAATCAGAGCTTTTTCCGCCCCTTTAGATTTTAGCAGTTCAGTTGCCCGGGGGGTAAATGAAAGAATAGGTTCACCCGCATCCCCATGGATAATCTCAGAATCAAGCCACCCAAACTCTTTGCCAAACCCAGTTCCAAATGCTTTAGCCACCGCTTCTTTTGCCGCAAACCGTGCAGCCAGATAAGGTGCAGGATCTGCTTTATCTTTACAGTAGGACTGTTCATTTTCAGAAAAAATCTTTTTTAGAAAATGGTCGCCATGTTTCTCCACAGAATCCCTGATTCTGGAGACTTCGATTTGATCGATGCCCACACCCACGACATTTGTTCCCTCGGGGATCTCCGGGAACTTCATTACTCGTTTAAAAGGGCAAGCATGGTTTGAACTGCCTCCTCTAAACCATGGGTTATAGAACGCGAGATGATGCTGTGTCCGATATTAAATTCATATACCTGCCCCAACTGCTTGGCTCCCTCCACATTATCGTAATTGATGCCATGCCCCGCATTTACCCGTAAGCCCAGAGATATTCCAAATTTCATGCCCTTATCTAAAATGGCCAGTTCCCTCATTCGATCAGATTGCTCATACCAGGCACGGGCAAAACTTCCGGTATGCAACTCTACCCATGGGGAGCCAATCTCAGCCGATGCCTCCAATTGCTTTTCATCTGGATCAATAAACATACTGGTTGGGATTCCAGCATCCGTGAATGCTTTCACTGCATCCCGTGATCTCTCCATATGCGAAAGAATATCCAGCCCACCCTCCGTGGTCACCTCTTTACGGTTTTCCGGGACCAGGCAAACACTTTCCGGTTTCAACGAAAGGGCCAGTTCCACCATCTCCGGTGCCAGGGATACCTCAAGATTGAGCCGGGTACGCATCTTTTCCTGGTAGCGTTGGACATCCTCCACCTGTACATGCCTACGGTCTTCCCGTACATGCATCGTGATACCATCTGCACCGGCATCCTCAGCCAGCCAGGCCAAAGTTGCGGGATCCGGTTCAACAAAGCCGCCATGGGTATTGGGTTCATCCCGGTAACGGGCCTGCCGCAAGGTGGCGACATGATCGACATTGACTCCTAGTAAAATCATTACGCCTTCAGCTTAAACGGATTTCACAGTAAACTCAATTGGCTTTGTTCTTGGTTGCGTGAGGTATTTCCCTCATCCGAAAGCAGGTTTCGTAGAAACCTCGGCCGATGATGTTCCGTTGGTCCACATTCACGCAAAGCTCGGAGATGAACAGGTGCCCCGTATCCTTTATTTGAATTAAATCCAAAGTCAGGAAATTGATTATGTAATTCTCGCATAAAACGGTCGCGACTCACCTTTGCCAGCATCGAAGCCATAGCAATCGCCAAGGATTTGGTATCTCCCTTTACCAAACCCGCATGTTCATAAGGTAGCTTTTTCATCGGCCTTCCATCCACCAGAACGATCCACTCCTCACCCTGGTCCCGATTATTTTCAAATAATTCCATGGAAGATTTCAGCACCGGTTTCCACAAGCCACCATATTTGCAAGATGCAGCATCCATAGCCCTTTGCATAGCCAAACAGGTGGCACCCACAATATTGTGTTCTTCGATCTCCTCAACGCTAGCCTCTCCAGTTGCCCCAAACAAAGCCTTATTCTCAGCTAGTTCCAATACCCTGGAATAAAGCGATTCCCGTTTTTTTTCATCAAATTGCTTGGAATCATTCATTTCCGCAGTCAGTTTACGATTTTTCGAATCTCCAAAGAAAGCACTCGGTAAAATAACGGTCCCTGCCACCACTGGCCCGGCTAGGCAACCCCTCCCCGCTTCATCCACCCCGACAACCCCAAGGTGGGTCTTGGCCAGCTTACGATCGTGAGTCCACCGTGGATTAGGCATCAGATAAAAAAGTTTATTTTTTCCACTTTGGATTCCATGCCTTCTTAGCCGGAGGTGTTTTCCCCATCGCCTCGTAGGCAGTTTTAAAATGCATCTTACAAAATTCCTTCATTCTTGACTCCCCTATTTTGGCGTACAACTTAATCGCAGCTTCCTTGGCATGTGCCCCCGAACCTTTGGGAATTCTACAACCCGCCAAATCCTCCAGTTTTTTCATCTGTTGGAGCCAGGTTGCCCGGGCAATAATCGAAGCCGCGGCCACCACCGGGTCCTCCTCCGCCTTGGTGCGCATTTGCAGATCAAAATCTGCAGCCTCCACATATTTCTGCACCAAAGGTTGCTTGGAAAATTGGTCCAATAATCCCCACTTTGGTTTTCTCAGCTTTAAAGCATCATTGAGTGCCCTGCCATGAAGCCAGGCCAAAAGTTTATTTAGATTATCATCAAACTTATGGTACAACTCATTATATTTTTCCATCCCCGAAAAAGCGGTCTTAATCACCACCCCCTTGGTCGAGGCAATAGACTTTGCCATTTTCATGATCGCTCCATCAGTAATCGTCTTGCTATCCCGAATACCCATCTCCATCCATGAGCGTATCATCTCACCATCGGCAATCACACAGGCACATACCACCGGACCGAATAAATCTCCCTTGCCACTCTCATCGAGCCCGGCATGCGGCTCAAACCATTCTGGATGGTTGACCTCCTCGTAGCCCATAATAAACTCGCCCGTCACCTCAGGTTCCAAAATATTGGTCACAAAATCCTCCGTGCCCCTTCCCTGCACCACCAGTTTCCCACTTTCATAAGCGACCACCTTTACCGAATCCCCATCAAATGCATGCCTGGCATACTGAACATCCCGGGTAGGCCATCCACGACCCTTCAAGACTTCACCCAGTTTATCCACCTGCGCGGAGGTTAACTTTAGGTTATACATCGACTTTTTCTTTGCCCCGTCTCCCTTTTTATTTGTAGCCAAACTTGCCATCATCAAAATATCCATGAAAAAGAGATGAGGAAAACGCAACCGCCAAGCATGAAAGATATTCCCAATACCCACTGCCTGAGAAGACCAAAAGAAGTTACTCACTTCCAAAACTCCTTGCTAAGTTGGTATGACGAGTACCAGCGCGATCTTCCCTGGCGGTGTGATCCTTCGCTCTACAAAACCGTGATTTCTGAATTTATGCTTCAACAGACAAGAGTTTCGACCGTACTCCCCTACTTTGATCGTTGGGTAAATAAATTTCCTGACTTTCAAACTTTGGCCACGGCATCCGAAGAAGAGGTAGTAAAAGCATGGGAAGGACTCGGATATTATTCCCGTGCCCGCAACCTACATAAACTTGCGAAAATTGCCTCCGACTGGGAAGCCCCTCCTGAAACGGTCAAGGAATGGAAAGAGCTACCAGGCGTAGGCCCCTATATTGCCGCAGCTGTCACCAGTATCGCCCTGGAAAAACCTGAAGCCGTCTGCGATGGTAATCTCGTACGGGTGCTCACCCGCATATTCGCGATTGATCAAGAGTACAAGGATGGAGCCACGGCCCAGAAAAAACTCCAACCTCACGCCCAGTCCCTCATCGATCACCATCGACCGGGAGATTACAACCAGGCAATGATGGAGCTCGGAGCCACGGTCTGTCACCGGCAGTCCCCTCTTTGCCTGACCTGCCCGGTGATAAATTTTTGTGAGAGTGGCCAGGCGGGCCGTGCGGAAAATTTTCCCAGAATCCAAAAGAAGAAAAATAAGAAAAAATCGATTCAGCGCTACTGGGTGGAAAACGAAGGCTCCCTGCTCTTATATTCGGATTTAAATTCCACCAGTAAACTCAGAGGAATTTATGAACTCCCTCATCAATTGCCTGAAAGTTTTAAATATTCATTTGGAGATATAGAAAGCCTGGGCATTCGCAAACGGACTATTGGAAATGTTGATTACGAAGAGGAAATTCTACGGGTTTCAGATTTTACATCCGAGGTAGATGAATTTGAGGACGGCTATCTCTGGGCAGACAAAGAAAAGATCAAGGAAATTACGCTCTCCGGTCCCCACCGCAAATGGATCGAGGAGATTTTAGAGGAAAGTGATTGATGGTTCGATGTAGTATGTGAGACCCAGTGGATCGCCACGCCCGCAAGGGGCTCGCGATGACAACACACTCATTGTCATTGCGAGGAGAGAACGCAAGTGACCGACGCGGCAATCCATCGTATCTCGAGGGATGCGGACGGAAGGTGCGGTTCGGGTACTGAGGGCGAGTGGATCGCCACGGGCTTTCAGCCCTCGCGATGACAAGGGCATAACATTTCGATTACTCGCCCAAGCCCAGAACGAAAGAAATGGCCTGGTTTACTTTCTTCATTGTTTTGGAATCAACCCTTCCCATAAGTTTTCCGATTCGTGAAACAGAGATTGCCTGGACCTTGTCCACCATCAATTGGGATTCTTTTCGAAGCCCGTTCGCCTTGCTTGGCTTGAGGTTGAGTCTGAACAAAGGTGCCTCGACTAAATGACTTGTCATTGGACATACGAGAACACTCGCAAAATTGACATCATTCAACGCATCCGTTTGCAGGATAAGAGCCGGTCGTGGTTTCCCATAATCACTCGGTGCTGAAACGGAGAAGATATCTCCTCTCTTCACTCGCTGGGCCAGGCTGCGGCTTGTTCCCAGAATGCCAATTCCTGCTTTTCCTCTTCCTCTTTAAGATTGGCCACTTGACGTCTTATTTCTGACTTAAAATTCGGACCACTCTGATCAACCGTCCATAACTGGATTGGGCGAAACCCCTCCTTGCGCAGTCTGGCCCGGTAATTTTTCATTCTTTCCTTTGTGGTAGATGAAGCCATGAAAGTAACATGTTACAGTACTTCTTTTAAGTCAATTTTAATGATATGAAATTCTGAAAACCATGGATGATTGTGAGGAGGACAGGATGGACGACGCGGCAATCGATCGGGATATCAAGGGGGAGGCGGGGTAATAATGACGGTTACTTCTTTCCGTATTTGCTTTGGGATTCTTCCACGAGATCGCCTTCCACATACTGATGGATGAGTCCGGAAATGAATGCCTGATAAGGAATTCCTTTTTGAGCCGCTTTTCGTTGGATACCGATCAAGTCATGACTGCTTAATCTGATATTGATGCGCTTGTCCTTCTTAAAGGTTTTCTCCCCAGCCTGTTTTAGCATGGCCAGTAGATCATCGGACGGATTCTCCGTTTTCAACAATCCCCGATCATACGCATCTGCAAGTTTCTTTTCTTCTTTATCCATCTTTTTTCCTTTCCTGTAAATAGTCCCTGGTTGCTTTTCGATGAGGAAATGCCGTCTTCAGAAAAATGACCTCTTTTTCGAAAACATACGGGACAAAATAAATGTAATCATCAATCGGGATCAGGAAAACTTTTTGATTTTGATATTTTTTCTGATTCGGATGATGCGCCAATTTCCAAACTTTGCCTTCCGCTAAAAGCAAAGCAATTTCCTCAAAAGAAATCTTTCGATTCCTTTTAAGCCATTCATTTTTTTCCGGGTTCCAATCGAATTGCACTCAAAGCCAAAATGTATGCCTTTTAGGCATCCAGTCAAGTGCGTTTATTTTTAGCATCGCGAGGAGGACAGAATGACCAACGCGGCAATCCATCGTGTCTCGGAGGATGTGGGCGGGGTTGTCTGTTCAGTTACTGAGGGCCAGTGGATCGCCACGGGCTACGCCCTCGCGATGACAAGGGTGGTGTGGGTGCATTGTGTTTGTCATTGCGAGGAGGGAGCGGAGCGAGAGACGCGGCAATCCATCATGTCTCGAGGGATGCGGACGGAAGGTGCGGTTCGGGTACTGAGGGCCAGTGGATCGCCACGGGCTTTCAGCCCTCGCGATGACAAGGGTGGTGTGGGTGCAATATGTTTGTCATTGCGAGGAGGGAGCGGAGCGAGGGACGCGGCAATCCATCGTGTCTTGGAGGATGCAGATGGGGTTGTCTTTTCGTTTTCTGGCTCATAGTGGATCGCCACAGGCTTTGCCCTCGCGATGACAAGAGTGGGTGAAGGATGCCCTCGCGATGACAATTTGTGGGAAACGGTATTCTAGGGTGCGAACTTACGCCGGGGCTCCGCGTGCCTGGCAAGGCCCTTTTGGGCTTCCGCCCCTTTGGTCCAAGCCCGTCCCGCTCCGCCCTTTTTTTTCCGCCATGCCCGTCATCCTTCCGTACATTGCTCCCTTACTATTGCATTTGGAAACCGACACGGAAGCCAAGGGAGTTGTCGCGGGAGCTCGGGGTGTTGCCGAGGCGCTTAGCAGAACGCAGGCCCGCTCCGTCGTAGTACCAGGAACCACCCCGCCCGACCCGATACGAGCCCGAGGCCGGTCCGGTTGGGTCTACCACCGGGTTGCCGGTGGGATAGGCTGCCTGGTACCAGTCCGCGGTCCACTCCCACACATTTCCATGCATATCGAAAAAGCCCCATGGGTTGGCCGCATAATAGCCCACATCACGGGTCTGGCTCAGACCACTTACATTATAATTTGCCCGCGTTGCGTTTATGTCATTTCCCCACGAATACATCGTGGTCGTACCTGCCCGGCAGGCATATTCCCATTGTGACTCGGTGGGTAACACATAGGCCCAACCGGTGGGTATATTTGCCGATTGCTGGGCATTCAAGCGGGCTAGGAAAATTTGGACATCCGCCCAAGAGACTTTTTCCACCGGACGATTCGGGTTGTTCGGCCATTGGCTCGGTGTGGCACTCAGACTGTCGGTGTTACCGGTCATCACCGCCTCGTACTGAGCCTGGGTCACCTCGTATTTACCGAGGTAAAATCCTTGGGTCAGGGTGACATTGTGCTCGGTTTCATTCCCTCCCCTACCCGCTTCCGTGGTCGGACTGCCCATCGTAAAAGTGCCCGGTTCCACCCAGAGCATTTGCAACTGAACGGAAGCATTAAGGTCGGCGTTGTGCGTGCTCGCCTGTCCGACATTGACTACGCGGGTGGCGTTCGCTTCATTACTGGCTCCGTCGGATATGGAATAAGTTAAGGTGTACACCCCGGTGGTGTTGACATCTACCGTACCGGTGATGGTGATGGAACTGGTCAGGTTACCGTCAAGACTGTCGCTGGCGGTGGCTCCGGGATCCACCCAGGCGGAATCCTTCGCCTGGGACATATTGGCATCGCCCAGCAGGGTGAGCACCGGATTAGTGGTGTCCACCACCGTGACGGTGCGAGTGGCATTGGCCTCATTCCCCGCGGCATCCGCCACGGAGTAGGTTAAAATATAGGTACCCGTCGTGTTCATATCCACCGTACCGGTGATGGTGATGGAAGCAGTTAAATTTCCGTCCCGCGCATCGTGCCCCGCGGCGCCTGGCTCCGCCCAGGCTTGCCCGGCCTCACGCGTGACCCCGGCTCCCCCGAACAATTCCAGTTCGGGATTCGCCCCGTCTGGCTTGACTGCTTGGAAACCAACACGGAAGCCGATGCCGTCGTGGCGGTAGCT
>Ga0233432_10001840_pt1 | contig 20202 bp, 18 predicted proteins | sample SI_122_August201_6_FD_179870 | JGI IMG/M metagenome (GOLD analysis project Ga0233432, IMG submission 179870) | Seawater microbial communities from Saanich Inlet, British Columbia, Canada - SI_122_August2016_10_MG | ecosystem: Environmental > Aquatic > Marine > Inlet | place: Canada: British... | reverse complement strand
ATGCCGCCCGAGCCTCGAAAATCCCAGAACCAAGACATTACGCAGAGGTCTTAAGAAGGTTCAGAGCAGCGCCTGCGAGAGCTGCGCCGATAACTGCAGAGGTACCCGCAAATTGCTCAACCGCGACAATCTGGGATGATCCAGCGTGGACAAAGCTACTCATCAAGGCAACGCCCCACCAAGGAAAACCGACTTGAGCAGCCAATAGGCCGAATGCAAAATCATAAACGGCTACACCAGCAGCGAGAAGGAGAATCGATATAGCACCATGTTTCATAAGGGGCTGTTTATTGATCCAGGGCTATAGAGTATACGCCTAATGTTCCGACATTCTGAGAGTTACGTATTAATATATTTAGCTTAGGTGCTATGCCTCAACAGTTTGCTATATTTCGACAGCAATAAGTCTTTGCCTTTCCTGCGCCCCAGCTCGGTGAGCGCGCATTCATGGGAAGTGTCGCATCGGTCACATTGGGCTCGGACTTCGTTTTCGCCGCTGCAAGGTCTTAGGTCTCTTCTAAATCGACGAACGGCAGACACCGTTCGCCGGCACCGCTTAGAGGTCGATGCGCTCAGCAATATTTAGAGCATCTTTCACCTCAACGCCGAGATAACGCACCGTGCTATCAACCTTTGTATGGCCAAGCAGGAGTTGCACCTCGCGAAGGTTGCCCGTCTTGCGGTATATCTCAGCAGCTTTGGTCCTTCGGAGTGAGTGGGTGCCGTAGCCGCTCGGTTCCAATCTGATTGCTGTAACCCAATCACGAATAAGCCGACCGTATTGACGCGTAGAGATATGAGGACGGTCATGAAAGCGGCTAGGAAAATTGAAGCGGCAACCGATCATCTCGGGCGACCTTACCCAAGCAATGACGGCCTCTCGTGTGTTTTCAGACAGTTCAAACTGAACCAGATTTTTGGTTTTACTTTGGATCACCGAAACGCGTTCGCGAACGCGATCATCTTTGACCAAGTCAGTCATGGCGAGTTTGACTAGATCGCAACCGCGCAGCTTGCTATCAATCGCAACGTTGAACAACGCAAGGTCGCGAAGTTAGCCTGCAAGTTCGAGCCGCGCGCGGATTGCCCACACCTGTTTGGGAAGCTGCGGTGTTTTCTGACCGATGACCCTCCCTTTGTTCCATGCTTTGCGTTTTGCGGTGACTGCGGGAAGTTGGACTCTTGGCATAATACGCCCTCCAATCCTCCCTCCATACCCAATCATCAACACCGTGTTGATGCCGAAGGCATAGCATTGGGTTGAATGACCGATGTCGGAAGGCATTGGCTCGCACTATCTCTGCGACTGCATTAGGCAGCTATGAGCCCAAAGTGACGGATTCCGCGAAATGCATGAACGTCCGGTCTTCAATAAATAGTCAAAACGCGGTTTGGTTTTGGAAAAGGAACGCCATCTGGGCTTGGACTTGGCAGTACCCCATGTCTGAGGCATCAATTGCGATTTTTTTCATCTGTTTTGCAGTATTCAATAGCTGGCTTTGTCCGTGCTGGCCGGCAATATCGCAGATTGCCTTGCAACCCGATACAACCTCAGGAGTTAACAGCGGCGCGGCGTTGGCATTTTTCCCGTTCGGGGTTGCATCAATCACGATGTCTGCAGGGCCTTTGTCGCCAATTGACGTGTTTGGCCAAAACTGTTCCACCAATGCCAACGTCTGCGCCAATCGGGCGGCGTCGGTATCTTCAAGAATAATATTCGCCGCACCGGCGTCGCATAGGGCGTCAATGATGGCACGGCCAGCGCCTCCACCAGCACCGGTGATATGAACACAAGCACCGTTGACGCGCGCCCCCGCTTGGCCAATCGCCTGCAAAAGTGCTGTGCCATCGGTCGCGTCGCCACACAGCGACCCGTCATCCGCGCGCCGCACTGTGTTCAGTGCACCTAAACGGGTGGCGCGTTCGGTCATGGTGTCGACCTGTGCATAGGCTGATTGCTTGTGCGGATAGGTGATTGAGCATCCCAGAAACGTGTTTGACGCGCGTAGCATATCCCAGAAGCCCGTGATGTTCGATGCAGGGATGTTCAATGGCATCATGCATGCATCAATGGCATTGGACTGAAACCACGCATTTACCGCAGGCGGGGACACAACCCCCGCGACGGGATCCCCGATGATCGGAAAAAGCTTGGTTCTGCCTGAAATGTTCACTCACCCGCCCCCGTTTGAAAATGTAGGTTGACTCAAATGAGGGCATATATCTAAAAATGTCCAACGTTTTTGATTTTACGGTGTAGAAAATATGTTTTCGAGAAAGTCTTCGGATGACAGTACAATTGTTGAACTGCTCGCCTCGTCGTTGCGCCGCGATATTGCGTTTGGGACTTTGCTACCGGACCAAAAGCTGAAGTTGAACGAGCTGCGAACCCGCTATGGTGGGTCTAATCATTCCATGCGCGAGACGCTGCGTATTTTGTCGGCCGAAGGCTTGGTGGAGGCCACAGCACAACGTGGGTTTCGCGTCACCTCGGCCACCGAAGGCGATGTACGCGATATCGTGATGGTCCGATGTGAGGTCGAAAAGCTGGCCTTGTCACGTGCGATTGAGCTTGGCAACATTGCGTGGGAAGGCCGAGTTATGGCCGCGCATCACACTTTGCAAAAGACGGAAGCTGCGGCGGCAACAAACCCTGACGATCTGGTCGCGCTAGAGTGGGACGAAGCCTGCCGCGCGTTCTCGTACACCTTGATAGACGCTTGCGACAGCCCACGCCTGATTGATTTGCAACGCAAGTTCTTTGATCAAAGCCGCCGTTTTCGGTTGGCGCAAATGCGCGAAGGACGCTTGGACTGGGCAGCGCGGCGAATGCGTCAAGATGGACTGCTAGAGGCAGTTCTGGCGCGCCGGGCAGAGGACGCCTTGACCTTATTACAAGAAGATGTCGTAGCAGAGCTTCGACAATAATACAACAAACTGTCATATGGGGAGGATAACATGACACATCTAAATCGCCGCAAGGCACTGGCCCTCATGGGGGGAACCGTGGCCGCAGCAGGGCTTTCGGCCCCGGCTTATGCACAAAACAAAACGATAAAAGTCGGCGCGCTGCGGTTCACATCGCATTCCGCAAGTTTCATCGCGCAAGAACGCAAGTATTTTGCCGACGCTGGTTTGAACGTCGAGTTCGAATTCTTCCAAGCAGCCACTCCTATGGCCGTTGCCATTGCCTCTGGCGATGTGGATTACGCCGTCACCGCTGTTTCGGGCGGGCTGATCAACTTGGCTGAAAAAGGCGCAATCAAAGTCATAGGTGGCGCGCTGAGCGAAGAATCTGGCATTGACGGGCAGAAGTACCTTGCCTCTAACGCGGCATTCCAAGCGGGTGTGACCTCTTGTGCGGCGCTGGATGGCAAGCGTTATGCTGTCACGCAGTCGGGCTCGTCTTTCCACTATATGGGGTCCAAGATGGCGCAGGCCGAAGGCATTGATTTGTCGTTCGTGCCCCTGCAAAAGGTCGGCGCGATCATTGGTGCGATGAAATCAGGTCAGGTTGACGGATGGTCCATCGTGCCCCATATCGCCAAGCCTTTGGCGGGCTCCGGCGCGCTGCACATCATCGGCAATGTGGCAGATTATCTGCCTGATTATCAGGTGACGACCGTGTTTACATCCGCCAAAAACGCAGCGGATGAGCGCGGCCAGACCGAAAGCTTCTTGAACGCATTTTCAAAGGGCGCTGACGATTATGCCGCCGCGATGATCGACGACACTGCCGATCAGGACGCCATGGTCGATTTGATCCACAAATACGTCTACGCAGACCGTGAGCGTGCCAAGGCTGCGCCATCCATCATCAACGGAACGATGCGCATCAACACAGGTGCGGCGCTGAACATCACTTCGATCAAGGACCAGCTGGACTGGTTCAAGTCCGAAGATCTCGTGGATGCGGGCATTTCGATTGATCAGCTGGTTGATCAGTCCTACGTGGACATCATCGGCGCATAATCGTTCAAAGCGGGGCTGGCGCAATGCTGGCCCCACTTTTCGTTGCAAAGGAATACCCATGGATATTCGGCTGGACGGCATAGGCCATTCCTATGACGAATTTGAAGTAATGCGCGACATCACGCTGGATATTCCAAGCGGTCAAATCGTCTGCATCGTAGGGCCGTCGGGCTGCGGTAAATCTACGCTGTTGCGGTTTATCGGCGGGTTGGAAAAGCCCAAGCGCGGCCGTGTTTTGCAATTGGGGGATCCGCCCACAGGCTGCTTGAATCCGCTTACCTATATTTTCCAGGATTTTGCTCTGCTGCCGTGGCGGTCAGTCTCTGGCAACATATCACTGGTGTTGGAAGACCACGGCATCAAAGGCGCTGCGGCCAAAACCATCATTGATGATGTGCTGGTCCGCACCAAGCTAACCGACTTTGCCAAGGCCCTGCCCAAGCAGTTGTCCGGCGGTATGAAACAACGCGTGGCTATCGCGCGTGCCTTGGCCGTGAACCCCGCGGTCATGCTGATGGACGAGCCGCTGTCGGCGCTCGACAGCCAGACCCGCGAATTGTTGATGGATGATCTGGTCGAGCTGTGGACGCGCCAGCCGTTTACGGCCGTCTACGTTACACACAATCTGGCTGAGGCTGTGCGCTTGGGACACAAGGTTGTAGTTCTGTCGCGCAGGCCCGGACAAATTCGTGAAATTGTCGAGATTGAGAAACCTTTGGTTGCGCGCGAATTCGGCGATGCCGACCTTGACCACGCCCAGAAACACCTATGGCAATTGATGCGCGATGAGGCGCGGGTGGCCGATGCGGAGTTACTTCATGGATAATAATGGAAAATCCGTCACGTTTCGTGGTGGTGGCTTTGCGCCACAATCACGCCGTTGGATGGGCGTACTGGTGTTTGTTGCGCTGATCCTGTTCGTTGAATGGAGCACGCGCGCGGGCTGGATTTCGTCGCTGTCTTTGCCGCGCCCGTCCGATGTCCTTGATACATTCCGGCAGCTTTTTGACAGTGGGTTGCTGTTCAAGCATTTGCTGCCCAGCCTGACGCGTTTGTTTGTTGGCGCTCTTATTGGTGCCAGTATCGGGATCGCCGTCGGTATTATGATCGGTCTGTTTTCCTATGTGCGCTCTGGCCTTGTGCCGCTTGTGGCTGCGATCTTTCCAATTCCTAAAATTGCGCTGCTGCCGCTGTTTGTGATCTGGTTTGGCATCGGAGAGGGGTCAAAATATGCGTTGATCGCGTTTGGCACTTTCACACCAACCGTCGTGGCCACCTATGGCGCGGTGGACAATGTAGACCGCACGCTGATCCGGATGGGGCAAAGTTTTGGCCTTTCATGGTGGTCTATCGTGCGAAAAATCGTGCTGCCTGGTGCTATGCCCGGTATTTTGTCAGGCCTGCGAATTAGCCTTGCGATTGCGATTATCCTGCTGGTGGCAGCGGAAATGCTAGGTGCGGAATATGGGATCGGGGCCTATATCCTTGAGGCAGGGTCGCTGTATGATCTTGAACGCCTGTTCGCCGGTGTCGTGATCCTGTCGCTGTTGGGGGTTTTGATCAGTGCGCTTATTGGCATGCTTGAACGCCGTTTGCTTGGCTGGAGGACCTGATGCGAAAACTCGAATGTGATTATGACGTTGTTGTTGCCGGTGGCGGTGCCGGCGGTGTCGGTGCAGCATTGGGGGCCGCCCAAGCGGGCGCGCGGGTTTTGCTTGTTGAGAAATACGGTTTTCTGGGAGGGGCCGCGACCACGTCCCAAGTCTTGGCCTATTGTGGTTTTTTTCAACAAGGCCCCGAACCGATCAAGGCGGTAGATGGCGCTGCGGATCTGGTTTTAGACGAAATGCGCAAGCTAGGCCTTGATTGCGCACCCTTTTCGTCGCCCACCACGCTGAATTGGATTATCCTGCTAGAGCCAGAGACGGTCAAACTTGCGCTGGACCGTGTTCTTGCCGCCAATGGCGTCGATGTTTTGCTACACACGCGCATTGCGGCCGCGACCCGCACCGCCGATAAAATCCAATCCGTGACACTGGCCGGCATGGATGGCCGGACCCGTGTCTCAGCCGAGAGCTTTGTGGATGCGACCGGCGACGCCAATCTGTCGCTGGTCGCGGGCGTTCCGTGTCGGACCGGTGATCTTGAGGGGCAGTTGCAGGCTATCTCTGCGCCCATCCGCATTGGTGGGCGCGACCAAAGCATCCCGATCGACCGGGATGCTATCATAGCAGCGTTCAAATCCTATACCGGAGATTGGCCGTCTGCTCGAGACGACGGTGGCATTTTCACCATCGTGCCGAAGACTGGCGAAATGTGGTGGATGATGTTTGACCACCCAATGGACGATCTCAGTTCGGCCAGCTTTTCTATTGCGGAACGCGCATCCCGCGAAGCAGCCCATGAATACGCAGCCCTTTTGCGCGCCCATGTTCCAGGTTTTCAAAACGCCTATGTCGTGCAAACCGGACCGCAAATCGGCATCCGGGAAAGCCGCCACCCAGCCGCACGCTATGAACTAACCTATGAGGACATCGCAACCGGACGTCAGCGCGCAGACGGGGTTGCAAAAGCGGCATGGCCCATGGAGGATCATACCATTCCGGGCAGGCCGGTTTACACGCCAGTCGGTGGAGAAGGATGGGCATCAATCCCGCTGGATGCTTTGCGCGCAAAGGATATCGACAACTTGTATTTTGCGGGACGCACGATAGGCGCGGACCCACGGGCCTACGCCTCCATCCGCGTCATGGGCACTGCCTTCGCGACAGGCGACGCGGCAGGGCGCACTGCGGCTCAAAAGCTGTAATTTTTCGGACCGCTGCTAAAAAACTGACGCGCTGAGAAAATTATTGTGGCGCTTCTTTGCCCCCACAGTGTACAGGCAAAACTGACAGTAGGTCGACGATGCCTGCTCTATGGTCCGCTAGCCCCGGCTCTTGGTTCCCGGTCCACGGGCCTGGGCAAGGTGGTCCGGTAACCACGGGCCAGGTTTCATGTACCTGAATGGGGAGTGTTTTGTCATTTGCGGATTCTACAAATACACCCTGCTCGCTTCAACCGAGTTTAATCTGACAGTACCATGCGAGGTGCTGACAGACAAATGACAGTTCACATCAGATTACTGTTGCAGCCTGACACTATTCACTCAATAGAAAAGCATTGCTTTTCTAGTTTATAGAGCCTTACGCTTTAGTTGAATATTATTAAAGGATACCAAAGCGTGACCGTAATTCATCAAAATACCGAAGTTGAAAACTCAATTTCAAAGGAAATGACCGTAAGCCTGTGCAAAGACCTTTCGATTGCATTGGCGAAATTTCCAAAAGTGCGTTTGGGCCATTTTCCAACCCCCCTAGAGCCGATGGATCGGCTCAGCGAACTTCTTGGTGGTCCCCGCCTTTGGGTCAAACGTGACGATTGCACTGGGCTTTCGTCTGGCGGAAATAAAACACGTAAACTCGAATATTTGATGGCTGATGCACAGCAGAGCGGCGCCGATACGATCATCACCCAGGGCGCAACTCAGTCAAATCATGCCAGACAAACCACAGCCGCCGCCGCTAAAATGGGGATGGATTGCCACATATTGCTTGAGGACCGCACCGGTTCGAATGATCCAAACTACATTTTGAACGGCAATGTTCTGCTGGATCGATTGCATGGTGCAAGTGTTTCCAAACGCGGCAGCGGTGCGGATATGAATGGCGAAATGGAGGCCGTCGCTGAGTGTCTGAAGCAAGATGGTAAAAAGCCATACATCATTCCTGGCGGTGGTTCCAATCAGATTGGAGCTTTAGGTTATGTTAACTGCGCTCGCGAATTGGCAGAGCAGGCCGTGGAAATGGGTCTGAATATTGACGCTTTGGTGCACGCAACCGGCAGCGCCGGTACGCAAGCAGGACTGGTTACAGGTCTCACCGCCATTCAAAGTACGATTCATCTTCTCGGGATTGGTGTTCGTGCGCCACAAGAAAAACAAGAACAGATGGTCTTTGATCTGGCTGTGAGAACGGCAGATTACCTGGGAAGAGGGCTGATCATTGAACGGAGCAGTGTGCGAGCCAATACAGATTATGTGGGTCCAGGATATGGCCTGCCAACGAATGGCATGATTGAAGCTGTCAAATTGCTCGCCCGTACCGAAGGCCTTTTGTTTGATCCTGTCTATTCCGGTAAAGGTTTGGACGGTCTCATCGCGCAAACCAAGGCAGGGTATTTCGACGGAATGGAAAATGTTGTCTTCCTCCACACCGGAGGGAGCGCTGCCCTATTTGGTTACTCAGAAACTTTTGAACTACCGGGCTACACTCAATAAAAATGAAAAAAGTACAAAAATTCAACAAAGAGACTAACTCTATGTCACTCAAAACCACACTCGTAACAGCCACCTTTCTGACTACTATAAGTCCCACTGTCTAGGCAGTTAGGGTTTCTATTGAACCATTACTTGCGATAAAATCGCAAGGTAAGATACAGTGTAAAACAAGGGCTATAGTCCGCTTTGATTGAAAGTTTTGAGATGAAAACAGTTCCTCTTGTCGGATACAGTAGTGCGCTTTCGGGGCGTTCGGGTGACCAGATTGATTTTAAAGTGTCCTCAGAGGCACAATCCCCATATCAGGCTCGGCTATTTCGCTCGATCTGCGCGGATCCAAATCCGGCTGGTGCGGGACTCATCGAACACGCCTGCGACGATTACTTCCCGGCCCAAAGCTTTGCATCACGCAAACAACGCTTTTGTCCCGGATCCCATGCTGTCAGCGCTACGCCTGTTCCGCTCAAGGCGCTGTCTACAACGTCAGTTTCTGTTCGCATTTTTCCAACCATGATCAGTGATATTTCTCAGACAATTATGTCGTTTGGACAATTTTCACTGAGCTTGACCCCACAAGGGAATGTCGTTTTGCAAATGGGGAACGCGCAGATTGCGACACCTGATCTTCTTCCCCTGCACAGTTGGTATCAACTTGATGCGACAGTACAGGCCTCTGGCGAGATGACGATCAGCGCGACGTCGGTGTCAAGCAATACGATCAAATCAGAGGCTGCGACCAAAAGCACCATGGCATTGGACTTAAACCAACAAGACGTGGTGGTGATTGCCGCCAACCTGACAGATGGTAAGACCCACAATTGTTTTAACGGCAAAATCGAAGCGCCTAGTATTAGTGCCGATGGCAATATAATAGCCGCTTGGGATTTTGCACAGAACATTTCGGGAATGACGGTTCCGAGTCATGGCGCACTGCAAGGCTGTCCTGATTTGCAATTGGTACATGCGCCAACAAGGGCAGTGACAGGCGCGCTTTGGGATGCCAGTGAAATGAATTGGCGACACAAGCCGGAACATTATGGAGCAATTGCGTTTCATCAAGATGAAATATACGACTTCAATTGGGAAACGGATTTTAGTTTTGTGATACCGCCAGAATTGCCGTCCGGCGCTTATGTCATGCGGATCAGTTGTGGTGAAAATTACGATGCGATCCCGTTTTTTGTCTGTCCCGAACTGGGCAAACCAAACGCAAAACTTTGTGTTTTGGTGTCGACTTTTACATATGTAATTTATGGTAACCATGCCCGACCGGACTTTGATTTATCGTGGCTAGATCGGATCAAAGATTGGAATGCCTATCCACACAACCCAGCTGTATTTCCACAATATGGGTTGTCGACTTATAATAATCATGCGGATGGTTCGGGTATTTGCCATGCGTCGCACAGGCGGCCATTATTTAATATGCGCCCTGGTTATTTAACATTTGGTCAATCAAGCTGTTCTGGATTGCGTCATTTTCAGGCCGACAGTCATTTGATTTCGTGGTTGCATGCCAAGGGTATCGACTATGATATTATCACAGATGACGAATTGCACACCGATGGCGTTGACGCCATCCGCGATTATGCAGCCGTAGTCACAGGCAGCCACCCTGAATATCACACGTTGAGAACTCTGGATGCGCTTACCGAATATCGTGATCACGGTGGCGCATTGCATTATCTAGGAGGTAACGGTTTTTATTGGCGTATTGCGCGCCATCGCGAAGATCCTGCTTTATTGGAAATTCGACGTGCGGAAGACGGACTTCGGGCTTGGGCTTCGCAACCCGGCGAATATTACAATGCGTTTGACGGCGCTTATGGTGGGTTGTGGCGGCGTAGCGGCAGGGCTCCTCAAAAGCTGGTTGGGATTGGATTTACAGCTCAAGGCATATTTACGGGAATGCCGTATAACCGAGTTTGTCGCGATCCAGATTTTGACTGGATTTTTGAAGGTATCGATGAAGATGTGTTTGGTGATTTTGGTTTTAGTGGCCATGGGGCTGCCGGATTTGAGCTGGACCGGATAGATCCGATGCTGGACAGTACGCACAACATTACCATTCTTGCGCAATCTTATGATACTGATAATGAATTTATGTTGGTCCCGGAAGAGCAACTGACACATTTAACCAATTTGTCAGGGGGCCCAGAAGAAGAGGCCAAGCGCGCCGATATGGTGTATTTTGAAACCGTGGGTGGAGGCCATGTGTTCTCTGTTGGATCTATTACCTTTTGTGGCAGCCTGCCATGGAATAATTTTGACAATTCAATTTCGCAGCTTTTGTTAAATGTTTTGTCCCGCAGCCTTGATCAGGATTAAAAAATTGTGACTCTATCCCAGAATACTATTGAAATTTGGTCGCGTCTGGGTGCCGAATGTGGCCTCTAACGCAGCTCCAATGCGCAGCGTCAACGCTTCTTGAGATGCGCGCGCAGCGATCTGAAGGCTGGTTGGTAGGCCTGTTGGCGTGGGCTGAGTTGGCATAGCTAAGGCACACATATCGAGATAATTGAACGGTCGGGTGAAATGTCCAGGCGATACGTCTTGATCAATTTCTGACAGCAAGGGAGCGGCCGAAATAATGGTCGGTGTCAGCAAGGCGTCAAAGCCTGTGAGTGCCTTATTAAACTGCTGCATATCTTTTTCTCGGGTCCGCAGGCGTTGTTGGTGAGACGCATGTGTCATCATACGCCCGGTCAACATACGCTTACGTACATCTTCATCTACTCGACGACTTGGGTCTTCATACAGGTTTTTGTGGTGAGCATAGCCTTCGTATATCGTCAGGGCACCGTTCGCATTGGCAAGATCACCATAACGCTGCGGCGCTGTAAAGACCTCTATCTCGACTCCAAGCGCCATAAGTCTCCTGACCGCATCATCGTAAGCCACCAACACGTCGGGGCTGCAGTGATTGCGTTCGCAGGCATCTAAAACGCCTAATTTTAAACCTGACACGTCGGCCTGAAGGCAGGCAAATAGATCAGACTTTTCCTGAAAGTCGTGATCGATAATTCTGGCTTTGTGGCCTTGCATAATCGCCAGCATCAGGGCTGTATCAGTTACCGATCTGGTCATTGGACCTGGGGTGTCCAATGTGTCTGAAAGTGGCATAATACCATCTACTGGCAAACAAGATTTGCTTACTTTTAAACCCGTTAAGCCGCAAAATGCAGCCGGCAAACGAATAGACCCACCAGTGTCTGTGCCGGTCGCGCAAACGCTCAGGCCCGCTGTTACGGCCACCCCTGAGCCCGAAGAAGAGCCCCCAGGAACACGTGGATTATTTAAATCCCATGGATTTAAAGGAGTACCCATGCGCTGGTTGGTTCCCCAACCACCCAAAGCACTTTCAACCGTCTTAGTTTTGCCTAGCAAAATGCCACCCGCAGCGAGAAGTCTGCGCACAATTGTACCACTTTCAGTCGAGCGGCGATTTTTTTGCTCGATGGATCCGCAGGTAGTGATCTGGTTTTTTAATTCAAAAATATCTTTTAATGCAAATGGTATGCCGTGGAACGGCCCGATCCTGCCAGTAGTCGCAAAGGCGCTATCTGCCGCTTGCGCTGCTCGCAATGCCTCATCAGCATAGACCACTTGAAAACTGCCCAAGGTGGGGTCTAAACGTGCGATCCTGTTTAACTGAGAGCGGACGACATCGCTAGGCTTTAGGCTACCTTTACTAAACGCCGTCGAGAGCGCGGTTATGGACATAAAAGCATGGGATAAATCATCCATGGTATCCGACATTACGTTTAGGTCCTTCTAAAACAGGGCGCTCGCGATCATAAATTGGCTTAGCGCTCCCAGTGTTGCCCTGGAACCGCAGCCAGAAGGTCACGGGTATAGCTGTGTTGTGGTGAATCAAAAATATCAGCAGTAGCACCTGTTTCAACGATTTCGCCATACCGCATCACCGCCAAGCGGTCACAGACCTGTGCGGCAACCCTCAGATCGTGGGTGATAAAGACCATAGATAGATTCATTTTAGTTCGTATTTCATCCAGCAAACTCAAGATCTGGGCTTGAATCGATACATCGAGAGCCGATACAGGTTCGTCCGCCACAAGAATTTCGGGGTTCAATGCCAAGGCGCGGGCGATACCAATTCGCTGTCTCTGTCCACCAGAAAATTCGTGTGGATAGCGATTGAAAGCGCGCTCATCCAGGCCAACAATTTCAAGCAATTCAAGAGTGCGGGCTTCGGCCTCCTCTTGGGTTGCGCCTTGAATGATAGGTCCTTGCCTGATGATCTGGCCAATTTTTACCCGCGGGTTCAATGACGCAAAGGGGTCTTGAAATACCATTTGTATTTTTGCCCGCCACGGTCGCATTTCAGCACGGTTTAAATCACAAATATTGACCTCATTAAGTATGATTTGACCGCTATCGCTGTCCATTAACCGTATAATACAGCGCGCAAGCGTCGATTTTCCAGACCCACTTTCACCAACAACCCCGAGCGTTTCACCGCGGCGTAATTCAATCGTGACATCTTTTACAGCATCCACAACGCGGCTTGGTTTGCCAAACTTAAAAAAGCTGGAGCCACCACCAAAAGTTTTGTTTACATTCTTAACTTCAAGCACTGTCTCTTCTGAGCGCGCTCTTGCTGAGCGCGGCAATAAGCTTGGAACTGCGGAAATCAGCGCTTGTGTATAAGGGTGTTCAGGATTGTTGAGGACCTTATCAACAGTACCTGTTTCAACCACGTGCCCGTATTGCATGACCGCCACACGGTCGGCAATATCAGCCACAACACCAAAATCATGGGTTATAAAAAGCACACCAGTCTGGTGTTCAGCCTGCATGTCGCTTATTAATTTCAAGATTTGGGCCTGCGTTGTCACATCGAGCGCCGTTGTTGGCTCATCGGCAATAAGAATTTTTGGCTCAAGCGCCAACGCCATAGCAATCATCGCTCTCTGACGCTGCCCACCAGACAACTCGTGGGGATAGGAGTTAACGATTTGCGCGGGGTCAGGCAGCTGTACGTCGTCTAGCAGTTGTATAGCCCGCTCGCGTCGTTCAGCTGCAGACATGGATACGTGATAACGAAAAATCTCATCGATCTGACTTCCAATGGTCATGACTGGGTTTAGTGCAGTCATTGGTTCTTGAAATATCATCGAAATTTCGCTTCCACGTATTTCGCGCAGGCGCCGTTCGGTGACCTTTGTCAGGTCTTCACCACAAAAATCTATTTGGCCTTGAGAGACCTTAACATGAGGGGCTGGTAGAAGTCCCATCAGCGCTCGCGCAGTCAAAGATTTTCCCGAGCCACTCTCGCCCACGATGCATAGGGTCTCACCAGGGGCAAGATCAATACAAAGGTTTTCCACTGCCAATAACCGTTCGGATCCTTCAGGAAGGCTAATATCAACGTTGGAAATTTTCAGTAAGCTATTGGTCAATTGCGTTCCCTCAAGCGTGGATTTAAGGCGTCATTTAATCCTTCACCAACTAAGTTGATGGCTAAAACAGTTATTAGAATGGCGATGCCGGGGAAAGTACAAATCCACCAAGCAACTCTAAGCATTGAGCGGCCATCACTAATTTGAAAGCCCCAACTCATCACATTTGGGTCACCTAATCCTAAAAAGGCCAAACCACTCTCGATCAGGATTGCTGTCGCTACCATTAGGGAGCCAATTACGATAATTGGGCTCAAGCAATTAGGTAACATTTCTTTAAGCATTATACGGTAATCGCTCATTCCTAGTGTATGACATGCCTGCACAAATTCACGATTCTTTAGTGCTAAAAATTCACCCCTAACCAGACGTGCTACCGCTGGCCAGGAAACTACAGTTATTGCAATAACTACACTCTCAATAGATGGTTTTATTATGGCCACCAATAGTATCGCAAAGATAAATGAAGGGATGGTTTGAAAAACCTCAGTAACCCGCATTAAGACATCGTCTACGAGCCCTCCGTAATATCCAGCAAGTGCACCAAAGATTACTCCAATAAGTACAGCCGCAAAAGTTGCAATTAAACCGATAAGAAGTGATGTTTTAGCACCGTGCGCTATGCCAGAAGCTACATCGCGGCCAATAGAGTCACTACCTAATAAAAATCCGTTTTCGCCAGGTTTAGAAAGTGGGTACTGTGAATAAAGAAAAGGATCACCAGGGTAAATCAGACTGGCGATTGATGCCACAAATATTACTAAGCAGAGGATCAATAATCCAAGCACAGCTGATCTGTTGCGTGAAAATCGTTTCCAAAAATCGTTCATTTTAATTAACCTCGATTCTTGGATCCAGAATACAATAAATAACATCAACAACTAGATTTACTGCAACAACAAGAACAGAGGACAAAAGAAAAATACCCAGCAAAAGGTTCAAGTCTCGAGCAAAAAGAGACTCGAATGCGAGCATACCCAAACCTGGCCAAGCAAAAACAGATTCAACAATCACTGAGCCTCCGATTAAGGCTCCAACCTGCACCCCTGCCATCGTCACTACTGGTAAAAGTGCGTTGCGCAGTACGTGCACGAAAGTAATTCGACGTTCGGACAAACCTTTTGCACGTGCTGTGACCACATAGTCTTGACCGTATTGCTCCAGCATCGAAGCTCTCATCATCCGAGTATAGAGTGCTAGGTAAAATAGTGATAGGGTAATTGTTGGTAATACAAGGTGGTGTGCGATATCCTTGACTCGATCAAAACCTTCGTAAAATGCAGCGCTATTTTCCATACCGCTAGTTGGAAACCAATCATTTTTTATTGAGAACACAATGATCATCATCAGTCCAACCCAGAACAGGGGAGTGGCGTAGGTGATTAAGGCGAAGACGCTAATTAGCGCGTCTTTCCATGTGTTTAAATTAACGGCTGCAAGCAACCCGAGTAAGATCCCAAAACCCACAGCGATTATAATTGTGCTGGTCATTAAAAGCAGCGTTGCCCCAAATCGGTCGAATATTAGTTCATGGACAGGCATTTCATGCCTAAATGAATAGCCAAGGTCCAATTGAACTACATTTTTAAGGTAGACGGCTAATTGTACAGGCAGTGGCTGATCGAGACCAAACTTTGCGCGCATTTTTTCCATGTATTCTGGGGTTGCAGACCCCGCTTCGCCAGCGAGTACGTCTACCGCGTCGCCTTCGGCTAAATTAAGCAGGAAAAAGTTCATTACAACGATGGCAAGAATAATGGGAATACCCTGCATCAAACGTCTTGCAACATAGTGCAGAATTTTATTTGGTCTGTTCATACCTACTTCATCTTTGACGCTAAATTGAGTTATACTGCTTTGTTTTATAACAATAAAAAAGATGAGCTGGGATGGCCCAGCTCATCTATGGTATATTTTATTCTTCGAGATAAGCGTCGCCAAAGGAAGAATACGCCCCCATGGCTGAACCGTACGCCCCCTTTAGTTTCGTATTGTAAACTGTCAGAAACTCTAACTCAAAGAGGTTTACAACCGGCATGTCTCTAGCCAGAATATTTTGTATTTCCAAGTATATTGCTGATCTACTTTCAGCATTCGGCTCTTTCATTCCCGCTCCAAGCAGCGCATCCAGACCTGCATTGCTGTAACGCGACGAGTTCACGAAGTGAGTACCCTTGCGGATCATATTTGTGCCATAGTGGCGGTGGACACCAAGAACCGGGTCAGCCAATTGGTAGAAATAGTTCAGGTTCATTTCGAAATCATAATTGTGGTAAATTCGCTTTAACCATGTTGGAACATCTTCGTACCGAAGTTCGACTTGGATTCCGATCTCACCTAGCACCTGCTGAATGTATTGACCTCCGCGCTTCCAATCTTCGCCGTATGGAATTAAGTCGAACATCGCCTTCATCCTAACGCCGTCGCTGTCTTTTTTGTAGCCTGCGTCATCGAGCATTTTATTGGCTGCTGCTACGTCTCCATTTGCAGGATAGTGAGGCATTTTTGCATGAAGGCCAGTTGCGGCAAAATTGCTCGAGAGCGCGCTTGTTGCTGGATTTCCATAGCCAAAAAAGATCGTATCCAACATGAATTGCCGGTCGATAGCAGTGGAGATGGCACGACGCACCACGGCATCCGTGAACGGGCCTTCCTTGGTATTAAACTCGATCAATGCCATTGGATTAATCATCGAGTAACCATCTGTAGTAATTGAGATATTATCTTTTTCTTTATTCAGTCGAACCGCTTCAACGTTTGATACAGCGTTGTATGCGGCATATAGGACCTCACCTTTCTCCATGGCTGACGCACGAGTCGAGGCGTCTGGAATAAATCTACCGACGATCCTATCGATGTAAGGGCGACCCTCTTTCCAGTAACTTTCATTTTTATCTAGCCGTATATATTGACCTTTTTTCCACTCAGTGAATTTAAAGGGCCCTGTACCAACTGGATTGTTAGCCAGTTTCGCGCTTTTAATATCTTCTCCCTCAAGAAGATGCTTTGGTACCATTGGCGACTCATATGCTGATAGTGCACGCAGCATATAGGGCGCCGGGTTATCGAGGTTTAGAACTACAGTATGGGCATCCGGAGTATCAATACTAGAAACTTCTTTGAATGAGTTCGGACCCCGAGGGTGAACTTTTTTCAAAACATCCATGATCGTGAATTGGACGTCTGCTGATGTAAAGGGCTCGCCGTCGTGCCACGTTACTCCCTTGCGCAGATTAAATGTCACAGTCTTGCCGTCTTCGCTCATATCTACGCTCTCGGCTAAAACAGGGATCATTTTGCCGTCATTGTCATAGTCGAATAAGCCATCATATATTTTTGGGCCTAACAGGCCGATCGGGCCAGATGTTGACACATATCCTGCCATCGTAGGCGGTTCTGGCTGGACCAGAAATACTAACGATCCACCAGACTGTTGCGCATAAACAGCGCCCCCGCCAAAGGTAATCGCTGCAGTCATCATGACGGCATTCAAAATTTTTGTTATCTTCATTTATATTCTCCTTTTGGTGATTGCGCAAAAAATGCGCATCTATTTGAATATATTACGCTCAATAAAGCCATTCAAAAATACTACGATTTAAAATCTAAAGAAGTCAACATAAGCTTTCATCTAAAATTAAGCGCTTCTTTTCAGTTGGATAGTACGAAATTTATTTAATAAATGTGAATTAGGAAGAGCTGAATAAAGGTTCTTAATTGATATCACACAACTGTCTTTTAGCGTAATAGTAAGGGCTACAATGCTTAGACTGCGCTTTAAAAGCTTATAATTCCATCGTTGCAAATTCACACTTGCTCAGATTTAGTTCCACAAGATAGGTGCGCTATAGGTATGTTTGAAAAACACCAAGTGCGAAAAAGCAATAATTAAGGAGACTAATTTGACCCAGCTTGATCGCGACCTGCTAACCTCCAGCCATTGGGGAACCTACTGTGTTGATGTCACTGACGGGCATGTAACTGCGCTTCGTGATTTTGGACAAGACCCAGATCCATCACCAATTGGTCACGGAATTGTTGATGTGTTGAATGGCCCGACCCGAATTACTGCGCCGATGGTACGCAAAGGCTGGCTAGAAGGTGGCCCAGGGGCCGCACCAGACAAGCGTGGAGGTGACGAATTCATCGAAGTCAGCTGGAATGAAGTTAACGACTTGATCGCAAAAGAATTGAGCCGAGTGAAGCGCTCTCACGGTAATAGCGCTATTTACGCAGGCTCCTACGGCTGGGCAAGTGCCGGTCGCTTTCATCATGCGCAAAGTCAACTGAAACGGTTTTTGAATTGTATCGGCGGCTACACAAGCTCAAAAAACACCTATTCATATGCAGCAGCTGAGGTTGTTGTCCCACATGTAATTGGTGACTTTAATGGGTTCTTAAATAATTGTACTAGTTGGGAAAGCATAACTTCTGATTGTGAGTTATTTGTGGCCTTTGGCGGGGTACCATTAAAGAACGGACAGATAAGTCAAGGTGGTGTTGGAGCACATGTGCAAAAGAGTGGGCTGCGGTCCGCAGTCAATGCCGGCGTAAAATTTGTTAATATTTCTCCTTTGAGGTCCGACCTATTGTGCCAATTTGAGGGAGAGTGGCTTGCTTTACGACCCTCCACAGATACGGCGCTGATGTTGGGCCTAGCGTATGTTCTTGTAAATGAAGGACTACAAAATCAAGACTTCCTTGATCGCTATACTGTAGGTTTTGAAATCTTTTCCGCCTATTTGTTAGGTGATAGTGATGGGGTGCCTAAAACAGCTGAATGGGCAGCTGAAATTTGTGACTTACCTGCCCAAGACATCCGCGCGCTGGCTCGACGCATGGCTCAAAGCCGTACGATGATTTCGGTGGCATGGGCATTGACGCGGCAAGACCATGGAGAGCAGCCATTTTGGGCTGCTATCACACTGGCTGCGATGCTGGGGCAGATTGGCTTGCCGGGAACTGGCATTGGTTTTGGTTATTCAGCCACTAATAATGTTGGACTCGCTCGGTATCAAATTGACTACGCTTCCTTTCCCCAGGGGCAAAATGCAGTCAAAGACTTTATCCCAGTCGCCCGTTTAACTGATATGCTGGAAAATCCCGGCGATACCTTTTCATATAACGGAAATTTCTATAAATATCCTGATATACGGCTTGTTTGGTGGGCGGGTGGAAATCCATTCCATCACCATCAGGATCTAAACCGTATGCGTCGCGCTTGGGCACGACCAGAAACTATCATCGCCAACGAGTGGTGCTGGAACGCCCTAGCACAACACGCAGACATAGTTTTGCCCTGCACTACGACACTTGAACGCTCTGATATCGCCATGACGCCGAAGGACCCCTATATCGTGGCTATGGATCGTGCAATTAATCCGGTCGGTAAATCTCGTGACGACCACAGCATTTTTTGTGGAATTGCAGCCAAAATGGATGTGGAAGAAAATTTTACGGAAGGTCGCAGCCCACAGGAGTGGCAGCGATGGATTTGGGATGTATCTCGCCAGCAAGCCGCAAAAGTTGGTGTTACTCTGCCTGATTGGGATACTTTTCAGAGATGCGGCTGGATTAAAGTGCCAAAACCCGATCTTCCAATTATTATGATGGAGAAGTTTCGTGCTAATCCCAAAAAACACCCACTTTCAACGCCTAGTGGGAAAATTGAAATTCACTCTGATACTATAGCTAGTTTTAATTACAAGGATTGCCCCGGCCATCCGGTATGGCTAGAGCCCGAGGAATGGCTTGGAAATGCGTCGCCCCTCCAACTTCATATGATATCAAACCAACCGCGCAATAAATTACATAGCCAACTTGATCATGGATCCGTTAGCAAGTCAGATCGTCCCAAGGGAGTAGAGCCTATGACTATGCACCCGAGGGATGCAGCTGCGCGTGGGCTTGAGGCGGGACAAATCGTACGATTGCACAATTCCCGTGGGGCCTGTCGTGCTCAGCTTACGATCAGTGAAACTATCCGTTTTGGCGTAATCCAAATAGCCACTGGAGCTTGGTATCAGCCTGATGGTGATACCTGCCAGCATGGAAATCCAAATGTATTGACGCTTGATAAAGGGACCTCGCAATTGGCACAGGGGCCGATTGCTCATTCATGCCTCGTAGAGGTCCGACCAGAGTAATCTATGCAAGAACCTAACAGAGCAGGAGTTCAATCTAAAATGATTGTCCAATTGGGTGGCTGGTCGGTACACGCTACACCCTATTTCAGCATCGGTAGCCTAACCTCTAACAGCTCCTATCCGGGTGCTGCCAGACGAATGAGAACTCGCATCGGATTACTGGCGCAGCCTGAATCTATGCTCTCAATAATTGGCGCCACGCAGCGAGAGCGGCGGTTCAATTAAGCTTGAAATTGTCTCGTGAGTAGAAGTGGCGTTACCAAACAAAATTACCCCCGAATGAATTTACAAGGCTAATACTAAAGGCCCGTGGTCCGAGACGCGGGGCCCTAGGATAGGGGGG
>Ga0233432_10001839_pt1 | contig 20213 bp, 12 predicted proteins | sample SI_122_August201_6_FD_179870 | JGI IMG/M metagenome (GOLD analysis project Ga0233432, IMG submission 179870) | Seawater microbial communities from Saanich Inlet, British Columbia, Canada - SI_122_August2016_10_MG | ecosystem: Environmental > Aquatic > Marine > Inlet | place: Canada: British... | reverse complement strand
CCAATTGAAGGCGTGCTAGGAGTCATGCTCTTTGCTGCGTTTTTCTCAAACTCACAAAAATCAAAATAATAGCCTCGATCATTCACTGTTGATGCGCGCTCAAGTGCTGCCTTTGAAACGGTAAACAATCCTAAACCGGGAGGAAGTGCGAGGGCTTTTTGTGATCCTGTCAGTAACACATCAATTCCCAACGAGTCGAAGGGAATGTCTACCACTGAAAAACTGCTGACCGTATCCACAATGAACATCACTTCAGGATATTTGGATTTCAGCGAAGCGATGTCACCAAGTGGACTCATCACGCCCGTTGAAGTTTCATTGTGGACTAAGGTCAACACGTCGTATTGACCCGTTGCCAATTTTTCATCAATCATTGCTGGTAGAATGGGTGATCCCCAGTCGACTTTCAGGGAATCCGCTTCTTTGCCGCATCTTTGCGAGACATCAAACCATTTATCGGAAAAGGCACCACACATGCAATTGAGCACCTTCTTTTTGACTAGGTTTCTTAAAGAACCTTCCATTACCCCCCAGGCGGATGAGGTACTGAGATATACGAGACCTTGAGTCTTAAAGAGCTTCTGAAGACGAGGTTGAATACGGCCGTAGAGATCTTTGAACTCCTGACCTCGGTGTCCAACCATCGGGGTTGAAAATGCTTTGAAGGTTTTTTGACTGATTTCGACGGGACCTGGAATATGTAACTTTAAATGTGACATGTTGTTTAAATTCTGCCGTTGTCTGCTATGTGTTTCACAAAATTAAGTTCTTTTTTATTAAAAGATCTCCACTTACCCGTTTTAAGATCGTTCAGTGAGAATGGGCCCATTGTAATGCGTTTTAGCCGGATGACTTTACCATCATGAGCTTTGATCATGCGCCTTACTTCACGATTTTTGCCTTCGCAAAGGACGATTTCAATGAGATCCACTCCTTTGACTGTTGAAATCTTTCTTGCACTTTTAGCCTTGAGCAACTCACCACTATCCAAGATTCCATCGTTAGTGATGGTATTCAAGAAGGATTCAATATTTAAAATAGATTTCAACCAAACTCTGTAATGTTTCTGTATGCCAAAACTTGGGTGTGTCAATTGATGTGAAAAAGCACCATCATTGGTAAGGATCAATAAGCCTTCGCTCATAAAATCCAGTCGGCCTGCATAGAAAACATGCTGCAGAGTAGAGGGGAGGAGCTGATATAAGGAAGGAAGGCCGTTGGGGTCGTTTTTAGAACAGAGGACCTTGGCCGGTTTATGGAAGAGAAAGTATTGTTTGAGTCTGGGACGCAGTGTCTGCCCCTCTACAGAGACGCAGTCAATGTTGGGATCAATGGAGTCACCAATCTGAGCCACTTTGGATTGATTGAGAAGGACTTTTCCTTGAGCAATCAATATTTCGGCGGCGCGACGCGAGCAAATACCGGACTGGGCAATATATTTCTGTAGCCTCAGCCGCATTTCTCAGAATGTGTTAAGCATCTGGTTTGGTCTTTTGAAGACCAATGACCCGATCACCTTCGTTCCAAAGGCCGCGTTTTTTGAGCAACTCAACTCTTTCAAATCGTTTGAGCACGCTGCGTTTAGCTGCCATTCCGCTGGGACCTCTTAAACTAGGATGTTGTGACATAATATGAACTTAGTTTGGATTAAAAAAAAGCCGAACCCTTGAGTTCGGCTTTAGAAATAAATTTGGCGGCAACCTACTCTCACACAGGCTCTACCTGCACTACCATCGGCAATGCTGCGTTTGACGTCCGAGTTCGGGATGGGATCGGGTCGGACCACAGCTTTATGGCCACCAAAAAAACCGTTGAGAATCATGTTCTCTGAAAACTACATATAGGAAAAACCAAGACCTACATTCGCTTTGAAAATCGCTTTACCACCGAAGTGGAAAAAAGCGATCAAGCCGAACGACCGATTAGTATCAGTCCGCTAAATATGTTGCCACACTTACACGCCTGACCTATCAACCAGGTAGTCTACCTGGGGTCTTCAGGGAAACCTTATCTTGGGAAGAGCTTGGCACTTAGATGCTTTCAGCGCTTATCTCGTCCGCACATGGCTACGCAGCGCTGCTCCTGACGGAACAACTGCCACACCAGAAGTGCGTCATTCCCGGTCCTCTCGTACTGAGGAATGAACCCCTCAAGTTTCCTACGCCCACGGTGGATAAGGACCGAACTGTCTCACGACGTTCTGAACCCAGCTCGCGTGCCACTTTAATCGGCGAACAGCCGAACCCTTGGGACCTTCTCCAGCCCCAGGATGTGACGAGCCGACATCGAGGTGCCAAACCGCGCCGTCGATATGAACTCTTGGGCGCGATCAGCCTGTTATCCCTAGCGTACCTTTTGTCCGTTGAGCGATAGCAATTCCACATTCTACTATCGGATCACTTGGGCCTGCTTTCGCATCTGCTCGACGTGTGTGTCTCACAGTTAAGCACTCTTCTACCCATGCGCTCGACGCACGATTGCCAACCGTGCTGAGAGTACCTTCGCGCTCCTCCGTTACTCTTTGGGAGGAAACCGCCCCAGTCAAACTAACCCGCAGGCACTGTTCCCCGCCTGGCTTCACAGGATCGGGGTTAGAATCCTAATTAATAAAGAGTGGTATTTCACTGGCGACTCCACGACAACCGAAGCCATCGTTTCAAAGTCTCCCACCTATGCTACGCATTAAGAATCAGAACCCAATACCAGCTTATAGTAAAGGTGCATAGGGTCTTTCCGTCCTACCGCGGGTAGGCGGCATCTTCACCGCCACTACAATTTCGCCGAGAACCTCTCCGAGACAGCGGTTCGGTCGTTACACGATTCGTGCAGGTCGGAACTTACCCGACAAGGAATTTCGCTACCTTAGGACCGTTATAGTTACGGCCGACATTCACGAGGACTTCGGCTCCGAGCTTCGCCTCAAGGGCTAACAAGTCACCTTAATCTTGTCGCATTGGTCACGTGTCACACCCTATACGTCGTCTTCACGACTTAGCAGAGTGCTGTGTTTTTGGTAAACAGTCGCCAAACCCAATTTACTGTGACCCCACTTGCGTGGGGTACCCCTTCTCCCGAAGTTACGGGGCTATTTTGCCGAGTTCCTTAGAGAGGTTTATCTCGCGCGCCTTAGTGCATTTACACTCACCCACCTGTGTCGGTTTACGGTACGGGCGGCCAGGGGAACAATAACAAGCTTTTCTCGGTCAATAGTCCGGTGATGCGCTTCGCCCGAAGGCTAGGCTCTGTCTTTCGATGACTTAGTCACTTTTTTATTCACGTCCCTTGTTACCTTAACCCTTGCCGGTGCAGGAATATTAAACTGCTGTGCATCGACTACGCCCTACGGCCTCGTCTTAGCTCCCGACTAACCCTGGGCGGACGAACCTGCCCCAGGAAACCTTGGGTTTACGGCGGCCAGAATTCTCATCTGGCTTATCGCTACTCATGTCTGCATTCTCACTAATCAGCGCTCCACTTTCCTTTACAGTCCAGCTTCGCAGCACTGATTATGCTCTCCTACCACCCCGCATAACGGGGTCCGTGGCTTCGGTATATGATTTAATCGCCAATCATTTTCGGCGCGATATCACTCGATGAGTCAGCTATTACGCACTGTTTAAATGGTGGCTGCCTCTAAGCCAACATCCTCACTGTCTAAGTAACATCACATCCTTTCCACTTAATCATATTTCGGCACCTTAGCCGACGGTCTGGGATGTTTCCCTCTCGCCTGTGAAGCTTATCCCCCACAGACTCACTGCCAGATTACACCTTACGGCATTCGGAGTTTGATTGGTTTTGGTACCCTGGTATGGGCCCTAAGCCATCCAGTGCTCTACCTCCGTAAGTCAGCATCTGACGCTAGACCTCAATCTATTTCGGAGAGAACCAGCTATCACGGGGTTTGATTAGTCTTTCGCTCCTATTCACAAGTCATCCGAGCACTTTTCAACGTACACCGGTTCGGTCCTTCACAGCGTATTACCGCTGCTTCAACCTGCTCATGAATAGATCACCTCCGCTTCGGGTCTATTGCCTGCGACTAAATCGCGCATTTCACACTCGGTTTCCCTTCGCCTCCATCCCATAAGGACTTAGGCTTGCCACAGACAACAACTCGCAGACTCATTATGCAAAAGGCACTCCGTCACCCCACAAGGGGGCTTCGAAACTTTGTATGCAACGGGTTTCAGGTACTATTTCACTCCCCTAGCAGGGGTTCTTTTCACCTTTCCCTCACGGTACTAGTTCACTATCGGTTGCCAAGGAGTATTTAGGCTTATCCAGTGGTCTGGACAGATTCATGCAGAGTTTCACGTGCACCGCATTACTTGGGATACCTCTAGGGCACTTTGAGCTTCACACACCCGACTGTCACGGTCTTTGGTTGAACTTTCCAGAACATTATATTCACTCTCGGTGTCCCACATTAAGGTCCCACAACCCCTAGGAAACAAGTTTCCTAGGTTTAGCCTGTTCCGCTTTCGCTCGCCACTACTTACGGAATCACATTCGTTTTCTTTTCCTGGGGTTACTGAGATGTTTCACTTCACCCCGTATCGCTTCACTGGACTATGAATTCATCCAGTGATAATCCCACATAACTGGGATTGGATTGCTCCATTCGGAAATCCACGGGTCAAGGCCTACTTGCGGCTAACCGTAGCTTATCGCAGCTTGTTGCGTCCTTCATCGCCTCTTGGCACCAAGGCATCCACCTGTTGCACTTAGTAGCTTGATCACAAAAATTGAACTCTTATTCTAAAATAAGAACTCAGCGAATTGTAGATTATTTGGTTTTCACCTATATGTAGTTGTCAAAGAACAAAACCGATTCAACAACCGGTTAAAATTAAATTGGTATGGTGGGCCTGACTGGATTCGAACCAGTGACCCCACGCTTATCAAGCGTGTGCTCTAACCAACTGAGCTACAAGCCCTACCGTAAAGTAATACCCTTGATAATTGTAACTCAAAATGGTGGAGCTGAGGAGATTCGAACTCCTGACATTCTGCTTGCAAAGCAGACGCTCTACCAACTGAGCTACAGCCCCATCAAAAGGCCTGGCCATGGCTCCTGTTTTCAGGATCCTATATACCTTATTTGAAAGCTGAATTGTGCGATCAGCAATTACCCCATTCCGTCGAAACGGAATTCGACCTAGCTATGGTTTATTCAACCATGCCTACTCCTTAGAAAGGAGGTGATCCAGCCGCAGGTTCCCCTACGGCTACCTTGTTACGACTTCATCCCAATTACCAGCCATACCTTCGGCACTTGCCTCCCTTGCGGGTTAGCTCAGCGACTTCGGGTACAACCGGCTTTCATGATGTGACGGGCGGTGTGTACAAGGCCTGGGAACGTATTCACGGCGCCGTAGCTGATGCGCCATTACTAGCGATTCCGACTTCATGTAGTCGAGTTGCAGACTACAATCTGAACTGGGCCTGGTTTTGAGGATTTGCTCCACCTCACGGTATTGCTTCCCATTGTACCAGGCATTGTAGTACGTGTGCAGCCCTGGCCGTAAGGGCCATACTGACTTGACGTCATCCCCACCTTCCTCCTCGTTGAGACGAGGCAGTCTGTCCAGAGTGCTTTCCGCGTTAGCGGAAGTGGCAACAGGACACAAGGGTTGCGCTCGTTGCGGGACTTAACCCAACATCTCACGACACGAGCTGACGACAGCCATGCAGCACCTGTGCAAATTCCCCGAAGGGTCACGTGCTTTCACACGCTTAGAGATGCATGTCAAGGCCAGGTAAGGTTCTTCGCGTTGCATCGAATTAAGCCACATACTCCACCGCTTGTGCAGGCCCCCGTCAATTTCTTTGAGTTTTAATCTTGCGACCGTACTCCCCAGGCGGCACACTTAACGCGTTTGCTCCGCCACAGAAGGGGTCGAATCCTCCTACAGCAAGTGTGCACCGTTTACGGCTAGGACTACCAGGGTATCTAATCCTGTTTGCTCCCCTAGCTTTCGTGCCTCAGTGTCAGGAATCGTCCAGAGACTCGCCTTCGCCACTGGTGTTCCTCTCGATATCTACGCATTTCACTGCTACACCGAGAATTCCAGTCTCCCCTCCGATCCTCAAGCCAAGTAGTATTCAATGCATTTTCCGAGTTGAGCTCGGAGCTTTCACATCAAACTTTCCTGGCCACCTACGCACCCTTTACGCCCAGTAAATCCGAACAACGCTTGGGACCTCCGTATTACCGCGGCTGCTGGCACGGAGTTAGCCGTCCCTTCCTCTTTTGCTACTATCAGCTTTTGATCTATTAAACCAAAAGGTTTGTTCACAAATGACAGGGGTTTACAATCCGAAGACCTTCATCCCCCACGCGGCGTCGCACCATCAGGGTTTCCCCCATTGTGAATGATTCTCGACTGCTGCCACCCGTAGGTGTCTGGACCGTGTCTCAGTTCCAGTGTGGCCGATCGTCCTCTCAGACCGGCTACCCGTCTTAGCCTTGGTGAGCTTTTACCTCACCAACAAGCTGATAGGGCGCGGGCTCATCGTAAAGCGCCAGGCCCGAAGGTCCCTAGCTTTAATGGAACAGGGATGTCCCTGTCAGATCACATTCGGTATTAGCTTTGATTTCTCGAAGTTATTCCGAACTTTACGGTAGATTACCCACGTGTTACGCACCCTTTCGCCACTAAAAATACCCAGTATTGCTACCGAATATTCTCCGTTCGACTTGCATGTCTTATCCACGCCGCCAGCGTTCGTTCTGAGCCAGAATCAAACTCTCCGACTAATTATATATGTTGAGCATTTCAGTATTGCTACTGAAAGCGCATTCTTAAAACTCTTGTTTTCCGAAGAAAACATCAAGGGCTCATGCTTAATCGCACAATTCAATTTTCAAAGAACATTGTTCCTTTAAGACAGGAACATCAAAGTCATTAGGGGCCAAAAAAACTGAGAGCCGATTTCTTTCGAAGTCGTATCGGCATCTCAGTAGCCAATTAATGACGAGCTGTGTTTTATGTTTTTCAGCTTCGTCCGTCAATAGTAATTTAAATCTTTTTTACAGACTTTTTTTAAATCACCTTGCTACTTACGTTCTTGGTTTTAAACGTGTCGCAGCGACGGACGTAATCTGGGTGCAATCCGTATTTTCTGCAAGGGCTTTTTTGTTTTTTTTGAGCAACTATGCAGCACTGTTCAATTAAATAAGGTATAAGCCATAGAATACCAACCATATAAACAAATTCACTCAGAACTGGTGGCGTTGCTTGTTCGATCACATTCTGGTTCTATCAACCTTGGATATTATCATTATTACAGAACATCTACTAGAAGTTGAATCCCTTATGACCTTTTACCACTTCCACGATTTGTAGCCGTAAATGATTACTTTTCCAACGAACCACCTTAGGTCTTTAACGAGTAGAAAAAAACAAGCCTTGATTGCGCAAAATAAGGTTCCTGACCCAGCAATTGTCATAGTTAATAATCATGTCAGGTATACCGCAGGTGACCTTAACTGCACTCTTTGCCATCTTTTAAAACTTCTCTGGTAACTTCACCAATATTCGACAAATTCGCCCGTTCATCCAACCTTGCTCCTTCCATCAGCTTAACAAGAAACCCTTAGCATCAGGGGCATGAGCGAGCTTGGAAAAAACCTCAACTCCAGGCTTTTTCCAATACATTCAAAAAGTTCTTGCTGAAAAAACCTAGGATATCTTTCGTTGAATAACCTTTCGACTCCATCAATTTCTCGAGATTTTGAAGATCAGCAATGCTCTCAATGTCCTGAGGGCATTGTTCGGTCCCGTATCCACCGTCCAGGTCGGAACCTATGCCCACACAGGAAGAACTACCTGTGGTCTGACAAATATGGTCTGCATGATCTACAATGCGGTTTAGCTTCAACTTGGCTGATTTTGGTGTTGTCTCCCCTCGTTTCCACCCTGGATGCATCATCCAGGCATCGAAAACAAGACCGATAACGCCACCTCTATCGCAAATAATACGGATTTGCTCATCACTTAGTTGACGCTGATGGGGTACCAATGTTCTACAATTACAATGGCTAGCCCATACTTGCCCCTGAAAAATATCCAGCGCCTCCCAGAATGCCTGGTCGGATAAATGCGTTAAATCCAGGACCATTCCAAGACGGTCCATTTCTTTGAGTAGATCTTTACCGCGCGGGCTTAGGCCACCTACCGCACCCGTACCAGGCGCGTATGTTCCGGGCCCGTAATGACCAAGACTCAGGGCCCGTAACCCCTGACTATAACTCTTCTCAAGGTAGGAGATATCAACCATGGAATCAGCACCTTCCAAGCTCAAAATATAGCCGATTGGTAAACTATCATCTACTTGATCTTGTAGAATGGCTTTTTCCCAAAGGGCCACATGCGAGTTTAACTGTTGAGTATTTTTGATCTGTATCAAGTGCCCCTGACTTTCCATGGCGCGGTACCAGGCTAGTTGGCCTTGGGTTTGCGCCCAAGCTTGTTCAGGGGAATGCCAACCAGACAAATGGCTCTCAGGTTTGACGTATCGTGCAATTTGGGTAGCTACACACAGACCAATTTGCCCAGAGCGCATCTCGGAAAAACTTAATACACCACGACCGCGATCGGGTTTATCAGTCCAGTCCGCCTCTCTTTGTCTGATCGACTTCAGGGGTTGCCTCAAATCACGATTCCATTCCATGGCATTCATTGCCAGGTCCAGGTGGGCATCAAATAGGAACATGCTTCTAACGAAACTCAATACCCATGTCAGGGTCAATCGCAATGTTTGCAAGGATTAATGATGGAGAATCCCAAAGCCATGCCGATGGACACCCAAAACACCGATGGTGATTCTATTCATTTATTAATCCGAACGGAAACCTAAAGCCTATGACGAAATTCAACCCTTCGATAGTGTCCATTCAATCTATTGGATAGATCTTCCATTATGAATAGCAGGCAAAATATGGGGCTTATTCATCAACTTTATCATGGTCTCTCCCTTTATTGATCAATGATCTCATGCCTATCAAGGATACGAATCACCTGCTCCTTGGGGAGTTGAAATACAGTGTTTCCATTGATCCCCACCATCGTCTCGGCAGCTACCATGGCATTGATAACGGATTCTTCAACACACTGGATAGTGGCTAGAAAAAAGGCATCCAGCTGGCTATTGGCAAGCATACTGACTTGACTCAGTCCTTTGTTAGAAGTTTTGCCTATTGGATAGGTAGAAAAAGCCAAAAACAAATCTCCACTCGAATTAGCTCCAAATCCCCCTGTGCGCCCAATACCCAGGGAAGACCTGCGAGCAATTCGTTTTAACTGATGCGGCAATAAAGGAGCGTCGGTTGCGATGATAACAATGATTGAATGCCCGCTCGCTTGAGGCTCAAGCCCATTCATGATCATCTCACTTCCTGCTATACGTTCCCCCAAGCGGATGCCTGCAATCGTGAGGTTTTCACGCTTACCATAATTAGCCTGCACCAACACACCAAGGGTATAGCCGTTTTTCATCACACGCGATGAGGTTCCGACCCCACCCTTAAAACGATGACAAACCATGCCTGTTCCACCGCCGACATTACCCTCATCAACAGCACCTGATCGAGCTGAATTGAGGGCCTTAAAGACATGCTCCTGCCGTATGTGATGCCCATGAATATCGTTCAAACGACCATCCCATGTTTCAGCCACAACCGGAAGAGAGGCCCAACCGAATGGGTCAGCGAGATCATGATATCCCGCTTGACGACGCCAATGGATCACTGCCTCATAGACATTTCCGACACTGTGCGTATTGGTTAAAAGCAGAGGTTCTTCAAGGAAACCAGACTCATTCACCCAAGTTGTCCCGGTCATTTCCCCATTCCCGTTGAGTGTGTCACAAGCGGCAAATACGGGTCTAAAAGCCTTTCCACTCGGCAAAATGGCCGTAACACCTGTCCTTATGGGACCTTTGCCGACATGTAAGTCACCGCTGCCCTTTATCAAAGTGCAGTGTCCTACCAACACACCTTGGACATCGGTGATCGCATTTTGAGGGCCAGGCTTTCCAACGAATGGAATCCCCCAATCCCTGGCGCGCTCTGCGTGGACAAAAGCGCTCCATAAGAGGAACAAGATTCCTATGCTTCTGACAGAGAATCTCAAAGATTTAATAAATAGGAACATGCTTCATTCTTGCCAACCTGACTCATATTGGCAAGCTCCTGAAATTTTCCAACTACACTGGCCTGATGATGATTATGAAACCTTGAGCAAGCCTGAGCGTCAGAAAGAAAACTCCAGTCAAGTGAGTCATGAATGACACCGAAAGAACCCGCTTGAAGGGGCCTAACAGGGAGGTTTAAGCCTGCAGCTGCTTACGCAAAACAGTCTTCAACACCTTGCCTGTTGCATTGCGTGGCAGTGTTCCAATGAAAAGGATTCTCCGCGGAATTTTATAAGCTGCTAGCCTTGGCTTTAACGCTTCCAGTATCGCATGGGCGTTTTGATTGCAACCATCTTCCATCACGATGAATGCAACCGGTAATTCTCCCTTACGTTGATCGATTTGCCCCACTACTGAAACTTCCTTCACGCCTTCGCATTCATAAATCAATTCCTCTATTTCACGCGGATACACATTGATCCCATTAACCAGCAACATGTCTTTTTTCCGGTCCGTGACATAGATGTATCCCTCTTCATCTACGTGCCCCATATCACCCGTCCTGAGCCAACCATGACACAAGGCTTCTGCTGATGCTTCAGGTCGATTCCAGTAGCCTTTCATCACGTTGCCCCCCTTGACCCAAAGCTCGCCCGTTTGCCCCGTTGGAACTTCCTGCCCCTGTTCATTCATGATCGCTACAGCAACATCATGAATAGGAAGCCCTATTGAGCCAGCTTTCCAAGGGCCGTCTACTGGATTAAGTGTCACGACCGGACTGGCCTCACTTAGCCCATAACTCTCAATCAGGCTCATATTCGATTGACGATTAAACTTTTTAAGGACCTCTCTGGGCAAAGGAGCGGCACCACTGATACATAGGCGCAAGGGCAATTCCGGCAAGGAGGAGGCAGCGAATGCACGGTAAAAAGGAGGTATTGCCGGTAAGATAGTAGCCTCCGCGGCAATGATTTCTTGCAGGATATTTTTGGGAGGATGCAAGGATTGGATCAGCACAATGGAGCCCCCAACCTTGATAGGCAGCAGAATGCCCACAGTTACCATAAAACTGTGAAACATGGGTAATAGCAGCACAATCTTGTCAGTCTCAGAGACGCGCATCGTCTGTACACAGCTGTTCACGTTGTGCGCAAGGTTCCCATGCGTAAGCATTGCTCCTTTTGACCTACCCGTCGTCCCACTGGTGTATATGATCAATGCCAAATCATCCTCGTCTTTAACCGAAGTCGTGTGCATGATTTGTTCAGTTTCAGATGGTCCAGCGCTAAGGTTTTTAATGTGGCAAAGATTAACTTCAGGAAGCACTTCGCGCATGCAGTTGGCCCCCTTGTACATGGCATCATCTACAAAAATCACTTTGGCTCCTGAATCCCTTAAAATGAGTTCGGCCTCAGGTGCAGTCAGAAAATGATTCAAAGGTACGACCACCGCACCAGCTCGCAATACACCATAGAGAATAGAAATAAATTCGGGTGTATTCTTCATCCAAAGCGCAACTCGGTCCCCAGGATTTACCTGGCACTCCTTCAATAAATAATTTCTAATCCAATCTGATTCCTCAACTATTTGGGAATAGGTAATTATTTCACCGCCCCAGTAAATTGCAGCCTTTTCTGGATGCCTTTGAAAAGCATCTATTAGTGCATTTGCCAAATTCATGGGGAGCATTCTGAGAACAAGACTTTGCTCATCCAAGTTATTTTGTTTTGCAAACCTCTATGACAAACATCTACATATTAGGTTGTCGGTGATGCTTATTCCGGCTTGCCTATTTAAAAACGATGAAGATTACTCCAGATGAAAGCTGCTTGATCGATGATGACCTTCGGTTGAAAGAGGTGGTGCAAGCTGTGTCCAAAGCGAATGAAATCGCTCTCGATACCGAAGCGGACAGCATGCATGCTTATCCGGAAAAGATTTGTCTTCTGCAGATCCGCACCCAGAAAAGCAGCTGGCTGGTCGATCCGCTCTCGGATGTTGACTGCCGCCCGTTGTTGGAAGCCTTTCAAGACAAAATTTTAATTTTTCATGCTGCGGACTACGACTTGCGCTTGCTTTACAAAAGGTTTGGGTTCCGCCCCTCTCAAGTCTTCGACACCATGTGGGCGGCGCGCATGGTAGGTCATGAGCGCTTTGGCTTGGAATTCCTTGTAAAACACTACTTTAACGTCCAACTCGAGAAAGGTCCTCAAACGGCAAACTGGGGCATGAGGCCTTTGACGCCAGCCATGGCCCAATATGCGCTGAACGACGTCTTTTACCTTCATCAACTCACCCATTTGATGCGAGAAGAATTAACAAAACTCGGTCGACTTGAATGGCTGCATGAAATCAGCCAGAAAGTGATCGATCAAGCCTGCTTGCCTGAGAAGGATACTTCAGACCGCGAGTGGCGCATCAAAGGAAGTCAGAAGATGTCCAGACGAGAATTGGCTGTGCTCAAAGCAATCTACTATTGGCGAGAAAATGAGGCTATTCAGGCGAATCGCCCTCCTTTTTTCGTTTTGAACCACGACTTGAGTGTGGCCATCGCAATAAGCGCAGCGAATAATGAAAAATGGGGAAGCCTGCTTCCTCGTCGCCTGTCTCAAAGGAGACGTCAGGGTCTTGAAAAAGCCATCACTAAATCTTTGACAATCAAGGCTCAAGATTATCCAAACCGTATCAAAACGGAGCGTTTCCGCACCACGGATGAGGAAAAACGCCGTGCAGATCGGTTAAAATCCATACGTGACGATGCTGCGGAAACCCTGAATCTTGACCCGTCAATCATTGCAAGTAAGGCCACTCTGACTCGCCTGGGACTGAACGACGCCGAAAAGGCCACCAGCGAACTCATGCAATGGCAGCGCCAGATCCTCAAGCTGTGACTACTAATATTCCAAACGCTGGTAGGCGAAACCTTTAAGGTATTCTGTTTCAGGGATAGATGGAACGATAGGGTGATCCGCTGGCTGACCATAGGTTCCCACTCGCCGCAAGGTACATCGATTATCAAATGCCGCGCTCAAGACCGTCCCCTCAAATGTCAAGGGATCAATATGATGCGAACAGCAAAATGTAGCCAGCACTCCATCAGGCTTCAACAAGCGCATGGCACGTAAATGGATTTCCTTGTAACCGCGCAGCGCGTCAGGGACTGATGCACGACTCCTGGTAAAGGAAGGCGGGTCCAAGATGATAAGGTCATAGCGAGGCCCATCTTCCAAAGCTTCATCATTGTCTTTTTTGGCAGTCATGACCTTGAGCCAATCGAACACATTGCCGTGCACCCATTCACATCGCTGTGAGAGGCCATTCAATTGCGCGTTGCTGGTAGCTGCATCAAGCGCATCCTCGCTCTGATCAATGGCAGTAACCTCTGTTGCTCCTGCCTTGGCACAATGAAGAGCAAACCCTCCCATGAAACTGAAGCAATCCAGCACCTTTGGAGCATCCATACGTGCAACCAGATTGGCAACTTGCTGGTAATTTTCGTATTGATCCAGATAAGCGGCTGTTTTGTGACCTTTTTTCGTATCAATCCGCCAATCCAAATCGTTCATCTTTACAATCATCTCAGTATTGGAGTCCTCGGATTCACACTCGTACAATATGGAATGCCGCTCTTCGAGTCCCTCCATGCGACGCCCGGTGGAATCATTACGCTCAAGAATACGCTTAGGGCTCATCAACTTTTTCAGTGCGCCCACAATTTGTGGAAGACGTTGATCCATTCCGAGTGAACTGGTTTGCACAACCAACACACCGTCGTAATTGTCTACGATCAAGCCACTCAACCCATCACTTTCCGCATTGACCAGGCGAAAACATGTGCGATCAGCCAAATGTTTGTGCCGCCAATTCAAGGCGGTCTGCAGCTTCATCTCAAAGAACGATTGATTGACTTCAAGCTTCGACCTTGAAATCAAACGCACTCGTATTTTTGATTTTGAATTGAAAAAGCCCAAACCAAGAAACCGGCGACGGTGGTCCCTCACCTGAACGACATCTCCATCTTCAGGTTCCTGCGTGACTTTTTGAATGTTGCGGGAGTAAACCCATGGGTGCCCAGCTTGGATACGTTGTACCTCACCGTGACGAAGGTGCACGGTGGGCCACGTCATGTCAGATGACTTGTGACTCATTAATTTTTAAGTGAATTTGAATGTTGCGCAGGAGCTTTATCCTTTGAGGATTTTTTTGCAGGCTCGAATGAGGGTGTTTAGCCCGGCTTCAGATTTGGCCTCGATATAGCATCGGATCAGGGGTTCGGTTCCACTTGCACGAAACGCGACCCATTCCTGCCCGGGAAGAAGAAATTTATAACCGTCGATATTGATGAATTTTTCTACCTTCTGACGCCCAACTTTCTCGAGCCCTTTGGACAGATGGTTTAGAAGGGCCGCTTTTTGTTCAGCAGGAATGCGGACATTGATTCGATCGGTGTAATAAGGACCAGTCACCTTTTCAATATCTTTAAGGACTTCACCGAGAGGTTTTTTCTCATAGGAGTATAACTCTGCCATCAAAAGACAAGCGAGAACACCATCTTTTTCAGGAACGTGCCCTTTGACACTCAAGCCGCCGGACTCTTCGCCTCCAACAATGATGTCCTCAGATTCCATCAAGGCTCCAATGTGCTTAAAACCCGCTGGGGTCTCGTGCACCTTGATGCCAAACATATTGGCAACATCGTCCACCTGATGGCTTGTGGGGACGGTGCGGACGACTGCTCCAGTCCATTTGCGGTTTTTGGCGAGATGATAAAGTGCCAGCGAGAGGATCTGGTTAGGGGTCAACCAAGTTCCATCTTGATCTACAATACCAAAACGGTCGGCGTCACCATCCAATCCCAGACCAAGCTGGGCTTCACCAGATAACACGCATTCACGCGCATCCGCCATGCCTTTCTCGTTGGGTTCGGGGTGTCGACCTTCGAAACCGGGATTCAGATAATCGTGGAATAAAGTTGTTTTGGAGCCAGCTTCATTGAGTAGTGTATCCAGATAACCGCGACCGGTACCATACATGCACTCCACAGCGACTTTAAGTTTTGCCCGCTTGATTTTTTTAAAATCAATGATGCTGCGAACCTGCTTGAAGTAGCTATCGCGCGGGTCAATGGTTTTGCATTTGAAAGCTCCCGGATCGCTGACTTTCCACGCCCATCCTCTGTTCTGGAGTTTCTCGATGTTTTTTTCGATTTTACCGGTGACATCTTGAGGTGCAGGAGCTCCACGGTGAGTCGAAAATTTCAGACCCTGATATTCGGCTGGATTATGACTGGCTGTCATATTGATTCCGCCAATCGCTTTTCGAACACGGATGGCGTGGGCGATCACCGGTGTCGGAGCATCTCGTTCGCAAAGCAAAGGGATCAATCCGTTTTTGGAGAGCACTTCTCCCACTGTCGTTGCAAACTCAGGCCCCATGAAGCGAGCATCGTGTCCCAGAACCACAATAGGCCTGCGTCCTTTGATTTCAGACTTTTTACGCTTGAGCTCGCTTTTGAAATAATCAGCGATGGCCTGAGCCACGAGGGCGACATTAGCGAAGGTGAAGTCACGGGCAATGATACCGCGCCAGCCAGATGTGCCAAATTTGATGGAATCCATGTCAGAAGGATTGAGATGCTACTGTCTCAAAACGATTAATTTTTCCAATCGAAAGCTTTCTTTTTGAGCTCGTAAATGAACCCAACCAGGAAAAGCCCCAGAAAAACCATCATCGAGCCAAAGATCAAGTGGGCATTTTCGACAAGCATTTCCTTGTAAACAACCGCCCAGGGAAAAAGAAAAACGACTTCCACATCGAAAAGGATGAACAACATCGCAACCAGATAAAATTTGACTGAAAACCGAGCACTTGCTGGTCCGATCGGCAGCATACCACATTCATAGGCAGTATCTTTGATCTTTGAGCGGTGCCCTTTCTTGCCTACCAAGGCCGAAAAAATAAGCGTCCCAAAGGCAAAAGCTGCTGCCACCAGACCAAGCATCAAAACAGGTATATATTCCGCAATTTGCGATTCCATAACAAAAAGAAGAGTATTCCTTCAAAGGCAGCAAAGGCAAGTGGATTTCTAAAGGAATCAGTTGGGCAAAATTCCTCATTCTGAACACAAATCAAGCCAACCGGGTTCTATTTGAATTGATATGTTCGTGATGGACGGCTTTATAGGCTGTATTTCGACCACGACAATGATGTCAGCCGTCGGTTTTCTGGTCTCTTGAGAAAAGCCCTGCCTGCCTGACACGCATATTCCTGCATCGGCATTCACAATGACGACAGGTTAGCGTTCGGCTCATCCCGGTCGCGGGCCTGAATCATCAGTGTTTATCGCAAGGCAATCTTTCATCAAGTGGATATGATTCAAACGTCCCTCAAAATTTCCCCCACAAACCTGGCATAATCATAGAGTCAACTCACGGTCGGACGGCTACATTAGGATGATTGACGTATCTTTATACCTCAGTCTAATCTTTGACTTATGAACCAGCAGCTTTTGTCGCCATTGGATTTTACTATTTTCTTTGGTTCCCTGATTTTAGTGATGATCATCGGACTGTGGGCAGGAAGAAAGGAGGAAACCGCGGAGGATTTTTACCTGGCAGGAAAAGACGCTCGATGGTGGGGAGTGGCTGGCTCGATTTTCGGATCCAATGTTTCGGCCAATCACATCGTAGGCATGATGGGAGTTGGATTCAGTCTGGGTTTTGTTGAAAGTCATTTCGAAATCACGGCAATCGCAGGACTGCTTTTACTGTGCTACTTCTTTCTTCCCGTTTATCGCAAACTCAACATTTATACTTTAAGCGATTATCTGAGCCGACGCTACGATGACCGCTCCCGCGTTGCTTATGCCATCATCATGATCACGATCATCGTTGTGATCATGATGGTGCCAGCATTTTACATTGGATCCCGCTCATTAAACATATTACTTGTGGATCAATCCCAAATTCAGGCAGCCCTGGACTCCGCAGCAGCAGGTAATTCAGCAAAAATTCAAATCAATTATACAACCTATATCATCGGCATTTTGGTAATGGCTGTTGTGGCTGGCTCGTACACCATTTTCGGAGGATTGAAAGCAGTCATCATCACGGATGTGATCCAATCTGTTCTTATGCTGGGAGGAGCAGCATTGGTAGCTTATTTGACTTTTGGTCAAGCAGAGATTGGTGGATGGTCAGGAATGAGAGCATTGGACGCAAAAGGCAAGGACCTAATGCACCTCTACCTTCCCATGAATCATCCGGGGCGACCCTGGACAGGAATGTTGAGCGGATTATTAATCCTTCACTTTTATTACTGGAGCGCAAACCAGTTTATCGTTCAACGTGCATTAGCTGCACGATCAGACCGCGAAGCACGCATTGGGATCGTCACTGCCGGTTTCTTCAAGTTAATCATCCCATTTATTTCCATTGGAACCGGCGTTGCCGCATTCTATTACTTTCAGGCTACGATGCCGGGTGTCCCTGTGGATGGAGACACTGCTTTTCCAATGTTAATGAGAGAAGTTGTCGCACCTGTCGGTTGGGGACTTGCAGGTCTGGTCGCCGCCGGATTAATAGGTGCGATCCTTTCGAGTGTGGACTCCATGCTAAACTCCGCCGCCACATTGATCACCTTTGATGTTTACAAACGTTTTATCAATCCTCAGGCCACCGACAAGCAGTTGATTCGTGTGGGGCGCCAATGTATCTTGCTCTTTGTCATTGGCTCTGCATTCTTGACAATCTTTATCTTCGACCCAAACAGCGAAAAACCGTTTTTCACCTATGTGGCCAGCCATCAAAGTAGGTTGATCGCTGGATTGGTGGTTGCCTTTGGTGTGGGGATGCTCTGGAAGGGTGCCACTGCCACAGGAGGATTTGCCGCCATTATTACAGGCCTGATAGTTTCCTATGGTCTTCCTCCACTTTATGCCATGACACTGGGACAGAACAAAACCATTGCATCCCTGTTCGGTCAGAACCTCAACTTTTTCCATGCTGTTTTTGTGGCTGCAATCGTGTCTACCCTGGCCCACATCATTGTGAGTAAGCTTACAATGACAGACGAACGAAAAAGTCAGCTCACCTGGCATGGACTAGGCTTGATTTCAAAGGAACAACTCGCTTCCTATGGTAAGCGTCTTTTGTTGAGTGTCCTTGTTTTTGCAGGCTTAGGATCGTGCATGGTCAACAACTTTATATCGCCCACGGTTGCCGGCACTTTTGGGTCATGCTGGACTCTGTGTATTATCCTTTTCGGCATTAAACAGTCTCAACGCAAAGACAATGAAAAAGGGATCGACGACCGTTACCTCGCCGGCATTTTGGCGTCATGTGCCGTGTTCATTCTATTCTACTTCTACTAGAAAGAAAAACATACTGAGGGAAACGAAAGAAGATCACTGATGACCACCCAATACTGAACGCAGAGACCACAGGAAAACACCATCAACACGCTATTGTGGTATGATATCGCATCCTCATTCCAAAGGCGCTCCAAACCTGACACTCGATACCAATGTATTTTATCAAGAGCTACCTGATCGCCGCCCTGGCTGGCAGCATACTGTCCATGCCTCTCATGGGTGCCACATTAAACTGGCCAGGCCTTCTGGGCCCTGAACGTAACGGTAGAGTTAATCACTTCAAGGAACCGGTAATCTGGCCAGATAAGCTCCAAAAAATCTGGAGTATTCAAGTAGGAGACGGATATGGCTCTCCCCTGGTCCACGATGGTCAAATCTACCAACACTCCAGACAGAGCGGCCATGAGGTCATCAGGAAAATCGATTTTGCAACTGGAAAAGAAATTTGGAAAAACGAACACTTGGTAAATTTCAAAATGGGCAACGGTGGCGAGGGTCATGGAAGAGGCCCCAAATCGTGTCCCAGCCTGGCTGATGGCCGTTTATTCACCTTCAGCATCACCGGAGAACTTTCCGCCTGGGATATGGATTCCGGAGAACTGCTGTGGCGACATGATGAAAGCCAACGCTTTGAGAAGACAACTCCCTACTGGGGTGCAAGCATGTCACCCATAGTTCATGGGGAAAAAATCATGGTTCGATTTGGCAACGACGATGAAGGAATGCTGTTGGCCTTCAACGTTGAATCCGGGGAACCCATATGGCGTTTAGGCGATGATGGCGCCTGTTATTCGTCGCCGATCACAGCTAAAATTAAGGGTACAGATCAGCTCATTGAATGGAACCACAATGCGCTCATTGGAGTCGATATGACATCCGGTCAAATGCATTGGAGATTCCCTCTTCCTCACATCGGATCTAATCAAAACATGCCTACCCCCACCTTTCATAATGGCGCTATTTTGGTGGGAGGTGAAAATCGCGGTATAAGACAAGTGCTGCCCATATTGGAGGGAAGTGCCTGGAATGTGGAAGAAGGATGGCACCAGAAACGAGTTGCACTGGACATGAGCACAGCCGTCGTGCATGGAAACCACCTGTTTGGCTTTTCTCACTTTGGCCTTGGTCAACTTTTTTGCATGGACACCACTTCGGGTGACATTTTATGGCAGGGGCCTTCAAGAACAGGAGAGAACGCATGCCTTCTGGCAATGAAAAACCACATTGGAGTCCTGATCAACGACGGCAGATTCTGGGTAATTGAAGCAAGCTCCAAGGCATTCCAAAAAATCAGGTCATATGAAGTGGCATCAGGCCCCACGTGGGCACCTCCAGTCCTCTGGGCAGACAGTTTACTCATTAAAGATCGCAACCATCTCACTCGATGGTCTTTTACTGAATGAGGTTTGAGCGTTTTCTGAGGGACACAGGGCAAAACCCGTTTTGCGACCGGCAGAACAATCGAGGTCAATAGCCTCAAGAACGCGAGCCGAGTCAGAAAAAGCTGAATCACGTCTTTCTAGTAATGGGGACTTTTCTTAATCACAGTTTACCTTGCAGTAACTGATCCACCTTGGCACGCACCTTGGCATCCATCTTGATCAGTGGGGGCCAGTCGCGTGTAAACCCTTCTCCTCTTAGTTTACGCGTGGCATCAAAACCAAGCTTGGACCCAACGCCCACCGCATCCGTGGCATGATCC
>Ga0233432_10001837_pt1 | contig 20218 bp, 17 predicted proteins | sample SI_122_August201_6_FD_179870 | JGI IMG/M metagenome (GOLD analysis project Ga0233432, IMG submission 179870) | Seawater microbial communities from Saanich Inlet, British Columbia, Canada - SI_122_August2016_10_MG | ecosystem: Environmental > Aquatic > Marine > Inlet | place: Canada: British... | reverse complement strand
TCCAAAGAAAGGAGGGGGAGGAATGACCTGGAGACCTGACGCAAGTGCGCCTCTATGGCATCTGAGCAAAGGAGAAGAGAATGAAATCTTCTTTTCTAATTTGGAACTCAAACATCTGAAACAAATCGGTCCCTCTTGTGTAGCTACAACATTGTGCATGGTTGCAAGAGCAACTGGAGCAGATGTTACGCCTGAAGATTTCAAAGCAGTAACCAATTCTCAATCACCCCATTCATGGTCAGAAGCACTCAAACCATACGGGATGCAATTGGCATATTGCAACCATGATCAAAGAAGAATTGGTTACCTGATTGATGAATTGAAACAACTCAATGATTTGTTCTTCTTGTGTTTCTATTCCATAGACCCACCAAGCGACCCTGATGAGAATGGGAAATTGTGTACTGCACACATTGTTACAATGCATGGTTCCACAATCTATGACACTGCAAAGTATCCGAGCAAAGATGCGGTTTGTGATGCAAGTAATTATTCAAGACTTGAAAGACAAACAAAGAGAATCTTCAGAGTGGTCCCCCTTGGCCATCCGAGGTGTTTGTGATGTTATGGAAAAACAATCAATTCTTTACGGATATTCCTTTTCCAAAAGTGAAGGATAGGCCGCTCATTGTTGCCCATCCAGGTGCTCACATGAATTACCTCGCATCATGGAACGTCATGGTGGATAATGAGGCTCCGTTCGTTCTTGTTTGTGATGATTTATCGCCAGCATATCCCGATGGTTGGTGGTCTTCACATTCTCATAACGGAGCAGAGTATTTTGCTAGAATTTCGAACCCTAAGAGGATTGGCCAGGCTTACAGAAATCCAGATCTTGGATTTCAGAACCTCCTCATTCATAGAGGAATAGAAGCGAAAGAAGGCCTCAAGGATTACCCATTCATCGATATCATGTACACTGATTTCCCTGAGATTTTTCTTCAAGAAGGATTTGATTTCGAATCAAAGCAGTCTGTGCTCTTCCAAGCTGCATCATTGCTCTCATCAAAAGTGAGGGATGAAGGATTAATTATTTTTGATTTGAAAAATGTTTCTGAAGAGATTAACCTTCCAAAAGGACTGATTGAAGTTAATGAAAATATCTCTTGGGAATACATAGGAAAGGCTGAATGGTTCATCATTCCTAAAGGCGTTGATTTGGTCCATACTGGAAATCAAGATGTTCAAGCAGTGATTTACAAGGTAAGGAACAAATCCACATTTCCATACTGTTTTGATTTCTTAGCGTCACTGATGAAGGAAAGAAGGTTGTCGATTAGTGAGATTCAAAGCATCAAACATCTTCCACCTAGATGGCCGTTTCACATCCATCAAAATGAGTATATCGATGCTTGGTTAAGACATGCCGAGTTTGGTGGATCTGAACCATTCCTCCATCCCATGCCGCTTGATTCAGCGTGGAAGAACGCCGAGTACAAAGAATGGATTCAATGGTTAGTACAACATCCTGAGCAATTGAGACCTCAGGAGAGGAAAGAAAGAACAATGAAGATTGGAAATGTTAACGTTACATTTGTCCATGGAGATATTCTCAATCATCTTGACTGGCTTGAATCAATCAATGCAAGTCTCGTTCTTAGAAGGGAACTCTTGACAAAATGCTTGGAAAAAAATCCCTATCTCATCAAACATTCAGTTAACCTTCAACCGAGGTGGGACGTCAATCCGATTTCGAATCTCAGGTGGTCAGGAACTGAAGCCAATCAAGATTTGACCAAAATGATGATGCAATTTTGTATCACTGACACCATGGCAACGATTTCACACAGAGATGGTTCAATCGAAGCATTGACCGAATCTTTGATAGAAATGAGAGATAGGTCGGTCAAGAATCTGATTGTTTTTCACATGGACGAACTTGATTACAAGTCAAACTAATTCTTCTCAATCATCAAATTCAACATGGGAATACTGAATTAAAGTTCAATTTTGATCTTAATCTGTCAAGAATACTACAATGTCGTGTGGCGTAACAATGTGCCAGCCATCATTAAGCATTTCAGAAACGTGTGACGAACCGCCATACTTCTCCCACTGTTGCTTTTCAAATTGGAAGAGGACTGCTTCGCAACCAACATTGAACAATGAAACAACATAGTCCACTGGGTCGGTGGGTAGGAAAATGGGTGGCGGTGTCAACAATAAGTTCTCATCAATCATTTTTTCATAATCCTCAAATGTTTTGAAACTCGAATATCTGCCTTGATAAAGGTTCTTTAACGCCTCTTTGAGACGTATTGTTCCAACGCATTTCTTGCTTATGTTGCAATAGATTGGTTGATTATCGAAACCTTTCTTTGCCATTATCGAAATTACTTCAATTACTTCAGATCCGGTAGATACGCTGTGCACGGCATTCGTGCTCACGGGTTCTCTCGATTTGCCTCTTTCATTCTCAGAGACGTATTCCTGTTCGAGAATAGGATGAGAAAAAGCCAGAACTTCAGCGATGGTTTTGACTGGTTTGTCATTGAGAACTCTTCTTATGGAATTTAGGAAGAAGGAACTTTCCTCATTCTCAACTTTTACCCATTTTCCCTCACTGTCCTTCGTAGGTGGTTTTAATCCATGCTTCTTTTTGAGTTTCAGATTGATTTCGTTTTCAATTGCTGGTCCAATTTTGTCCTTTAGCTCATCAAGTCGTTCTTTTATCGAATTCTCATAGGCTTTTTGAAGCGAGTCGATAGTTGGATGATCCTGTTGTTTAACATCGTGTTTGCCTTTTTTTATCAGCCTCACACTTTCCTTTACTTTTCCACGAATCTTCGATGTAATGTGTCTCTTTTGTTCAGCCGAGGCTAGTGAATTTAAATTTGGAATTGTTACTTTTCCTTTCTCTCTGGGAGTAAATCCATCTGGCGCTTCAAAACAAATCAGACCTTGTACTTCAGAATTCAATTTTTCATATGGAGGTAAGTCGAAATCAGGATCGATGTGGTGTTTGTTCAAATGAGCAATGGCTTCCTCTTTCGTATCATGGAATCCTTGGGTTGATTGACCATATGGATTAATTTTGATAATGCACCATCGTACGTTTGGCTCAAAGGTAACGCCTCCTTTTTTTTGGGTTGAAAATGCGATTTCTTCACACAACCGATCGATAAACTCCTCGAGTTCATCGCCCTCTAAGTCCCGCAATTTGGCATACACTTCATTCCTTGCGTCTTCATTCGTATCCATTTTTTTCACATCCATCCTTACGATATCAAGAATTTCTCATCCGACTCAAATCCATCCAACAAATCCAGGCTTACTTTACCTGACCTCTCTTTGAGGTCTTCTTTGACCTTTTCCAGTTTTGATTTTCTTACATTGTACTTCTTCAAGTCTGCTTTACCTTGAGGAGGAGGACACGTACTAAGTGTTTGTTGAATCAAGTAATGGAGGTGAGAAATTCCATCGGGCGATTCATGAACTTCAAAGAAGGTTTTGGTGGCTACTTCGGACAGACGATCAATGAAGTTAGGGTGGCTGCCAAATGCATCATGTACTGACCATAAGAACATCTCAGTATTTAATTCCGAATTAGAAAATTCTTCAACAAAGGCACGCATGTGACAAGCGTCAATAGAATGGACAAAATTCGGTGGCAAACCACTCGTTTCTTTATCCTTTGAACGCTCCTCTGAATGGATCTTTATGGTGAATCGTATATCCTTAATGTCCTCTGCTGTTCCTGCCCAACCTGCAGACTCTTTGTCATTCATTTTTTCATAGACAATGTTGTTGATTTTTGAACCATCCTTAAGTGTCCATGAGACATAATCGTTGTCTCCCGTAGTAGCTTGCAACCATCGAACATCTTCAAGAGAGTCCTTGAGTACGGAATGCCCGTTAAGTTCAGCATCAATTGCTTTGGTAAATGAATCGACAATAGTTTCAGCGATGAAATGATGGTGTTGGAGAGGAATATCTTCTCGAAATCTGCCTTTAAGCGAACGACCTAAGATTGAATTACGGTGTGCAATCATTCGGTATTTTGCGATTTTATCTCGCTCACCCTTATCAGAACCCTTCTTTTCAGGATATTGCTCCCACAGATCTGTTACTTGTTCTTGGGAGAGCTTGGAATTATCTGAGTTGTGGAACATTGCCCACTGATTAATTCCCCCTTTTTCTCCATTGTGGGTTAGGAACGGACTCACAATTCCGAACTCCTTGCTTCCGTAACCAATCGTCATGACTGGTTTTTTTGCTGCACTTCGTGCAAGTGCGAAATCCATCAAACCATCAAGAACCTCTGTTTCTAGATTCATTGATGCAAGCGGGTTTTCATCAGCCCACATCTCTTTTACTTTGTTTGCGACCTTTTGGTAAACATCATTTGGGGTTTTATTCGAATTCGGCAAGACGTTCACAGATAGAGCCATATCGGCATCCTGCGTCAAAAAGGAAGCGTGTTGATAGATGTTCGAGGAGGCATCCAAAACAATAGGTATCGAAACAATTGGATATTGTTCACCCGACTTTAATTCACTAATAGCACGGTGATATGCCTCGGTTAAGGCTAGACGTTGGAATCCTTCGGCTTTCTTCTTGAAGAGGTCATCCTTACCCCAGATCGAAAACCATTTCTCTGAGGTTGAGTTCTCGGTCACATTTTCCATTACCTCGTTGAACATCGCAAGCATCTTCTTGTCTGAGAAAATCTTGTCGACTGATTTCCAATCCTTCGGTTTCAACAACTTTTGGATATCATTCCAGGTGTCCTTTTCTTCCTTACTAAAGAGATGTGTTTTCTCCGAGATCTTACGTCCACGATATGAACAAGCGACAGCACGTCGTAGCCACTTCCAACCGTTCTCATCGAGTCGAATCCCCTCACCAAATTGAATAAGGCCACGAGCGAGATCGTCGCCCTGAGGAGAAAGCAGATTGGAGCAGGTGTACATTCGTCCTCTCCAGTCAAACGACCAGGCATGCCAAAATTTACCAGAATCTGTTTCATTGAGATAATTCGCCAACCAAATTGACTCAATCCATTCTCGAATTTGGCTTAGGGAATAATCTGGAAAAGCTTCACCGTAATCGAGTTGCAGGCCATAATCTGAGTAACTTAGTTTGAACTTTTGAACAAATTCGCCCATATGCTTGTTCAGTATGTCAAAGCTTTTGCGGAGAAGATAAGGGTTAATTCTCCATTCCGTACGCTGTAATCGATTGAGATTATCAATCGCCTGTTGTGATGGTTCAAATCGCTTAACATTGAACAATGCTTCAACCATGTTGTTTTGAATCAGCGGATTCTTCATTTGAGCCTTCTTTGTTAAGAAACCACCTTCCGTGTGATGAAGCGTTCGTTCAAGGGGTTGGACAAACATTGGATCGACCCTTTTCGTGTTGAAGTAGTCTACAAGCTTACGCTTAGATGAGGTATTATTGTCTGATTTTATGAGCGCGAAACGGTCTGTGAGCTCTTTCAAGAAGTTAGAATTAAACTCAATCATCCACATCTCGTGTTTGTAATTCTCCGCTTCGACATTCAAATGTTCGGGCTTTATTTTATGCACTTTGATAATATTCTTCATGTCGACGATGACGCGAAGGATTTGTGATGCGAGTTTCTTTGCCCATTCATGTTGTTTGTTTACCGGGAACCCATTCTTATCTTCTGTGAAAAATATTGTCGGCTTGAATTTCATCAATTCTGCTCCCATTTTATTCAGAGCATTCATGGAAAGTATACTCAGACCCTCTGACAAACTGTTATCTGAATCTTTGAACCGAATCTCCTCTCCAGATGGCAATTCGAAAATGAAGCCGTCTTGGCCTGCAAATTCAAAGCATCCTTGGAAACCCTCAGCAATCGCTGCTTTGTGGCGATTCCATTCAAAATCCCCGTCTTTCACACTACCTGCGTGAACAACAATCATTCCTTGTTTTCGCAGCTCAGCAGCCTTCAGTACAGATCTGTTAGGGCTCGCTTTTTCTTTCTGAATCCGGATAATTGCATCAAGGGATTCATCTACATTGCCTTGTCGAATGTCCTTGACCAAAGTCTCATTTTTCGTGTACTTCGAATCATCGAAACTATAGATTTGTTCTGGCAATTGGAAATCAACGATACGCCCTTTGAATGATTTGTTGGGCTGTCTCACATCAGAGCCTAAAAGCCCAGAAATGAGGGCTTTTAGTGCTCCCTCTGCCATTGATTCAAAGAAAACAGGGTCGCCCTCGGTTTCTCCTTCTGAGGGAGTATGTCTCCAGATATCTCCTCCACATCCAGAACAACAGGTATCTACTTCGTAACAATAATTCATGTGCAACATCGCATTGTAGACGCCTCTATTGGCATGAAAAGCACTTAACAACTCAGATTCATTAAATGGGACGCCATACTTCTTTGAATCAACGTCGTTGCCAGATATGTATACGTCTTTTGGGTTCTGAAAGAGTCCACTTAATCCGAACCGTTTTCCGATTTCATCCCGGAAGGTATCAAAATTAATGAAACGAATGTCTTTTCTGCTATGAATCTTAATGATCTTTGATGCGTCTTCATCATCGTTTTCAATGATCTTGATGATGAGATTCTTCGTCGCATTCCACAAATTTTTGTTGTTGGAAGCCGGAGTTCGGACAATCCTATGTTCGCATTTGTCGAGCGGACACTGGACTATTCGATCCCAATTTCGAACATCATCCCATGAACGGAAGTTGGAGGTTTTCGACTGCCAATCCACTGAACGATTGCGTTCCCAAATCTGATTGATCTTCTTTGCGACGGTTTTCGATTTTTCACGGATGAAGTCTCCAAAAACAAGGCTTATGTCGGTTTCTTGAAGATCAAGTTTCAGTTCTTCAGTCATGAAATCATATATTTTCTGATTCTCCGATGATTGAACATTTTCATTTAATTCAGGCAATTTACCAATTGCATATCGCTGTTCAGACTCAAGCTGAAGTCGATAAGCATCCTCGTGTTCTTGGGACTTGCCTGTCATAGTCTTACCATTCTTTCTTGCATGCATCTGTCCTATATTTGTTGCGTGTGTCATATACTAGTTGGGAAAATTGGAAAATCGGAGAAAACTCCGAACCATTCAGAGAATTCTCAGGATTTGAGAAAAAATCAACTAGAGATGTCCATCGAAACCCCTCTCGAAAGTTGTGTCAAGAGAATACAGAACCACGTTCTTACTCAATCAGAAAACCTGGAATATCTTGCCATGCGAATGGATGACCCCACTTGGTCGATTCGTCATGAAGGAGAGTCCCTGTTCTCGATTTTTATGAGCCTTATCAAGCTCATCGAGGGAGCGTTTCGCGCTGGTCTTGATGAAGAAAAGGCCATAGGCGTACCCGTATTCACAAGTTACTCGGCTTCATTCACAAATCTCCTCAATGACCTTGTTGAGCTCATGAACAACAAGGACTTTGAGAATGCATCCAAACTCTTCGATGGTTGCTCACTGCTAAAAACAAACAACTCTCGTTTCAGAGATCGACGTGGCGATTCACCAGATAAATACCGATACACCTTCTCGAACCTTACTCTTGCTGATGTCCTCGTCATGGATTATGACATGACTGCACTCCCTATGTTCACCATTCCGTTTAAGTCAATGTTAAACGAAACCGAGGAAATGACGGACGAATACGTCGCCATAGCGCGATTGTTGTTGAAACGACGTGTCATTACCAAGGAGATGTTTGCCTCCCTTCCAATTCCTCTAGGATTAAGCGAGCGAGGTGGTGTCTGAATGCTTCGCGATCGTAAGCGAGTCATTGGAACTCTCGAAGAGCGTATTAAACTTCATCAGGCTGCCGGGAATGTCCTAAAACGAATGGGGACTTCTGAAATCTTTTCAGAAGAAGACCTTGTTTCACTTGAAACCGCTATCCTTGGATTCTTGCGTGAACCTGAACCTCGGCTCCTCGGTATTTGCTCATATTCTAGAGATCATCGAAAAGCAACTAATGCTGGGGAGAGAACCTGGCGAATTCTCGTCAAGCGAAGCATGATTCATGACAACGATGGAGAACTTGAAGCCACACTCTATCATGAATTTCTTCACGCTATTTTCGGACATGACGAAGGGCACGGCCAGACCTTTCAGAATCATGAAGCACTATGGCCATTAGGACGGTGATTGGATGATAGATGCTTTTGAATACCTATTTTGGGGATTGATTATTTGTTACCTAAGTTTGTTCCTCATCGGAGCAATCTTAGGGGGATTTATTGCAATTGGAATGTTTCTATTTCCTGAAATGACGGTCAAACATGTCGCAAGAATCGCTCACTTTTCGGAACGCCTGAATCTTGGCTACAGCAATTCGGAATTAAACTCAAGAACACCTTCAAAGGAGGTTTTGGAATGATAAGTAACGACATGTTCCTTGTGATTTTGTTTTGTTTTCTTGTCCTCGTCTCGCCCTTGCTAGCGCTCATTGAGAGATTATTACTTGGATTGGGCATTTTACTCATTTCATTTTGTCTTGGGATTATATTGCTTAGTAGTCCAATACTATTGGTTTCAGGAGTGTTTCTCATCCTGGCGAGTGAAGCTACGGTGTCGAGTGGTTTGTATTACATTACATTCAGTATTTTGAGCCCTATTATTCTCATTCCACTCTTCTTGTACATGAGTGAGCTTTCTGACAGTGATCAATTGATGGAGGGAAAATTCTCTCTCATATTACTAAATCTGTTCGTTATTCTAGTCTCTTTGATCGTCTTTGGGTCGTCTTCAATCTACTTTTTAGGGGTGCTGGTAGCGGCTTCAGTTTTGACTTTAGGCGACCTTGTAATGAACAAATGGACAACAAACAATTGGTGATAATATGAACAAGAACGATGAAAACAATACAACTGTAAAGATGAACACTCCACTCGGAGAAATTAGCCTAGATATGCTCGAATATCATGAAGCCAACAAACTTGCTAGAAACCATGTTAATCCAAAGGAGTTCTCAATCGCACGTAAGACTGTTCGAGAGTTTTTGGGAACAGAAGATAAGATTGACTTCAAATACTGGGAAAGCAAACTCGGTTCTTTGATTAAGATGCACATGGACCTGCACTTTTCAGATGCAACACTCCTCAAAGAATTCGAATTCGATGGTCCACTACAAACCGATGCGATATACAGTAGCATCTTCCTCGGCGAGAAAGGTTTCGCCCGATTCATGGCGAGTGGTTGGCGATTTTATGTCCGAAAAACAGCATCTGGTGAGGAAAAATTTGCTGTGAACTCTAGCGTCGACAGCGATGGTGATCAACGCTTAACCGTCATTACAAGTACTGATGGTCGCGGTCTTGAAATCATTGAGGAACTCATGGACAGCTTCTACGAACGTGGTCCTCTGAATGGTGGATTCTTCGACATTCAATACAATTTCTTGAAGCGGCATCAAAAGACCAACGAGTTGATGGCTTGGAATCCTCACATCAAGGAGGCGCTGGAACGCGACGTCTTGAATTTCATCAAGGTCATGCCCATCCTGAAGGAAAATGGACTACCAAACTCAAGAGGAATCATCCTCTCTGGCCCACCTGGAACAGGGAAGACGATGATTGCAAAGTCAATGGCATCGGAGACAGAAGCAACAACGATTCTCATTTCAGCAGAAATGATTCAGCAACGAAACGACATCAAATCGGCATTCAGACTTGCACGAAAACTTGCACCTACACTGATTATCATTGAAGACATCGATACTGCAGGTACAGTAAGCCGCCGCTTCGCAGATCATCCCATCCTTGGGGAGTATCTCCAAGCAATGGACGGCATCGAAGCAAACGAAGGTGTTGTAGTTCTTGCGACAACCAATCACACTGAGAACATTGATCCTGCCATCTCTGACAGACCTGGGAGATTTGACCGCATTATCGAAGTACCCCTACCTGACTTAAATCAACGAATAAATATCTTATCGAATTTACTTTCCAAGATGCCAACAGACAATATCTCCTTCGGTCTCCGAAACAAGAACTTTTTCGGCAATGAAACAATTTCCCAGATTGGACGAGATGCCAAGCACCTCTCTGGTGCATGGATACGAGAGATCGTCCACACTGCATTCATATTTGCCACATACGATGGTCGAAGTTCAATCCGGGCGGATGATTTGAAAGCAGCGCTCATGGATGTCAAGGAACGTCGTGGCCTCGCTTACAAGTCGACGCCAAATCTTGAACATAATTATCGAGAGAGTGATTCTGACCTCAACAATCTCTTTGTTTGAATGAGAAAACCCTCTGCAGTCTCGGGAATTCTCCCGAAATCAAATTCCATCAACTATGGTACTGGAAGTGTAAATTATGAATACAAAAACAATGAACAAGAATAAACGAAATTTGGAAGATGTCAACGCATTCGTCGAGATCGGCGAAGATAATACAACAGCAACAATTGTCGACCATCGAACCACGATTCGTACAACATTTGAGCAGCGAAATACAGCTGAACAGGCTAAACTTGCAACGATGATTTGGAACATTGGTGTCGAATCAATACTCAATGCAGCGAGCCAATCCATGCTCCTCATGCTCCAAGATCAAGGAGCAACAATCACCTCCTCTGTTGAGCAAGTCATGCGTTCAAAAACAGAGGATTTCAAGGTTGATTTCACGCAACTCGTCAACGATGTTTTTGTTGATGGAAGCGGAACAGTACCGGAGATGCTTGACTCTTTTACAGAAGAACTAACTCAACTCATTCACAAAAATGTTAGTGGGGAAGACTCAGACCTTGCAAAGACGCTTGAAGCACACATTGGTCGTGATTCAGAACTCATGAATGCTCTCGATCCAAAATCAACTGAAGGAATTCCACACATCATCCAGGAGAGAATCCAAGATACCCTCAACAATGTTCTTGATTCTACCAACACAACCTCTCCGATTTCTAAATTACTCGACAATATCAAAGAAGCGACAGAAGAGGGGGACTTAAGTCGACAAGCACAGATTGAAGAAATCACCACAATACTTGATGCAAATAACACCAAGAGTCCAATTGCCAGATTGTTGCGTGAAGTGAATATTGCAGTCGAAGGGTCTGCACTCTCGATTCTAAAAGGAAGTATCGAAGATATTCTTGAGAACCAGAATGATAAGATCCAACAAATCTATGATATGGTTTTGGAGTCAACAACAAAGAAAAATACAGCAGATGGAACAACATTACAAGGCGTAGATTTCGAAGAAGAAGTTGGGCTTTCACTTGATGTGATTGCAGCTGAAATGAACTTCGATAACGAAGGAGTTGGGAATACAACTGGCGTAATTCCGAACTGTAAGAAAGGCGATTTCATTCTCAGTGCCCGCCCGAATTCAAACACACCATCGCTTCGAGTTGTATGTGAAGTGAAATCAGATCGCTCTTTCAACAATGTAACGAAAGTCGTTAAAGAATCTCTGAACTGTATTGAAAATCGTGCAGCTAGTTCCGCAGTGTTTGTATTCAACTCTTCGCGTGCGAAGGATACGTTCCCAACACTCCAACGCATTGGAAAAGTCGTTATTGTGCAGTATGACCAAAACGACCCTGCAGGAATGGACAGATTACGTGCAGCCGTAGCAATTGCAACTGCTATTCATACCGAGACGAATTCAGATGATGAAGCACAAAAAGAGGCGATATCTAGTGTAGCAGGCCGTCTTGAAAAAGAGTTCAAACGCTATGAAACCATCTCAAAATCGGCTGAAGCAATTATCTCACATGGAACGAAAATTACTGGCCAGGTTAGTACAGCAAAGAACAAGGTGCAGACAATAATCAATCTCGTCAACCAGACTGCTGCCGCACTTGATGTCCAAAGTGCGTATAATGACGATTCAGAAGATCTTCTCTGACGGAGGAAGGTCTAAATCAATTAAAAGGGAGGAAAAGTTGTGTCGGAAAAATTCATTCGGAACTTGTTTCGTTTCCCAGGCACACAGAATCCAGATAATTTTGAGCAAGTTGTCAGAAAGGCTTTCCTCAACCTCCATGAATTGAAGAAAGCAGGTTATGCATACAATGGTGTAAGTGCGAATTACAGCAGAAAAAAAAAATGGTACAAGAATCCAAAATTATCAATCACAAATATCGATGGAAGAGTTTCAGTCAATTTGACAAAAACCACGACACCTACGGCGAGCAAGTTCATGATCGCCGTCCTCTATTGTACCGCCTATTTAGAAGGTAAAATCAAATCTGCCGACCTGTTTTACAACGATCAACATGGTAAGAGTCGGAGTATTGCAAGCCGTCATGGACCTGAACATTCAGAATATATGCAGAGCCTGATTACGAAAATGAATGATGAAAACTTCATGCTCGAGCTCGATGGTTTGATTGAGAATCCATTACCAGATAATTTGTCAGAAATTCAGCGGTCGATCCTTGATGCAACCAAAACCGGAATCGTTTCTGAAGAACAAGTGCATAACCTCATGAATACACATGAATGCTCTGCAACTGACCTCTTGCGTGAATATGAGTTATTGAAAATCATCATGGAACAAGACAATCGCGTTCCAAACGAAATCAGTTTCCCAAAAATCGACCTCATCGAGCATGAGCAAATTATGGATACACAAACCATGCGCCAAGAGATTCAAGAATTGTCATCTACAAACAAAGAGCTTGTAAAAGAGGTCGAAACTATTAAACAAGATTTGCTTGAGGCTCAAAATGAAAGTAAAAGACTCCTTGGTCGTAATTTAATTGACCGGATATTCAATCGTAAGTGGTGAGATGATGAGCCAAGATTATCCAGAGGATTTATTTTGGCTTTTGGGAGATGGCTCAGTTCATGAACTGTTCTTATTTGAGAACGGTCGAGAAGGCCTAGCTAAAATTGATTGTAGAGGGAGAAATACTGATGTTGAATTCAAAATAAAAGCTCCGAACTTAACCGAAGTTTACGTTTATCCTGGAATATTTGATGGAAATTTCTCTCTTGCTCAACAAGGCGGTTACAGTATAAAATCTAGTAATGAGCTTTTTACGGTGGTCTTCAAAAATCAATTCAGTAAATTGTTTGATATTAACATAGACTCTGAAATAGAATTCGTCTACCTATATTTTAGATGGAATGAGGGCTACAATATCGATTTGTTGATTGAAAAATGTTTCGTATGCGAAATAAAAAACGAAGAATGGCCGATATCATTCAGTATCGAGAGAACTACAGATCAAAGAGCATTCAATCACAAGAGAAATTCAATTTATACCCATAAATCACAAAAATACATTCATGCAAAGCAACTAATTACGCTAGAAATGCTAAAACACTTGGACACTAGCGGAAGCAGATTATTCAATGAGGATTATCGTGTTACATACGTCGGTTCTGACGATAGTTCTAATTTTGAGACAAGTTTGAGTTATTTATTTGAACTAAGGAAGAGTGAATGTTTCAAAGATATATTCATCAGAGCAAATAGCAGATATGATGACCTTCAACTCGATTCTATTGAAAAATTATATCAGCATTTCACGGGCCACACATTCGTTCAGGATGATGTTGTGCAAAATCACGAGGAGGATTGGAACTCCGATTGCGATTTGATTATAGATACATTCACAATACAAACATGGGGCCAAAAACCGAATTTGCTTTGCAGCTCAATTTTGACATTTGTGAAGGAATTAAGGAAACGAATAATGGCACTCAATGATAATGGAGCTCTGATTTTGGTCACTCCTGAACCACTCTCTGCGTTTGGGCGAATATATCCCGATAGCAAAGAAGGGTTAATTGAGGACATGGCTGGCGTTAAAAATTGGTTTCGTGAGTTACTAAAAGAAGGTATAATTGACGACAAGTTTACGCATGAAAATTGGTTCCGTGGATTACATGAGAAGAAAATTGGGTATTTCCTGCAGAAATTGTTAAAGATAATTGGCAATGAATTGGATAACTGCTCAATAAAAATGAAGGTATATGATTACCCTGGAATAGGGGGCGGAGTTGTCGTGAGAAAAGAGAAAGCCGATGAGTTCAATCAGAAAGCCGATGAGTTCAATCAGAAAGAAGAAACAGATCTTGAAAGCAGGTTTGCAGAACACGGTGAAGCCGAAGAAGGTGAATCAGCCACATCCTACAGCGACTTTGTTAGAAAATCCGTTGAAATATTGAATTGGAGGGAATCTAGAAATGAACAGTCCTGAGTTAATTAATGAATTGAAGAAATTCCCTCACTTCCTTCCAAACGAAATCGATGAGATGCTAGCAGTTGCTAAAAAATTCGATGAAAATGATGAAGAAAATTTATTGGACATTGTAAGAACAACAGTGCTGAAAAACTGTTCCGATTATTCTCCTTCGCAGATTATCTATTCCATGTTATACAATATGGACGCAATACAGAATTCCAATGCGGAATCTGAATGTTTTGAAAAATTGTTTTCAGAATCTGAGATGAGCGAAACTGTCTCAATCTTAGACAAGATTATCCCCGATAAACAATTGGGTTCATTGAGTGCTGTTTTGTCTGTTGAAGGTCATAGTACTGGCCACTCTTTCATCCGTAATACGATAAAGTGGATATGGTCAGAAAAAAGGGACGCTCACGACGAGTTCGTTGCAAGTTTTGAAGATCGACAAGAAGTTTATCTGAAATTAAGTCACGCTTGTCTTCGTCTTTGGAAGCGGAAAAGATACGACCCACGCTACAGCCCATTGTTATACAAAGGAGAGATTTTGGACGTAGTTAACCTGCTTACTCCTAATGACTCTAAACTTGGTTCATATATTCTCGACCGAATTATCGTAAACAAGTTATGGGCTTTACACGCTAGTCAAGTTGACCAAATATCATGGGATGACTTAAGCAGATGCCTGAGGAAGATGGTTGAAATTGAGTTTGATGACAACAAGGTCAATTTTTACGTTCGAATGTCAGCATTTCACTTCGCGTATTATGATGAAGAGCGAGAAACAAAACTCAGAACACTCCTCGATGAGAAGGGAGATGACATTGGAAAGTTTGAGACAGGAATGGTTCATTATCTTCTCGCTTCGAGAATGAAAATTTCTGATGAGCGCCGGCTAGATAATTTTGCAACGAGTTTACACCTTATGGATGGTATCGATAAACACCGCCAAAATCGAATTCTTAAACGGATTATGCTCGGGCAAGTCGACAATCTTGAACCCGGAAAAATCGAGGCTGACTCTGAGAAAAAAGGCCACATTGAGAGAGTCAACAATGTCATCCGCTTCACCACGACTTCAAAAATTGTTCAAGATAACACCGCTAAATTGCTCTTAGATGAAGCCAAACTCTATGTTGAATATATTGTATCAACACATCGACAACAGTGTGGCGATTGTAATGCAATTCACCCTGAAAGAGAGTCAACGGAGTTAGATTTGAACAAAGTTGATCAACTTCTAGCAACTGCTAAAGAGAACAATTTGGAAAAAATTCAAGATATCTGCCATTACGCAAATATTGTAACGAAAGGAGAAACAATTCCTAATGAGTATATTAAAAATGGATACGTAGAATTAATTCGAAAAGAAAAAGAAGATCCAAACTCCCATGTTTTTGATATCTACAAACTTCAATCTTGTAAAGAAGAAGATGTTTTCGGCCGATTCTTTGGTTTAGCAATACATATCTCTTGTAAGTACTTTACACCCAAGGAATCGGAGATTATGTTAATTCAACTTAAAGAAATCATCGAATTGAGAATGAAAGATTGTAAAAATACGTATCGGTTTGAATACATTCTTCAAATGATTGATCAACTGGAAGAGAAACAACCCAGTGCATGGAAAGAATCGATCTACTCAATGCTCAGCAATGATATAGAAAAATGGATTTCTTTAGAAACATGCCCAGTAAAAATGGTCCCACTAGTGATGGATGTTTTCAGGCTCTTTTACTTCAACCGTGTCCATCATTCTAAGCTTTATGGCACGGAATTTGGAGTTGATTTAGCAATCATAACAAAATCGTTGCGCACAGTTCAAAATAATCCAGATAAATTACAACCACTTTCGAAAAGACAAGTTCAGATGGTTGAATGGTGGAATGAGGCCGTACAACATTTCATTGATCTAAAAGACAGAATAGGAGATGATTACGGAGAGTTCTTGCATGAACGCCGTACTACTATTGAACAGTTAGATGAAGCAAAGGTACTCCTCTCAAGCGAAAATTGGATTGGTGATTAGTTGACCCGAGTAATTGTGGGTCTGGAAGCCCATGATGGATCTGGTAAGTCAACAACTGCTATGGAAATTGCAGAATTATTCAACGGTTCGGTCTTCTTTACAAACGATGAGACTAAACAAAAGCGGAGTGCAATTTACAGAAATAAGTCGATGACACATCTCGAAAAGATGCATGCAGTTGAAAAAACGTATGAAGAAGAGAATCTTGAGTTTCATGAAAAGATGAAAGAAGACTTTGTTGTTCTTGATCGAACCTGGTATTCACATACAGTTGAAGAGAATGTCATGGATTTTTTGGATAAAAAAACAGAACGGACGTATCCAAGAAATACTATTCCAGAAGACGTAATTAAACCAGATTTTGTTTTCCAAATCATTATTCCTGAAGATGAGCGTCAAAACCGTGTAAAAGAGCGTGGAGAAGAATTAACTCCACGTGATATCCGATTGAATGAAGATTCAATTTATCGGGAAATGTTGGAAAGGGAACGTGAACGCTTTGGCTGCACAACTCTACGACTGCGTCTTCGAGATCCTGCAGTATGTGCATTAAGAGCAGCACAAGTTCTTCTTGGAAATCCTGCAATTCCGCCATTGAAAATTTCCGTTGATTAGTTTAAACGGATTTTTCTCCGCAGTTGTAAGAGAATTCTCCGCTTTTTGGATTCTATCAACTGTAGATAACCATGAACATTGAAGTTATATCATCAGCATCAGAAGAAACACTGATCTCCTTTGGAGTATTCGCATGTGCATTTTCATTTACACTCTGGAAGATTTATTCAAATCTACGAGGAAAGATTCAGTTCTACGAATCCCAAGATGAATCAGGTCGCCTTGCATTGCAAAACGATCTAACTCGAATGCATAATCTGATTGCAAGTCTACGTCGAGAATACGAGGATGTTGAACAGAACATCGAAAACGATCTTGTCGAGTTGGAACTCGGCAATATGTCTCTACATCCTAAACTCAAGAATTTCGAGGTCAAGCAATCTGCTTCATCTGAATCGATTTACAACCTTCTCGCTAAGATTGAGGATTCCCTCACAACAATCTACCGCACTTCAACACCAGGAAACTCACTCGACCTATCGAAGCCTGTCAAGATGCTCTCGAATGCTATTGGTGATGTTAACAACACGATAGGAGCTGTTGCGATTGCAACTGAACAGCAGCAGAAGATGATTATCAAACTCCAGAGTGATCTCACGCTCATCAAGCGAGGACATGGCCTGGAGTGAATTAAGGAAGTGAAAATATGGACGAAAATAATATTGAAACCAACACTATGACACCACGCAAGATTTTGATTCCAATCAAGGATCAAGAACCCGAATCAGCACGACCAATGATGAATCTCAACACGTATGACGAACAAGTAACTACACCAACGCGAAGTGACACTATGACGGACAAGACAAATGATAATATGAAGAACAAGTTTGAATCAATGATGGACCATTTCAGCAAGAAGTTCGTTACAAGCACAGGGACTAAACTTTCTGAGATGCCTATCATAAAGGCTCCAGTCATTGAACAAACAACTGCATCTCCTTCTGAACAACAAAATGAACAACCAAAGAGCCAACGCACACAAGGAACTCGATTCTTCAAGTTTCCTACAACCGACCTACCAGTTGGTGCCGAATCCCACTTACTTCATTGGAAGAATCCTGCTATGTTTGACATCGTCCCAGTCACGGGATCTGAATCTCAGTACGTCCAATTTGCTGGATGGCACCTTAATGGTGCTAAGATTTGGATTGGAACCAGTGCAACAAACGCAACGGAAGGGGTTGGCATCAATCCTGCGACTGGTGTAACTGGCCTTATTCCACAAGCTGTACAAGAACTCGCACAACTCACCGAGTCAGCACGCAGGCTCTCTCCAAACCATCTTGATGCTGAACAACGACCATTCCAGTTCGGAATTGTATGTGTCCTTGGTGGCCAAGATCATGCAGCCATCCTTAGGGAAACTCGACTCGTCAACATGACCAAGCAATTTGGTGCTGCTTTCCGTGCAGCGGGTGTTCCAAACGCCAGCCTGCGTGCTGCTCTCTACAACGACAATGGAAAGCTGATGGCTTTCGAAGTCAATCTTGGCAATCCCGAAAAGTATGGGAAGGGACGCCATCTCCTATTCCTTCACCCAGCCAATGACATTGGCGGTGGAAAATCCGATGAAAGTTTGACCGATGGTCGTCTAACCTTCCAGGCCTCAAGTCTCGGTCGGGAGTTCGAATGGTGGAAGGCTGCTCTTGAATTTGGTAACGGCCGAATTGGATCTATCGAAACAACACTTGGTGGAACCGCTCGACTTGGTCGCTATGCCCTCCTCTCGGCACGTATTCCTCGAACGCTGTTCTCAAAGGATGCTACTGAAATTCTCAACGTTGACCGAGCTGATTGGGTAACTGAGAATCTCCACTCACAAACTCAGGAGTATCGAGCCAATTATGCTACAACCTTGCTTCGCACTGTTTGGGGTAAGGCTGGCCAACGCTTTGATGGAATCTCCGTCACCTTGGTCGATCGATTCGACCACACAATGCGTAATGTACACCGAATTCGTTCTAGCATTGCCATCCTTCGTCAACTCTTCCTGGGTCACCCAGACATGGATCTGCTCCGTGGTGACATCTCGGATGAGCGAATCGCCATCGCTCGTGAGCAAGCAATTACAGAATCTGATTACATGACCATCCATGATACTGTCAAGGATCCAAAGGGGCCATGGGAACAACGTCGACGTGTACGTATGAGTACAAGTCTTCAGATTTCTCGAGGAAAGCTTCTCTCGATGGCTCGAGCAGAAGATCCTCAAACTGCTCTCGATGATGCTGAAATCATTCTTGAAATGGTTCGTGGCCTTGCCACGAGCAAAGAAGGAGCACTTCCTGCTGGTGGCTTCATCATCATCGATGCAATGGTTCCTAACACACTCTTGGACTCTGGCACAGGATTCACTCAACAATCAGTTAATCGTGCCGTCGAACTTCTAGGTAAGGGCCTAGAATCAAAGGGTGTTGAGAAGATTCTCATCAACCTCTACAAAGTTCCAGCAGAATTCTCAAAGAACGACACTGCTCTTACAATCCAAGTGACTGAAGATCAACCTGGCACAAACATCCTCATGGTTTCAACTGAGGAAGTTAAGACGCATAAGAAGCGAGTTATCCTTCAGAATCCGAACTTGGATTCCATTACCGACACAACCGTTTCACAAGTCTTTGCCTTCGGTCGTCTTCTTGGCCGAATGGTAACAGCTCATCTCGAGAGTGGCTATCACCACTGTATCGAAGATGGTCAACTCATACACGCATTCCATCGCCACTACTACGGTGGTGCTTATGGAAACCGTCCGAACATCCTTCCAGGCGGTAGTGATCGAAAGCGAAAGAAGGATGATAAAAACAACAACTGAGGTGAACAAAAATGGAAATTATTAACGCAGTATTATTGATGGCAGCACTAATCCTTGTATGGGGAGCAGTAAATCTCGACCGACCAGCAACTCATCGAGTCGAACTCAACCAATCGGATCAACTCAATGAGTCGATTAAATTCTTACAAAGGCTCAAGTCCCCAAGTGCCAAGGAACAAAGCTTCAATCGAAGGCTGCAAGCCTATAAGTCAACAGTTGATTCTGTTGTTACAGAGATTCCTTCCACTGTTGAAGCAATTCAGACATCCCACGAACAGAACCACCTGACTCAGCGACGTAAGGCAAAGCAACTCCAACAACTTGCAGCAGGTATCTCAACAAACGTCGAACAATCAATCCAAATTCAACAAATCACAGCCAACCAATCCATGGATGAAATGCTTGTTCTCAAGGATCTTATCTCAAACCTCCACCAAACCATCCCTCAACTCAAGAACTATCTTGAGCAAAGCAGCAAGGCGCTCGAAGAACTCAACCGTGATACTGAGATGGTGAAGGACAGTGTTGGATATTGAGGATATTCAACAAGAGATTGTACTGGCAAAACAATATCATCAATCGACGATTGATCAACTTGATTTAATCGAGTCAAACCATCTATCTGGCCAAGTACAATCTACAGCA
>Ga0233432_10001836_pt1 | contig 20225 bp, 21 predicted proteins | sample SI_122_August201_6_FD_179870 | JGI IMG/M metagenome (GOLD analysis project Ga0233432, IMG submission 179870) | Seawater microbial communities from Saanich Inlet, British Columbia, Canada - SI_122_August2016_10_MG | ecosystem: Environmental > Aquatic > Marine > Inlet | place: Canada: British... | reverse complement strand
ATTTCCAGCTTCTAGTAAACTGAAGTCCGTGCCTTGACGGTGAAAGCCGGACCACCTAGATTTCGCTGCGTGAGAGAACCCGACAATTCGACTACACCACCCGAACGGCCACAAGACGTCGCTTCCGCCCCCCCCCCTTTTGCCAAGCCTATTTCAAAAGCTCGCTGGTGGACGCATCTCGTATTGCTCGCCAGCTATCCTCTGGCAATTGGGTTGATGAGTTTTTACGCGGCAGATTCAATCGATGTATCAGAGGCCGCTTTGTCCGCCGATCCTTTCGTGCTCCTGGTTCAGATCGCGGAACAACTGGGCTTCTTTTTCGTCCTGTTCGGACTCGCCTGGCTTGCTTCTCGCGCAACAGGAAAGCAATTGCTTCTCGGATGGAAAGGCGGCATCGGACCTATTTTGCGAGGCCTTGCCTATTCGATCGGACTACGTCTAGCGATTGGAATCCTAGCAGTCTGCGCCGTAGTGGTTGGAATGATGCTAGGCGGGCTCGACGAGGAAACCATTCAAGAACTACGTCCGAAGGTGGAGCGCACCATTGATATCGAAGCGATCGAAACCAGCCCGCTTTACTTGTTCATCAATGTTACCCTGGTCAGTTTTGTATTTGCTGGATTAAGAGAAGAACTTTGGCGAGCCGGTGTTCTAGCGGGCTTAGCAGCGTTGTTTCCACGTCTCTTTGATTCCGTAGTCGGCAAACTCGGCGCCGTGGCAATCGTCGCCGTCATATTCGGACTCGGCCACTTCTCCCAAGGTTGGGGCGGTGTCGCATTGACTACCGGACTTGGCGTTGGACTGGGGGCCATCATGGTCTTCCACAAATCGATTTGGGACGCCGTCCTAGCCCACGGGTTCTTCAACGCGTCGTCATTTGTTCTGATGCATCTGCTGGTGAAATTCTTTCCAGAGTACAGCCCGTTTTAGATAACAGAAAGACCCGCCTAACGACGGGCCTTCTTTTTGAAGATTGGAAACAAACGCACTATTGGCTCCATGGAGGAACCACGCCACTTGAACGAGCATAAGCGATCAGCTGACCTAAGTGCTCATATGCGTGACCGCCAAGAACCAAGACCGCACCCATGCGGTTGGAGTCACTGCCGAAAAGCTTAATCGGCTCGGCCAAGGCAGCATCGTCGAGAGAGCCAACCGCTTCCTTTACGAACTGAATTGAATCCTTGAGAACCGCGATCGCTTCTTCTCTGTTTTTGATCGTCTTGCCTAATTCACGCGGATTGATCCCTTCCGGCAACGCCTTCCCAAGGAATCGGGATCCGATCCCGTAATTAGCGGTCGTCACGTGTAAAACCGCTTCGTGAACCGATCGAATTCCCTCCGCCGGTCGCCATTCGAAACCTTTTTCAGAGAACTCCTCTACCAAACTCACCAACTTATCGGTTTCGCCCCCGTAAGCTCCAAGGAAGGTCGCCTGGAAAACCGACTGCTCCCCCTTCTTATGGTGGTCTGCGATTGCCGATCCGATAAGCCCCCAAGCGAGGAATACTGCTATCAATACTTTAATTGTCTTCATAATGATTGTTTTTGAGAGTAACTATATAACACTTCGGCATGATAAAACGCCGTAACTCCCAACCTGTCAATCAAGTCCCCATAAAACTAAAGCCTAATCCACTCCATGTATCCACTTTTCAGCGCCCTTTCCTTCCTCGCTATAGCGCATTGTCTTGGCGATGAACCCGCTCTCGTTTCGGAACAATCCTGGCCTCGACACATCATCGACAACAGCTCAAGAGGAGCCGATGGCGTGAAGCTAGGAGACTTGAACAATGACGGCCTTCCCGATGTAGTCACGGGCTGGGAAGAAGGGTTTAACACCCGCATCTATCTCCACCCCGGGAAGGGAAAGGTAACCCAAAAATGGCCGTCCGCCATCATTGGCAGAACGCCCTCCGCCGAAGACGCCGTATTCGTTGATCTCAACGGCGACCATTACTTAGACGTCGTCGTAAGCTGCGAGGGTAAGGACCAAGCCATCTATCTGATCTTCGCCCCAAAAAACGGCGAAATCCTAGACTCAAGCCAATGGACGCAAATCCTTCTACCCGGTTCCAAAAACATGACGCGTTGGATGTTCGCCGAACCCGCCGAACTGGATTTCGGTTCGAGCACGGAACGCCTCCTCTTTGCCGCTAGCAAGAACCCCCACGGAACAATCGGCTACTGGAAAATTCCCGACGATCCCGAAAACCATCCAGGCGACTGGGAATGGCGCCCTCTTGCGGAAGCTAGTTGGGTCATGTCAATATTCGTTGAAGACATGAACGGCGACTCAGACCCCGATCTGTTTTACGTAGATCGAAAAGACGAAACCCGCGGCGCCTACTGGATCGAAAACCCCGGCTCGCTCGATGCCGACTGGCCGCAACACTTAATTGGTGGAACCGACCTCGAACAACTCTTCGGAAAGATTGCAGACCTTGACCAAGACGGCCTCGAGGATGTCCTCCTCGTCGCCAAGGATCGACAAATCGTTTGGTGGCGCCGTCTCGACTCGAGCGGCCTGTCCTGGGAAAAACGCGTCCTCGAATACCCCGAAAATACCGGGCGAGCGAAAGCAGTCGCAGTCGGGGACCTCGATCACGATGGGTTACTTGATCTCGTAGTCACCTGCGAAAACGCGGACCCACCGAATCAAGGCGTTTTCTGGATTAAACAATCGGCCGACAAACCCTTCGAGAAATGGAATTCCTTCGGAATAGCCGGCCCAGAAGGTCTCAAATTCGATCGCATCGAACTGCTCGACCTAGATATGGATGGCGATCTAGACGTCCTCACTTGCGAAGAACATCACATAAACAAGACGCTCAACAAAAAGACCGGTCTCGGGGTCTTCTGGTATGAGAATCCGAGGTAACAGCAAGATGTATCCCGCGACACTCTCTTAAATTGCGGAACGCTCCGAAAGCCCTCGGACATAAAGGTGAAACCCCACCTGAGTTCCTAGCGTTAGTAGAATACACGCCATTGCCCCAAGCGGACGATTGCTCACGAAAACCAAGATACGAAAGAACCACTATGAAGATACAAACCATTGCGCTTTTATCAGCCCTAGCCTTGGTCAACAGCTCCACCCTTAACGCCCAAGACGCTGAACGTCCGCAGCGCGGACAAGGTGGCAACCGCGAACGGCCCGATCAATTCGCCCTGGCCGACAAAGACAAAAGCGGCGGAGTAACCCTAGAAGAGCTCGTCAATAGCCGATTAGAGCAAATGTCTCGCCGAGGGGGACAAGGCCCCCAACGCGGCGGTGGGCAACGTGGCGGAGGAAGAGATCCAGCCGCTATGAAAGCGCAAATGACAGAACGCATGGCCGTAGTCTTCAAGCAGGCCGACGCAGATGAAAGCGGCGAACTTTCAAAAGAAGAATTCGGCAAAATGGCTCAAGGAGCTGGCGGAAACCGAGGTCGAGGTGGAGCTGGTGGGCAAGGCGGTCCACGAGGACCCCGCGGCGGAGGCGGCGCATAGGCTCTCGCAACTCCAAAACGCTAATTTCCAAAAGCTGTGGTTCAATCGAATCACAGCTTTTTCATGCCCAGAGCTGTCCTTCCCCCTACAACTCCTTCTCCGGCGGAGCGATTTCCAAATCCTCATTCTCTGCCGCCAAGACTTCCGTTTCCGCTTCGAAAACTAAAATAGACTCCATTAACTGCTTAGCTTGAAGATGCGATTCGTCCCACGCTAACGTGTAAACGAATTCGCTCTTAGCCGCATCGTAATCCTGACGAAAATAGTGGAAGTAACCCAAAACGAAATGCGCTTTATAGTCTCTCGGATACTCTCCGACCCAATTGCTGAGTTCATCGTAATGCTCCTGGAACCAATCAGGATTTCCGTAAATCTCAGCTAAGTTCAATTCGACTTCGGTCCACTCCGGGACCATTTCCAAGCCAAGGATCAAATCATCGTAAGCCGACCGGTAATCCCTAATCGCTACCTGCGCCTGAGCTCGAGCAATATAAAGAACCCCATTTTCAGGATCTTCCTCAATCGCTTGATTGAACGCTATCACCGACTCGTAAAACTTTCCCGCATTGAATGCCGAGTAGGCCCGACTGAGGGCGTCTTCATCATTGAAGATATCCACAGGTTCCTTCCCATAATCAAGCGACTGCTCGTAAACGTGCGTTGAAACATTACGACGCCTATAGTCACCAAGATCCACGAAAAAGTAGAAGCTTTCGTGACGGTTTCGCGTGTAGTACCTCCTCGGATACGAATTCCAACGCCGTTCGTAATAATAATGCCCGCAATTAGACCCGTGAACATGCCCCGAATGGCCATGAGCATACCAACTCAAGCCATCATACAAATGACCGCAACTTGACGAATGAATGTGAGCGACCGGAAAATCCAGCCATCGATCGTTATGGTAATAATGACCACATCCATTAAAATGAGAGTGCAAACGAGGATAATTCCACCAGAGCCTATCGTAGTAATAATGACCGCAACTCACTCCATGAACGTGGTGATGGCCCAAATGCGACAACCAATGACTACCTTCGTAGAAATGACCGCAACCTACTCCATGCCTATGACCAATCGAAAATGAAATCCAAGCACCGCCTGAATAATGGTGCCCACAGCTAGGGCCATGCCTATGAGACCGCGGATAGTCGTGCCACCGCCCGCTATAGTTATGATGGCCGCAACTAGGGCCATGTACGTGCTTATGACTCACGTCGAAATGAGCGATTCGAGCGGGACCTCTACTTTCCCCATGCTTCGACCGATGCTCAACCTGAGGAGCTATCGTGGACGTTTGCGGCGCAACCGTTGCCGTTTGGGCCTCGATGCGCTTCCCAGTGCCTGGACGGTTGTTCGCTACGCTCGCAACCACAGAATTTCGATCATTCTCGCGACGCTCAGTCGAACGCTGGCTAACCTCTCTTCGCGAGTTGCGATAGACATCCTGGGAAAGCGTACGACTTTCTCCATAGATTCCGGCGGCACTCGAAACCTCTCCACTGATATCTTTGGGGCCTAAAACCAATGGATTCGATCGATCGCCATTTTGCCGATTCGATGTCGGCGTCCGCACTCGACTAATACCCCTTGTATCTACATTCCGATTGCTCGAAAAAGAAATGCCACTCTTCAATTCGCTCCCCTGGCCCAAGGTGATACTCGGAGTCCTCGTTTGAGGTGCCGGACGAACCGTCGTTTCGCGAGATCGCCTGCTTTCGGACACGGCTCGCGTTGAAGACCTGGAACTCAAACTCGGCGATACCGAAGGCCGGTTTGGAGCGCGGCTCGGAGTCGCTTGGGGCGTTGGGCTAGACGACCGAGACCGAGATAATGACGCGCTTGAAGAGGGCCTAGAAACGGTTGGCCTTGAAGAACTATTATTTGAACGAATCGTCGAAGACGATCTCGAACTTCTAGAAGAATCAGAACCAGACGACCGAGTTACATTGCTCGACCCAGACGAACTGCGAGAGGTGGAAACGTCCTGTCTAGGAGTACTGCTCGGACGAACAGGCGAAACCGAAGGCCTAGTAGAACTCGATCGTGTAGAAGATGGAGACGAAGAGCGCGAGCGAGAGTAACCAGAAGATGGCTGAGCCGAAGATCTTTGCGACGACGAAACGCTAGGCGTCCGAGATGACCTTGTGGAGGGCGAAACCTTCGGGGGCGAATGCGATGGACGGCTCGACTGGAGCGAGGCACTCGGAGTTCTGGAAGGTGAAACTTGCGACCTAGACGAACTGCGGGAATTTCCCGATGAAGAAGACGAAGATGACCGAGGCGAAGGAGAAACGCTTGGCGAACGACTCGACGAGCGTGACGAAGATGGGGAAGCAGAACGCGGAGGCGATGACGAACGCGAAGTCCGAGGGGCTGGACTGACGGATCGAGAAGGAGACGGCGTGCTTGGAGCGCTACTTCTCTGTCTCGATGTCGACTGAATATTCGAAGATGAAGACGATTTACTTTCTGGCGAACTCGGCACCCGAGAGCGGCTGCGTGTAGCCGCCGATAGCGCGGACTCCCCTACAATCGAGAAAACATAAATCACGCATAACGACCCAAGCCTCAGTATTCCCATTGCTTCATTCCCCTGGCATGATTTTTTCATAGCATTCCCTTTCGATTTATTTCTAAGCGCTGCGACGCATAAAGAACTGACTCCAGATGCCATATAAGCGCTTTCCGGGCATTCAGACGAAGCAAAAATGGCTCCTATTCAGATTCATTTTAATGAAATTTCAATTTCATTAGCCCGCCTACTCGACCACAGGAAATACCCCAGGAAAAGAGAATGACCCTACCAATTCCTAAATAAGAACATCTAATGAGATATTTTTCACTCTCCCGCACTGCAACCCACTTCAGGCCAATTTCTCTCCCAAATAGACATCGCGAATGCCGAGAAACCACCGCTTGACCCTCTGCAATTAAAACCCGCCTAAATCAACTCGCGCCGACCGCCATTGGCTAGCGAACGATAGATCGCATCGATCACTCTCATGTCCCGCATCCCCTCTTCGCCAGGCACGATCGACGGCGTGCCGCTCTTAACGCTTTGAGCGAACCCATCCATCTGGCGAGCCTGCTGGTTAATTGGCTGAACTTCGAGTACCCGTTTCTGAATATTGCCCTTTATTCCCGTATACTTAGTCGCTGGCTCTAACAATGCCGCGCCTTTCTGGTAACTTACATACAGTCGATTGGCCCGAGCGTTGTATGAAGTCATCGAATTCGAATAGGCTCCGCCTGGAAATTCCATCTGCCAAGTCACGGTCTCATCGACCTCCTTGAATTTATCCTGGTCAGTCTTGTATTCCTGAGCCCGAACGGCGATGGGCTCTTCCCCTGTTGCGTAACGAGCCGCCTGGATACTATATATTCCCATATCCATCATAGCTCCTCCCCCGGCCATCTCCTTACTCAAGCGCCACCCCTTGTTGCCGCCCATAATGAAAGCAGCCTCCGAATGTACGTATTGAGCCTTCCCATACGGCTTCTCAGCCGCGACTTTCATAATCTCGCGCGTATTCGGATCGAAATGCAATCGATAGCCAATCGAAAGTAGAACATTGTACTTCTCGCAGGCATCGATCATTGTTTGACCCTCTTTCGCAGTCAGAGCCATCGGCTTCTCGCAAATAACATGCTTACCCGCTTTTGCCGCTCGAATCGTGTACTCAGCATGCATCGAATTCGGCAATACGACGTAGACGATGTCTATATCCGCATTCGCAGCAATTAAATCGAAATTTTCGTAGTTATAGATATTTTCCTTCTTAATCCCGTACTTCTCCTTCCAAACCGCTTCCTTTGCCTTAGTGCCCGTTACGATTCCCGCCAAATAGCAATCCTCCGCCTGCTCCATGGCAGGAGCCAATTGCTTGGTCGCGTAGTTCCCCAGCCCAATGAAAGCGATGCCTAGTTTACTCGATTTATTAACGGACGAAGCGGCCGAGAGGCTAGGCAAGGCGTTCACGAGAGAAAATGCACCGATTCCGGCTGAAACGCGGGTCACGAAGTCGCGACGAGAAGATGTTCGATTGAGAAGGTTCATGTTTTTTAACTCCTGGGATCACAACCGGATTACAAGATACTCTCCAATAGAAGCCACGTCAAAAGCCAAGTAAACCCAAAAACCATCATCGGATTCCGATCTTGCCACCCGGGTACCTAACCCCTAGTTTCTTGTTTCTAGCAGACCGATAGTCGGTCATTCACCCCTAAACCAAACGTTGTTATGAAAAAGCTACTGATTATCGTCGCGAGCATCGCGCTCTCATTCTCTTTATACGCTGCAGAAGAAAAAGTCGTTAAACTAACAGGCACAGGTCTTTGCGCTAAATGCTCTCTTAACGAGACCGAAAAATGCACCAATGCCTTGCAAGTGACTAACAAGAAGAGCGGAAAAGTACGTACTTACCTGCTCACCGAAAATATGGAGCACGGCAAATTCTTCTGCAAAGGCAAAACAGAGAATCTCCTCGTTACAGGAGTCGTCAAAAGAGAAGACGGCAAACTAATGCTAATCCCATCATCGGTTAAGCAAAAGAAAGGCTGAACTGCTAAGCGGTAAAGCTTTCGATAAACCTTCCAGCCCGTTTCGCTAACGCGAAACGGGCTTTTTCGTGTACCGAACGGCAGGTCCACCTACTCAATAGCAAATGGTAACAACTCATCGTAGAGCTCCTGACATTCCTCCAAAAGCGGCTGCAATCGCTCTGGGAACTCGTCTGTCTTCGGCTTATACGCAACGAAACCGGACGATCGATGAGCATTCTGATACCAATGAGGAGCCCAAACGCCTTCATCAGGTTTCGGACCAGCTTCCCACGACAACATGGATTCCTCGAATTGGATGCCGACCCGATCGCACAACTGCCGTAAAATCGATTCCGGCGACTCTAGCAAACGCTTCGAGTCGATCACTACCGGCTCCTGACCTTTCGCTACAATCGCATCTGCTAATTGCTTCAGTTTATCGTAGCCAGTATCCGAGAGGCCGAATTCCGGTATCATCTTCGAATAGGAATGCAACATGTCTCTAGGCTGGCGAGTCAGCAGAATATTGGTCATTTCATCAAGGAAATCCCAGTCCAAATCTACGAGATGGTGTGCCATGTTCTTGAAAAACAGAACCGGCTTTCCTTGGTCCGCCATTAATATGCTATCGACAACGCGTCGTCCGACATTCTCCTGGGCCCGCAAAATATCTCCCTCTCCTGGGTGTTCAGGCCGATCCGCAATCGATGACAAATAGTGGGCGTACAAAGGCTCATCAAAGACCTTGGTGTCCGCCCGTTGAGCGAACGAATACATCAAGGCCGTCGAAACGTTACGGGGGCCCGACCAGACAGAAATGCGCTTAGGCGATTGCTCGCTCATTATCGATTGCAGGCGATGACGTTTCGAATCTCAAGATCGTACCAATCGCTGAGTCGCACCGTCATTGATCCAGGTAACGAATCGCCCTGCAATTTTCGGTGATCGATCTCCGATACAGGCGTCAATCCGCCAAATGTTCCCGTTACGAACGCTTCGTCCGCACCGTAAACATCCAACAACGAAAAGTCTTTTTGCCGTACTACGATCTCATTCTTTTCGCACACATCGATCACCTTCGCTCGCGTAATTCCGTTCATGCAATAATTACCCGTCGACGTCCACACTTCGCCTTTGCGAACGATAAAAAAATTCGTCGCGTTGCAAGTGGATACAAACCCGTGAATATCCAACATCAACGCCTCATCCGCCCCCGCATGAAAAGCCTGCGTCAGAGCAATGACCTCGTGCAATTTGCTATGGCAATTCAGCCGCGGATCCAAATAATCCGGTGAACCCCGGCGAATCGCCGAAGTGAACAAGCGAACACCTGTTTTTTTCGTTTCTGGATTCGCTGCTTTGTATTCAGCGATAATGACAATGTTCGGCGGCGTCACCGTCAATCGAGGATCCTGGGAAGGCGTCTTCTTATTGCCACGCGTCACCATCAAGCGCACATGGGCCCCATCCTTCATTCCATTTGCTTCAACCGTCTGTACTAAGGCAGCCTTTAATTCTTCTCGGCTCTTTCCAATATCCAAGAAGATCATACGCGCGCCTTCGAATAAACGATCCAAGTGATCCTCCAAGAATACAAACACTCCTCTATGCATTCGCAAACCTTCCCAAACGCCATCGCCCACAAGATAGCCGCTGTCGAAAACGGAGATCTTCGCGTCATCCCTCGGCAACATTTTTCCGTTAACGTAAATCAAGATCGAATCATTCCGATCGTCCGCTACGCTATCATGGGTGCCTCTCGCCACCCCGACAAGCTCTAGCCCCATAGCCCAAGTGTCAACAAAACGTGCGAGTCCAGAGGGTCTTAGTCAATCCACTACACAATCGCTCGACGCTTCGACACCAACGCATTAATAAAAATCATCGCCACCACGATAGCCGCCCCTAAGTAAAACCCGCCCGACATCGTTTCACTCTCCGGCCAAACTAAAACCGCTAGAATCATCGCGCAAATCGGCTCTAATTCTATTGGAGACTGGGAAGACTCCTTTTTGCTGTAAAGACCCTCGTTTTAGTTATACTTACCCACTGTGGGCTCCTTATTGCGGGGAACATGTATGCTTGGTGGTGTATCGACCTGAACCAAATCGGTACAATTGAATTTCCTGTCGACAATCTAACAAGTCGGTATAACTAACTGGCTTGTCCGCTTCGCGAATCATCCAGCCACTAACCTCAGCGTTCGAAAAAAAGAATTACGAAAATGATGAAACCTTTATACTGTATTCTCGCTAGCGTATTTGTCAGCATGCTACCTGCCGCCGAACCGGGAGCGCAAGCTGCTCCTCGGGTCGCGAAGTGGGAACAAACGATTAAGGGTTTTGAGTCGCTCGATACCAAGACTCCGTCGCCCCGTGGTGCTGTGCTGCTCGTCGGCGGCTCGAATGCGCGCCGCTGGACCGACGTTGACGAGTATTTTCCGAAACATCGGATCATCAACCGTGGATTTGGCGGAGCCCGACTTACAGAAATACTTCACTTTGCGGATCGCATTATCCTCCCTTATGCTCCGAAAGTTATCCTTTTCAATGCCGGCGGCAATGACCTGGGGGCAGGCAGCACGCCGGCACAGGTCCGCGAGTCTGCGGAGGCTCTTATCACCACAATCCGCACCAATCTGCCCGACACTCGAATCTATTTTCTCGGACTGCCCTATATTCGGCGGGCAAGCACCAATCCGGAACTTCGGGCTTCAATCAGCAGGATGAATAAGCAGCTCGCCAAGTTGGACGAAAAGGAGGCGAAGGTTTCGTTCATTGATCTGGCCCCAGCCTTTCTCGACGATTCGGGGGAGTTTCAACCGGACCTCTTAGTCTGGGACGGCACGCACTTCAGCCCCAGGGGATACGAAATCGTTACTGAATTACTCAGGGACCAGTTTTGAGTATATGAAAAATAGTTCGAACCATTGGCTTCACACAATTTCCTACATTCGCTTCGGGATTGCCTTCTTGATGATTGGCTGCTCGAAATTCTATAAATTTCAGTCGATTTCTAATTTCGAGATTTCATACCGCGATGAAAATTACGTCGTTCCTATTGGTGAAGTATGGAAGCTGACCTGGATATCTCCATACGAAGAAGGTGTTATACATCCAGCATATGATGTAAGAGTTTTAGGATCAGTGTATACTTCAATAGACATGAACACACGCATAATGGATCACTCGCCAGGTAGCGAAACTCAGCGGGTGAATGTTTTTGCCCAACGTGATGTTCCCGCGACCATTTGGTTAGATGAAGGCACTGAATTCTACCTAGCTAATGAATACATTAAAGTAGCAGTCGAGTCCTACAAATCTCCATGAACCAGTTAGAGGCAACGATCGGATACAAGGATCACCTGTCTCGCCGAACGATCGGGAATAACGCCGACCAAAGGCTCGTTTTGCCACTTGCCAGGGCCAAATGACGTCACCGTCCTCCCGCTAGTTTCAGTCACCCCAAATTGAATTTCCTATCAATGATGTTGGAATACCTAATCGTCCATCCATTAGTTTATCTTCATAACGAAGGTATACGGCGTCTGACGCTCCACTAATTGAACGCTGAGATAAAAGGAAAATGCCGTACCTACTGTACCCAAAATGAGCAACCAACCGAAATCGTTTCCCGAAAGAGTCATCTGTTCGACATTGAATCCTCCTGTCACCAACAGAAGAAGCGTTAACGACCCCAAGCCCCTAGCAGCTCGTAAAGCGTAATCGTCTTGGCATCGGTCTCGCCTGCCCACAACGCGTTTAGAACAGTAAACCAAGCAGCAAACAAAGCTAAGACAATACCCAGAATCATGCGTCCGATATACTCGAATTCAAAGCTGAAAACGAAATAGAGCCCGACAATGATACGGAGCCCAAAGAATGGCTCAGGCCAAGCCATCCTCCGCCTGTGATACAAAGGCTCCAAAATCGAAGTAAAAAAAGCGGTGCTTGAAAGGCAAGCCAAGGCCACAGATACGTTCGACCACTTAATGGCTTCGAAAAACGTAATCTTATGGATGACTAAAACAACCCCGGTCCCCAAAACCTTAATCAACGGTCAACGACCTATTCGCATACCGCTAGGACGAACAACGGTGGTATGACTCTCAGAAAACTCATAAATTTGGAGACTTATTCGATAATACACTCTAATTTCAGTTTTGAGCAATCAATTGGACCTTACCAATCCTTCATTCAATCAAAATTATAGATAAACCAAACCCAGGACCGAGAGCTTCAACCACCCTTGATCGCAGAACACAGCAGCCGACCCGCACCCTCATGAGTAATTCCAAGCTAACGCCCACAGACTATTCCAACAATTATAGCGAAACAGGTTTCTGGGACAAACTCACCCAATTCGCCAAATCGGCTGGTCGAGAAGTCGTGGGGAAAGCCCTCATTCTGTTCTACGTGGCCTCCGATCCCGATACCCCAAAAAGAGCCAAGACCATCATCTTCTCAGCCCTAGGCTACTTCATTCTTCCCCTTGACGCCATACCCGACTTCACACCAATCCTCGGTTTCTCGGACGACCTCGGAGCCATGGCCCTAGCCCTAGCCACAGTAGCGGCCCATATAAAGCCCGAACACCGCCAAGCCGCTAAACGCAAAACCACCGAGTGGTTCGGCGAAGCCTAAGCAACGTCTCGATCCTATTTCCACTCCATCGTGACGGGGCAATGATCTGAACCGAGCACGTCTGGCAGGATCTCCGCCCCGATCAAGCGTTCGCGCAATGCTTCGGAAATCATGAAGTAATCAATACGCCACCCTACGTTGCGAGCCCGGGCTCCCGCACGGTAGCTCCACCAGGAATAGTGACCCTTGCCTTGCTTGAACTCGCGAAACGTATCGACGAAACCCGCTCCGATGATCGTATCGAAATCAGCCCGTTCCTCGTCCGAAAAACCGGCGTTCTTTCGATTAGTCTTCGGGTTCGCCAAATCTTCTTCCGTGTGCGCCACGTTCAAATCGCCACAAAACACTACCGGCTTTTGCGACTCCAACTCCTTCATTCGCTCCAAAAACGCTATATTCCATTCCTGCCGATATGGCAATCGCTTCAACTCGTTTTGAGAATTAGGAGTGTACACGGTCGTCAAAAAGAAGTCGGCGTACTCGAGCGTCACAGCCCGGCCTTCCGCGTCGTGCTTCGCGATGCCCAAACCGTAGCTCACCGATAGTGGCTCGTGCGGTGTGATGATCGCTGTACCTGAATAGCCCTTCTTGTCTGCCTCGCTCGCGAACACATGCAATCCCTCAGTCCAGCCGATTTGCTCAACGATTTCGCACGTAGCCTTCGTTTCCTGCAAACAGATAAAATCCGCTCCGCTGTTTTCGAAAAAAGACATCGCGTCCTTTTTAACTGCCGCCCGAATACCATTCACATTCCACGAAACGAATTTCATGGGCTCGTTGATAGATCGAATCATCCGGCAAGCAATCGTTTTCGCGGCCAATCACTCTCCCGAACTTATGACGAACTGAGCGCTCGACATGTAAGAAGGTCGTCCTAATGTCGCGACTCATTCCATGAGTCTAAGCGAACAGATTCCAATCGGAAAACGCATTCCAAACATCCCGCACGCCGTTTCGGTCAGCCTACCGACCATGGCCGACGTTATCGGCTATGAAAAACGCGATCCAAGAATCCTCGCGAAGATGAATTCCGGCTATCCGCGTTTCGTGAAACACGAATGGCTGCGCGAAATTGAGATCTACTGGGAGTCCTTGTTCGACAAGCCAGGCAATACCGTCTGGCTCACCTCCTCCGAGAAGATTGCCCACCAACTAGAGACGCACCTAGACACGCCCGGAACAAAATTCCAAAAACATCTCGGAGTATCCGGCCTGAGGATACCAGACGATGAACAGCTCAATCGAAAAGCCAAACTATTTCTCCAGCACGTCGGAGGCTATCTCTGTTCGAGGCAAGCCGAAGACTATCTCGTCGCCAATGGACTTAAAAAACAAATTGAGTCAGAAGCGCTATACTCCGGCGACGCGGAAGCGAAAATTCTGGAGAGCATTCGTCCGCTCCTCAACGCGGAGAAATGCGACGACATAATTCTTTCCAACTGCGGGATGAACGCGATCTACGCGGCATTCCAAGCGGTCAACGAAATACAAGCTCCCAAAGGCCGCAAATCCTGGATCAAGCTCGGCTGGCTCTACACCGATACGATGTCCATCCTAGACAAGCTCTCCCACCGAGAAAGCAATAACCAAAAACTATACAACGTCTTCGACACCGACAAGCTCCAAGAACTACTCGCCAGCCGTCCAAACCAATTCGCCGGAATCGTAACGGAAACGCCGACTAACCCGCTAATTCAATCGATGGATCTAGAGCGTATCCGCGAATTAGCGACAAAACATGGCGTCTGCCTCATTCTCGATCCGACAATCAATTCTCCGGCAAACGTCGATATCTCTCCCTACGCCGACATCATAGTTAACAGCCTGACCAAATACGCGTCCAGCGAAGGCGATGTCATAATGGGAGCCGTTTGCACAACGCAGCAGTGTCCTGAACGAGATGCCATCACTCAAAGAATTCGCGCTATCGTCGAACCGCCCTACGCACGCAATTTGCAGCGACTCGCAGAGCAAATCGATAGATACTTGCCGCTTATAGAATCCATCAACACGTCCACGATCCAGGTTGTAGAATACCTAAAATCTCACCCGAAAGTAACTAAAGTTTACTGGTCGAAAGAAGCGCGATCGAAAGCCAACTACGAACGCATCGCCCGAACGCCCGAATCGATCGGGGGGATGATCTCGTTTGTTCTGAATACCGATCTTGCGACATTTTACGATCGCCTCCTCCTCGCGAAAGGACCGAGCTTCGGCATGACCCAGACTCTCGCCTGTCCGTTTATGTATCTCGCTCATTACGACCTGATCTCAGCGGAAGCCGGGCGTGCCTACCTCCAGCAAGCAGGTATCGATAGCGAGCTCATTCGATTCAGCATAGGCGGCGAGCCGGTAGCGGAAATCATCGAAGCGCTTGACTACGCCTTAGCGTAGATCGCAGCTAAGCAATTAGCCAGTCCAGCTCAACGTATATACAAATCATTAATACCTATAGAGCCGCGACCCTTGCCTTTATCCTAAACGCCTCAATGGTTTTCACTCACGACGACCATTAACACGATGGACCTAGCTGGGAAGATCCTCCCCCTCCCCTTAAAGCCCTTGGATATTCGCCTAGCAAGCGCATTTGACGCACAAGAACGGAGTCACTCCCAGAAACGTGAATGTAGCGAAACTGCAAGAACTCGAAAGAATCGCAGGAGCCATTCTAAAGAAGCGTGCAGATCGCTGATTCCCCTTAGAACTTCACCAACCGCTAATCAGCGTGTTGCTGTATCGCGTTTGGTCGATGAATTCAACCGAGTGATAACTAGAGCTATAAAAGTAGAAGAGATGAGATAAAATGGAACCGGTGATCTCGACAACGACATTCGTCGACTCGCATTCCCAAGCGATCCACTTATCGATAACACCGTCTACGCAGCCCCCAATCCCTCAAGTCGTTTCCTCGCTATCCCAAAATAAAAGCATCGACGCGCACTCCTTAGAACTAACCACAATCACTACCATTTTACCCCTAAAACGAAGCGTTTTCAACCCTTTTCAAGCACTCAAGGACAAGTAGTTCCAACAGCCAAAACATTAAGGGTTGAAAATCGACGCTGCCCAACTAGACCCTGCTTCATGACTCGATCAGGCAGACCAGACACTGGAGAAATCCACTACGACTTGCCCTCGCCTTACATTCCTCATTCCTGTGGATTGCTTCACTTGCCACGCTTCATTGCAAAAGCAAAGCGTGCCGTAAAAGGGGAACTCGGAAAATCCTACCAACGCAATTACAAGAGAGGGTTCGACCGTTTTCTCTCGCTACACCTGGGAATCGAACCCGATGCAGTTGAAGAGATCGTGCGCGTCAGCGTTGACGATGCTGAAATCGATCGCCGCCTCATGGAAATCTTGCCCGCCGATCTTCGAATTGCCAAATGGAATCGCGAAATCGTCCAAAAAGGCATGAGTAAAATGGGACGCGAAGCGCTTGAAAACGCTAAGGGCAAAATGGACATCGCAGAGCGCAAGGACCTTGTTTCATTTGCCGACATGATCGAATTTGACGAAGAACGTATTCTGTGACCTCGATTGATCACCCCTCTCTTTTTTCCCCGCCCTTATGGATGAACCATCAAGGCGAGAATCGATAATCAGCTCGAATAAAACCGCTTTCGTCAGAGGCTGCCACGAGATCTCGTTCGCCCAAAACGACAAACAGGTCAACGAGCTACCGCTTATCGTAGCTTACTCTTTGCCGAGCGGAGCGATAAAGACTTCACGCGGTTTCGCGACGGGCGACGGGCAAATGAAAGCTCGTTGCGATGTCTGCGCAGAAGGACAGTGGAAATGGGAAGCGAAGAACTTAGCTGGACGCTGCATCGATACCGGCGGATTCCACGCAATCGGGTCGCCGTTTCCCGCGCTACTACTTTCGCCGCTTGTTTTGGGGAGCTCTCCTTTCCGAAGGGATGCCCTCCTATCGCGGATTGAATACCGACGCCGAATCCGACCGCAACTACAACGGAATCGAAGGTTACTATGGTTCGTGTAACGGTGGTCATCTAAGCTACGGAACCCACAATTTGCTCAAGATAAAGCAATTCTTCGCGGATGCCGAAATCAGTTTGGAAAACTGGAAGCCCAACGATTCTCTTTCCGGATCGAACCCCCTTTTGGTCAAATCAATGATTTTCAATGACGCGAGCCAATGCATCGCCTATATCGCCAACCCGGAATCCTACGCCGGCCACAGCCCCAATGGCTACGAAGGCATGCAGTCCGATCAGATTTCCGATACGAGCCAAACCTATACCATCTTCACGCTAGAACTCCCGTTTTCGAGCGGAAAGATCAGCTGGTTCAACCCAAGCACGGGTGAGTGGAACGGCAGTGCGGAAATCACAAAAAACTCTACAACTCTACTCACTCCAACGACTGGCGACTGGCGACTGGCGACTGGGTGGTTCTGGCAAAACGCGGATAGTCAATTCGGCTCCACTCATTCGAATCGCCAAAGACGCCAGGCATGCTTTTCTCAAGCCATGGAAAAAACGACGCTCATCTGCGCCATCATCGCTCAACTCGAATCCGACCTCGACCAAGCAAGCGGCGCAGCCCTCGAATCCGCCGAGTACGCCACCCACGAAGAAGCGCGAGCAGAAAGCAAATACGACACCCGAGGATTGGAAACCTCTTACCTCGCCAGCGGCCAGGCCCGCCACGCTCTCGAACTAAAAGAGAGTCTCGACGCCATTCGCAACTTCACACTTCCAACATTCGACAGCTCCAATCCCATCGCTCTCGGGGCCATCGTCACCACACTCTCCTCCAACGGTCGGGAAACTTTTTTTCTCGTTCCTGGAATTGGTGGCATTAAACTTGAAACCGAACAAGGTCTCCTTACCGTAATCACTTCGAAATCCCCTATCGGCAGCGAACTGATCGGCAAACGAACCGGCGATCGCATTCAAGCCGGCGGCGGCAAATCGATCATCCGCATAAGCTAACAATCCACTAGGGGATGATTAGCGACATCCCAGGCTGCAATTGATTCGCGCTCGGCAAAGTCGCCTGATTCGCCTTAAGGATCTCCTTGTAACGACCGCCGTCTCCGTAAACTTCTCGGCTGATGTTGTAGAGGCTATCGCCTGGTTTAACCACGTAAAGCCGCCGTTCGCGCGGAGTCGACATCGACCCGCCTGGACGCCTCGGCTCTGCGCGATTTCCCAAGGCGGAACCGTCCACACGCTGCGCAACTTCCGACGGTGCCTCCTCCAAAATGCGTTTTCGGCTTTTCACCAAATCATCTCTCAAAGACTCGTTTTCCGCACGCAATTGCTCAATTGTGCTTAACAACTTCGACCGGTAAACCTGAGCCTCCAAAGTCGACAGCAATTCCTTCATCGCCGTCTTCTCGAGATCGTCAACCCGCTCCAAAGACGCATCTAGCTGTGGAGATTTCGATTCCCGCCCCCTCAACGCTTGGTAGCGCTTGAAATGGTAGATCGCCGAAACCGGGTCTTTCATATGATCGAGAAAGATCAATCCCACTTCCAAATGCGATTCCGGAGCATTGCCGTCACGCATCATAATGAGCTTTTCGAAGTTCGAAAGCGCCTCGCTGTGCAAATTTCGGGCCAAGAGATCCTTAGCCCGGCGATAGACCGGATCTTCGGTCTCGCTCTGAATATTAATCGATACACGCTCCGAGCAACCCACCCAGGCGATCGCGCAGAGTAGAGCGAAAATAAGTTTTGATGCGGAGAGCGGTCTCGTCATGATCATTAATGCACGATCACTATGAGACCATCTCCGCGTGACTTTCCAAGTCTGAAATCCGCCAAACGGCTCCTCACTACCAAAAAAATGGATACCGACGAAATAATTGCCAAAGGGCGGCGTTGCATCGAAATCGAAGCCGATGCCCTCAAGAAAACCAGCGAACAGCTCGATTCCGGTTTCGCCGCGGTCGCTTCCGCCTTGATCGAAACAGTCAATCAGGGAAACAAGCTCATCCTCTCCGGCATCGGAAAGAGTGCCCACATCGCCCAAAAACTCGTCGGCACCCTTAACAGCATCGGTGCGCCGGCAAGTTTCCTCGACCCCGTCAATGCCTTGCACGGAGATATGGGCCTCTGCCGCGAAGGCGACGCGCTCCTCGCATTCAGCAACAGCGGCGAAACCGAAGAACTTCTCCGTCTGGTACCGCTGATCTCTCGCTTCAACGTACTCTGTATCGCCGTCACATCCAAAAAAGACTCATCGCTCGCTCAGCTCTGTCAGAACAGCCTTGTCTATTCCGCCGACAAGGAAGCCTGCCCCCTCGATCTCGCGCCAACGGCTAGTTCGACTGCATGCATGGCAATCGGCGACGCCGTGGCGATGGTCATCCTCGAAGGTCGAGCATTCAGCAAAGAAGATTTCGCCCGATTCCACCCGGGCGGCAGTCTCGGCAAATCTCTCGCAGTTAGCGTCAACGGAATCATGCGCACCCCGGGAGAATTCGCCCAATTATCCGATACAGCCTCCTGCAAAGACTGCTTGAAGCAAATGACCAACCCGAACAGCGGTTGCATCGCCCTCACCGATCACGATGGGAAACTCAGCGGAGTTTTCACTGATGGCGACATAAGACGTCTCGTACTAACTGATGCCGATTTCCTCTCGAAACCTGTATCCACCTTCATGACACGAAATCCGATCGTTATCCGATCCGGGTCGCTCGCCGTAGAAGCGCTGCGCGTATTCGAGTCTTTGAAAATAGACGATCTCATCGTGGTCGACGAGCACGGAGCTCCCATCGGAGTCATAGATGGTCAAGACCTTACCAAAGTCAGAATGGTGTAGGTAACCGATTCTAAATGCTTCTATGTGCTTTTTGATTGGGAAATTCAAAAAAACCGTCAAGTTACCTTTCGAGTCGCCCCAAGACCGGACCGCTTGCGGCACCCATTGCCAAGACTAATACCATGAGCCAAGCTTCTCAGACGCCAACGCCAATCGAAATCAAGCTCCTTCCCGAGCTTTTTCAATTGCTACAGCCGCATCTGAAAGCCCTTGACACTTTTCTCGTAGCCCAAATCGACAGTTTTGAAGCCGAAATCCGCGGCTACGTCGAATATTGCATGGACACCAGCGGAAAACGGATCCGCCCGGCGCTTATTTTCTTTTCCGGATGGCAAGGCGATACCGCCGTCGACGAAAAGCTCGTAAAGCTCGCCGCCGTCATCGAGACGATCCATCTAGCGACACTCGTTCACGACGACATCATGGACGAAGCGGACATACGCCGCAACCGCCCAACCGTCGCCAAGGCCTACGGAAGCACCACTGCAGTTCTACTAGGCGACGCCCTCTTCTCTCACGCTGTCTACCTCGCAACGCAATTCCCAACCTCGGAGGTCAGCGAAAAAGTCGCCATCGCTATGCGAAATGTCTGCACTGGAGAAATCCTCCAAACCATGCAGCGCGGCGACCCAAACATTGACCTGCCGACCTATTATCGTGTCATCGATCTGAAAACTGCGGAATTATTCCGTATAGCCTGCTTTCTCGGAGCCCGCCTAGCCAATCGAAACGACGCTTACGTCGAAG
>Ga0233432_10001835_pt1 | contig 20226 bp, 20 predicted proteins | sample SI_122_August201_6_FD_179870 | JGI IMG/M metagenome (GOLD analysis project Ga0233432, IMG submission 179870) | Seawater microbial communities from Saanich Inlet, British Columbia, Canada - SI_122_August2016_10_MG | ecosystem: Environmental > Aquatic > Marine > Inlet | place: Canada: British... | reverse complement strand
ACAAGTGGCCATTGGACATCGCTTAAATCGATATCATTGCTTCTTTCAGCCTGTTTTGGGGTGGGCACAAAAATCTGACCTTCGATGGCATGCTTACCATTTATTGGCTCGATTTGTTCTTTAAGTTCGTTATAAGTGTTGGCGTTAAACCAACCCCGATTAACAAAGACGATTTTGTCAGAAGAATCCAGCAAAAATGGAGTAATTACTGCATAACCCAGATTACCTTCATATGCTTGATAGATTAGATAGAGCGTTTTATCGTTTTGAAATTCACCACTCAGGGAGACATGAAGATTTTGAATAGTCAGGGCATCTGACTCCAGACCTGACATGGATACTTCTTCAATGGGAAGTGCAAAACTTTCTCCCATTTCCGTATAACTTTCCTGAAGCTGAATTTTTTCCTGTACGCGATCAAATTGCCATAGGCCGAGTTTGACAAAGCCGCAAAAAACGACGAATACAAAGAAGGCAACAATCCAGTTGAAACGGATTACCAGCTCCCCAAATGTGAAAGATTTGCTTTTCATGGTGGTTTTTTAAAATGTGTCTAATCGGACGATTTGAAAGGACGCCATTATGCCATAAAAGCAATTGAGGATTAACGAGGAGAGATAAGTTTGAATAAAAAAAACAGACTTCTATGCATTAAATACATTAAATACATAAAAGCCTACCAGTTAACAAATAAGGCTATTTTTATCAGACTGCAATTTTGTCTAAGGCTATGCCTGAAAGTATTGTAATAATTCCACCTACTGCGACAACGGCCAATGCACCACAAATCAAGAATACCATTTGATCTCCTCAAACCAGTCAATTTATTGATTTAACTTGTCTTGGACTATACGAACAATGAGAAAAAGTCGCATTGATTTGGATCAACGGTTTTTTTAATACAGGATCAAGGAAAAGGTCGCGCGCTGAATGGAAAGCTTGTGCCGATCAGTAGGCAGAATTTTAGGGTTTTGAAAACCAGAGAGTTGAATATCTTGGATATGTAGAGCCAGGAAAGAGAGCTTGAAAGTCAGGATTTGAAAATAATAGCGGCTGACAGATTGTCAGCCGCATGGTTTTATTTAGCCATTGATATAGAGAACAAACGCCAGTCCTGTAATCACAACGAGCATGATGAAGGCAAAAGCGTCAGCATCGCTGTCACTGCCTTCTTCGTATTGTTCCAGTTTATCTTCTTCGTTGATTGTCATAATTAAGTTTCAGTCAGTTATCTTGGATTTTGAAAAAAAATTAAAAGGGACTTAGTGTTCCTCTTCCATAGCTTCTTCGCCGTGTTCTTCAACATGAACGTCTGCGACATGTATTCTTTCGGCTGCGGCAGGGCGACCCATGTATTCAACTCGTGTATTGAATACCCAGAAACCTTCTGAAATCATAAAGCCAATCAGGAACAAAAGTAGCAGGGGAGGGCCGAGAATAGCAGTGATTAATGCCATACGTTCCCACATTACATGCATGAACACGGCAATAATGAAGCCAGCCTTGAGAAACATGAAAATAATTATCAGGCTCCAGCGCAACATACCCTGGAAATCGAAGTAATCGACCATGTATGACATTGTGCTGAGTACGAATAGCAGTATCCAGACCTTCAGATAAATCCCGATAGGATGTTGATCTTCATCAGCATGTGAATCTGCAGCTTGTTGCGTTTGAACGTTTTCCATAATTTTAAAAACCTCTTACCGCTCTAATTTAGTGTCTTACCAGAGATAGAAAAATGCAAAGATGAATACCCAGACCAGGTCAACAAAATGCCAGTACAAACCAGTGATCTCAACGATGGAATAGTCATTCTTTTTGTCATAGTCACCTTTTTTCACTTTGAATGCGATAGCTAGCAGGTAGATCACACCGCAACTAACATGCAAGCCATGAAAACCTGTGACCATGAAGAAGATTGAGCCAAATTGTGGTGCGCCAAACGGGTTGCCCCATGGACGCACACCCTCACCAATCAGTTTGGTCCACTCAAATGCCTGCATGCCGACAAAAGAAGCGCCAAAGGCAGCAGTAACCACCATTAACCAGAAGATTTTCTGTTTGTCCCTGAAATGTGCGTAACGTACTGCCAGTGCCATGGTGCCTGAGCTGGTGATCAGGATAAAGGTCATGATCGCAATCAGAATCAGGGGAATATTCTGGCCGAATAACTCCAGAGCAAAAACTTCACTGGGGTAGGGCCAGGGGTCCGTCGTGGTGCGGCGCACATTCATATAGCCAACCAGGAAGCAGCTAAAAATAAAGGTGTCACTGATGAGGAAGATCCACATCATCAGTTTGCCCCAGGGGACATGGAAGGCTTGTTTGTCTGCAGCCCAATCTGCTACTACAGTGTTGGTTTGCCCGGAAACGCTAAGTGATTCTCCACTCATAAGTACATCCTAAAATTTAATTATCAGGTATATGAAAGTAATGCAAAAATTCCCAACCAGACCAGGAGCAGGAAGTGCCAGTAAACTGAGCACAACTCTATGCTTAATCTGATTGCTTTTACTTCGGCCCCGGACAATACTTTAAAAGTTGCTCGGGTCCAGACCCAAAGTCCGCCAAGGATATGTAATCCATGAAGTCCTGTGAGTACATAAAAAAACGAATTTGCCGGGTTGCTGGCCAGATAATATCCAGCGTTGTTCATTTCTTCCCAGGCAGACAATTGTCCGTAAACAAAGGCGAGAGTAATAACACCCGAAGCAACCATGCCGTATTTAACAGGGTTCTGTAAGCCTTTATGAACAGCGCCTCTTGTCCATTGCATGATGACACTGCAAATAAACAATAAACCCGTATTCACCCACAACAAATTGGATTCTGGCATTGGTCGCCAGTCTTCCAGTTCCATGCGGATGAAGTAAGCCACAATAAAAAGCATGAAAACAACAAAGATCACGGCTAGAAACATGCGCAAGGCTATCCGCTTTGGATGCAGACTTTCACCAATTTCTTGCCCGCTAAGGTTCGGGTCATCGCCCTGGTAGTCCCAGGGCTTTTCAAAGATGCTTTTTAGAAAGCTCAATCTTCATGTCCTATATAAGGTGAACCATCAACAGTCTTAACATCTTTCGCAGGAATGTTTTGCGGTACGAAGTCGTCGACTACACCAGGCACACTGTATTCATAGGCCCAGCGGTAGACAGTAGGTAATTCCGCTCCCCAGTTACCATGACAAGGAGGGTTGTCAGGAGTCTGCCATTCAAGTGTGGTGGCTTCCCAAGGGTTCGGATCAGATTTCTTGCCTCTCCAGACGCTCCAGATCATGTTGAAGATGAAGACCAGCTGGAATACGGCTACCCAGATAGCGGCCATAGTAATATTGGCGTTCAGGGTGTTCGCTGATTCAGGAATAAAGTCTGTCGTCCCCATGGAGTAGTAGCGTCGCGGTACACCCAAAAAACCAAGGTAATGCATTGGCAGGTAAATCGCATAGGTTCCAAAGAAGGTTGCCCAGAAATGGATTTTACCCAGAGTGACATTGAACATCTTGCCGCTCATTTTTGGGAACCAGTGATATAGCGCTGCAAACAAAACCATCACCGGAGAAACACCCATAACCATATGGAAGTGGGCAATTACGAAGTAGGTATCTGACAAGGGCAGGTCAACGGTTACGTTACCCAGGAAGATGCCAGTCAAGCCGCCGTGAACAAAAGTAAAGATAAAGCCACAGGCAAACAGCATTGGTACCGTTAAACGGATATTGCCTTCCCAAAGGGTAAGAACCCAGTTATACACTTTGATCGCCGTAGGTACAGCAATGATCAGTGTGGTAAAGGCAAAGAAGAAACCAAAATAAGGGTTCATACCACTGACATACATGTGGTGAGCCCAGACGATGAAGCTCAGACCGCCGATGGCGACAATAGCCCATACCATCATGCGGTAACCGAAAATATTTTTACGAGCATGACAACTCAGGACATCTGATACCAGACCAAATGCAGGCAGGGCAACGATATAGACTTCTGGATGGCCAAAGAACCAGAACAAATGCTGGAACAATACAGGGCTACCACCAGTGTGATCGAGTGTCTCGCCAAGAGAGACCATGGCAGGCATGAAAAAGCTGGTGCCGAGCATGTTGTCAAAAGTCATCATTACGGCACTTACAAATAATGCCGGGAATGCAAACAGACCAAGAATGGTGGCAACAAAGATGCCCCAGACTGACAGTGGCATACGCATCAAAGTCATGCCGTGAGTACGGGCTTGTAATACTGTGGTGACATAGTTTAGTCCACCCATGGTGAAGGCAATGATAAATACTGCCAGAGAGGCCAGCATCAGCATAATCCCGCCATCGGCACCCGGGGTGCCTGCAGTAATCGCCTGAGGAGGATATAGAGTCCAGCCAGCACCTGTAGGGCCACCTGGGATAAAGAAACTTGCCATCAGGATGATCACAGACACCAGATAGAACCAGAAACTGAGCATGTTGAGGAATGGAAATACCATGTCTCGCGCGCCAATTTGCAATGGAATCAGATAGTTACCGAAGCCCCCGAGGAATAGGGCTGTCAACAGGTAGACCACCATGATCATGCCGTGCATGGTTACATACTGGTAATATTCGGCAGGGTCTATAAACGCGAAGCTATCCGGGAAACCCAGTTGCAGACGCATTAGTGCTGATAGCACAAGAGCAACGAGACCAACGGCCACAGCGACTGTGCCGTACTGGATCGCGATCACTTTATGATCCTGACTCCAGACATACTTGGCTATAAACGTATGCGGATCGTGCATCTCATCTGTTTGATCCGCTATTGGAATGTATGACATTACTTTCTCCTCGCTTAACTGATCTCGAATATCGGGCTCAGTTACTTAAATTTCTAATTCTGTTGGCTATTCAAATGCTAGTTGGTCTAGCGCAGTGTGTTGATGTAGGCGACGACATCGTTAATCGCTTCGTCACCTTCAAGTGCTGACACCATTGCTGTCATCTGGTATCCCTGCTGGTCTTGAGGATGTGCGCCACGAACCCCGGATTTAAAGTTCTGCAATTGTCTAACAAGATACCAGTCAGTCATTCCCGCCAGGGCAGGGGCATGGAGAGACCAGATGCCACTACCATCATCGCCATGGCAAGTGCCACAGGTAGAGTTGTACAGATCAGCTCCATTGGCAAGATCGCCGGTCACGGTTTCTGGTGCGGCATTGTCTGGCAAGGTTCCGATGTAGGCGATGACATTATTGATGACCGCATCATTAACCAGAGTCGCTGCCATTGGTGCCATCTGAGCACCATAAACATCATCAGGGTGGGTGCCACGGACACCGGATTTATAGTAGCGAATCTGCTGACGCAGGTACCAGTCTTCCTGACCGGCCAGTTTCGGTGCATTCAGGGCCAGATTGCCTTCACCGTTCACACCATGGCAGGCAGAACAAATAGCATAGTTGGCTTGACCCGCCTGCGCGTTGCCTTCAGCAACGGCCTGGGTTTCGGCAAATGTGGTTTGGGCAGCTATCCAGGCATCATAATCCGCTTGCTCATCAACAAACACAGTGCCGCGCATGATGAAATGCCCAAGACCGCAATGCTCTTCACAAAGGATGTCATAACTACCGGCTAATGTTGGTTCCAGCCACATATAAGAAACAGAACCTGGCACCATGTCCATTTTTACTCTGAACGGTGCCACAGTGTAGTCATGCAATACGTCTTTAGAGCGCAGCAAAAGCTGTACATTCTGATTCATTAACAGATGCATTTCCTTGTCTTCGACCACCAGATCATCTTGGCCAAAAGGATCGTTAGGGTTAACACCCAAAGGATTGCGGGGAGATACATAAGCAGTATCAGCAGTACCCAAAACGCCGTCAGCACCAGGATAGCGAAATGCCCATTGCCACTGTTGGCCGACAACTTCTACTTTAACAGCGTCTTCAGGAACGTTGACGAAACTTGCCCAAACAAAAAGTCCTGGTGTCAGCAATGCTGCTACACCAATGGCAGTGAACCCGGTTAACCATACTTCCAGCTTTTTATTTTCCGGCTCGTAATTGGCACGGCGATTTTTGTCATACCGATAACGGTAAACACAATAGGCAAGGAATAAGTTAACAGCAACAAACACAAAGCCGGTTACCCACATGGTGATATCGATAGTTGCATCAATACCTGACCAGTTGGAGGCTATAGGTTGTAACCACCAGGGCGTAAACAGCTGAAGGGCTATACTGATAATAACGAGTAAAACGATCGAAACTACGAATGCCATAACTTTTCAGTCCTTAATGTATTGCTTGCACATTAACCGATAAGGTCAGTGCAGAGTTTATAGATTTTGTGAAATTTGGTTTTTTTGTGAGGGGTAGCTGGTCTTTCCACTTTCAGGGGTGAACATAAGGGAAAGATTATGGTGTTATTTGAGTTATTGGACATCTTTTTCAAGCTACAAATCGTACTTCAGTCGACGATCTCAACCTCAAGTACTAGAAATATCCTAAGTGCATGGTTTAAATGGGAAAAAATTATTTTTCAGATTCTTCGTCAAACCTGAAACCAGTACTGTAGACCTGGCTTGTAACAAGGTCGTGATGGTAAAGCATCACCCCTTACAGGGCAAGGGTTTTTGGCTCCAACGTGCCAGATTTTTTGTAATATTCAGCTTCTTTCCAGCAGTGAGTTGACATGGGTCAAGCTGACTACTTTTCTGTTCTTGTCAGGAGTTTTCCGACTTCGATTCTGTGGCCTTGGCATTTTTATCGGACGCGCTTGTTTCAGGGTTGATTTTTAGCTTGTTTTTACCTGCGGTCAGAGAGAATTTTGCCAGTACCAACATAAAAATCAGGATTACCAGAGTGCCAAAAGCATTCTCCATAGCAGTCACTGTGTCGCGGATGGTGAGCGAGTATATATAGTCTATAAAAGCACCAGCGCTGACGAGATATAGCAGATAAGCGAAACCAATTAACAGGCAGGCGATAATTTTGTTCATGAAGAGTAGGTATCTTGGGGTGTTTAGACATACTGCCACATTGAATGGGCAATTCCAGGGCCGCGATTGTAATACTCTGGGAGAAAATTTTCATTTTTTTTCCAACTTGGCAATTTTGGTCAAGTCTTTTGGCTGATCAGGTAGAATACTTGGCATCACCAGTTAGAGAGGAATTGCAGTGGTTGATCAACTTGTTGAGTTGGGAAGGCACAGAACTGAGTCGATAGAATCCCGAATAGATCGAGTCGTTGACTACATACTTCAGCACCTCGAAGATGATTTGTCACTTGCAACATTAAGCAGACTTGTCAATTTTTCAAAATTCCATTTCCTTCGGGTTTTACAGGCGCACAAAGGGATGAGCGCTGGGAAAATGGTGCAGCTAACGCGTTTGAAAAGAGCCTCTCTGCAACTGGTATTTAACAGAACTTGCCGAATAACAGATATTGCACTGGATGCTGGTTTTGAAAACGCCAAGTCATTTTCAAGAGCATTCAGGCGCGTTTACATGCAATCGCTATCTCAATTTCGACGATTTCCGAAATGGGAGCTCTGGCGGCAAGTACATAATGAGCTGGCACTCAAACAAGAGGAGATCATAGACATGCAAGTTGAAATAATTGAATTTCCTGAAACCATGATTGCTGCCATTGAGCATCATGGCCCTGAGACACAGACTTACAATACCGCCATGAAGTTCGTGAAGTGGCGCAAGGAAAATGGCGTCAAATTTGATCAGGGAGAGACTTACGGTATCCATTACACGGATCCAAAAAATACTTTCCCTGAGGATTATCGCCAGGATATTTGTGTTTCAGTAAATAAGCCCATAAAAGAAAATCCCCAGGGGGTAATCACTAAAATTATTCCGGGGGGGCGTTGTGCGGTAATTCGTCATATGGGCTCACGGGACTGGATGGTGGCTGAAGTAGAATACCTGATTCATGAATGGCTACCTCAAAGTGGTGAGCAATTAAGAGATTTTCCGATCTATTTCCACTACGTTAATGTTGGCCCTCATGTACGGGAGCCAGACATGATCACTGATATTTACCTGCCAATTCGATAAACTAATTGATGAAAATCAAGCAGTGAGAAGTGTTTGAGAAAACAAGTCTGAATCAGTGGACAAGACTAATCTGGATAGTTATCCTGCGCATCCCATGATCAGCCCTGCCAATTTTTTCAAATATTTCTTACTATTTTTTTCATGCTCCCTTTCTTCTTTGAGTTATGGACATGGCAGTGTGACTGCGGATGCTGATTTATGCATTATCAAAATCGGTTTTTATAGCGCCCATTTCAAAATTTACCAGCCACGTACCCGGGAACATAAAGATTACTGTGAAGACTTACCTGACAGTGGTGAGACGGTTTTTGTCATGGAATATACTTATGGTGATCTGGGTGAGGTTCCCGTGGATTTTCGTGTGATTCGTGATGTTACCGGGATGGGGCGTTTCGCTCAGTTGCAGGATGTCGATGCTCTGAGCAAGGCAGAACTTGATGCCGCTACCGTGGTCTATCGAGCCCCGGTAAAGCAACCCGACATCTATGCCATTAATCATTACTTTCAGGAGTCGGGAAACTATCTGGGCATTGTTACCGCCAGGCATCCGGATACCAATGAGCTATATACGGCAGTGTTTCCTTTTGAAGTGGGTTATGTGGGTTATGGTTATTTGCCAATATTCATCATATTAATCTTGCTTATACAAGGAGGATACTGGTGGTTGAATCGGGAAAAGAAAGAAAAGAGTGATTAGTTACAAGGTACAAGTTTACAGGATGTAGGTCGGCTTAGGGCGCAGCCCGTCATCCGACATGGCGAACAAAATCGTCAGGTGAAGTCATAATTAACAATTTAAAAGTATGTAGGAGGGACTTTAGTCCCGATAGAAATGTGCTGCGTTCTTCGCGGTTGAAGCCGCTCCTATCAGGAATAGTGAATCTATATATAGGACGGACGACAGTCCCGAATTAAAGTAAAAAAGGTCAAAAATCGTGCTAAAGAATTTTTTAAGTTTTACCTTGTTGTTGCTCTTACAGACAAATCCTGCAGTTGTTGCGGCGCAACAAAATGGCGAAAATGTCTGGCTTTCCGAAGACGAATTGTTTCAGGTAAGTTATGAAAGTCAGCTCAATCCCATCATTATCAATCAGATTCATGGCTGGAAACTGCATGTGATGAATGCAGAAGGGAATGCTGTGAGTGACGCGGTGATAACTGTTAAGGGTGGTATGCCAGAGCATAACCATGGTCTTGCTACTGCACCTTCGATTGAAGCGAGTGGAGACGGCAACTATTTATTACAGGGCTTACGTTTTCATATGATGGGATATTGGGAGCTGGAATTAAGTGTCAGCCAGGGCAGTATTAGCGATACGGTAATTATCACACTGGACTTATGAAGCTTTTTATCTTTGCCCAATTTTTTAAATTTATTCTGACTTCTGGTTTGCTTTTGGCTGTCGGACTTTGCGTCTGGCTGGTACTTGCTTATAAGCCACCGGCCGCATGGACTGAGGCTGAAAAAGCAGTAATTAATACTCTTTTTCTGGCAAGCCTGCCGCCACTACCAGTTGATCGGAGTAATGCTGCTTCAACAGACATACGCGCCGTTGAAATGGGCCATGCCCTGTTTTTTGATTCCCGGCTGAGTGTGAATCAGCAGATCTCCTGTGCAACATGTCATCGTCCTGAATTACGTTTCACCGATGGCCTGGATAAGGCTCGGGCCCTGGGAAAGTCGCGTCGCAATACACCCAGTATCGTAGGGCTGGCCTATAGTCCCTGGTTATATTGGGATGGACGTCGGGATTCGCTGTGGGCACAAGCACTTTCCCCGCTTGAAGACCCGCAGGAGCAGGGCAACAATCGCATGGCGATTGCGCGTCTGGTAACTGAGGATGTGGAATACAGTCAGCAGTACCAGGCCATATTTGGTGAGCTGCCGGATTTTAGTGATCGTTCCCGCTTTCCGGAAAATGCAGGACCCGAACTGAAAAGTGAGTGGTATGCAGCATGGGTAGAAATGGAGAAAGATGATCAGGTCCTGGTCAATCAGACATTCGCTAACGTAGGCAAAGCTATCGCAGCTTACGAGAGAATTTTGCTACCTGCGCCTTCACGCTTTGATGCCTATGTACAGAGTCTGGTGAGCAAAGAGAGTGAAAACAGTAGGGATATCTTTTCCAACGATGAAATAAAGGGTCTGCGTTTATTTATTGGCGAAGCTCGCTGTATAGAATGTCATAACGGACCTTTGTTGACCAATTTTGAATTTCATAACACCGGTATTATTTCCTATCCCGGGGACTTGCCCGACAGAGGGCGGGTCGATGGTGTGCGCGAAGTTCGCCGTGACCCTTTTAATTGCCAGGGTTTATACAGCGATCAAGAGCCGGAGCAATGTCTGGAATTAATTCATGCCAGAGAAGGCGTGGAATTGATTGGCGCTTTGAAAACACCTTCTCTACGCAACCTGAAAGAAACCGCGCCTTACATGCATAAAGGCCAAATACGGACGCTGGCGGAAACACTGAATCATTACAATACTGCTCCCTTTGCCATGATAGGTCATAATGAAGCAGAAGAAATTTTAGGCATGCTTTCATTTGAGCTGAACCAGTTGGAAGCTTTTCTTGGCACTTTGCAGTCACCAATTGACGTTGATGCGCGTTGGCTGGAACCGCCACAATAATTTCCTCAGTAATCGTCAAATAAATCCCGCTTTTGTCTTTATAAATTATCCCCCTTAAAACCCATGCACTGAATTATTGATTGCCAGTGCAATTTAAATAAATTAGTTTGGATTTTGTGGAATATTTTTTCCAGTTACACACCTTTGTTTGAAGAAAAAAATTCTATTGAGTTTAACTGTGAAAAACATGGTTAAAAAACATGATTTAACAAAAGGATGAAATAGATGCGCCATAAAAAATGGGAATGCACAAAATGCAAAGACCTGGATTTTACAGTCGGAGAAATGCGTGTTGCAGGTGGATTTTGGTCAAAAATATTTGATGTTCAGGGCAGTAAATATAGTGCAGTAACTTGTGACAATTGTAGATACACCGAATTTTATAAAGGCAGCACTTCCGGGCTGGGAAATGTTTTTGATTTCTTTTCATCTTAAATGCTTTACAGAAATAAAAAACCCGCCTGTTGGCGGGTTTTTTATTGATTATGTTTTACTGTGCCAGAGGGTCTGGTCGCACCTGAAAGTGATAGACGATACTGGTGGTACCTTTGCCAGTTTCCATGTGGAAAGGGGCGCGACCGCTGAAAGTAGCCCAGACGCCACGGCCTTTCCAGCCTGCATTAGGATCATCAATTCTGCCGTCCATCCATTTGGTGTAAAAGCCCAGTGGATAAGGGACACGCATGCGTACCCATTCACCATCATTCAGTACCAGTAGTGCTCCACTCTGGTTACCGGTATTGATAGGTGTATTTTCACCAAGTCCAAGCGTGTTGTGCTGGTCCACCCAGGTGAAATAGGAGCCTTCAGAACTTCCTGGACGATCCAGGTTTTTGAATTGGGGCAGGGGTTCTTCATACAGGGTCCAGCCTTCGGGGCAATGCTGGCCGGTGGCTTCAGGTCCGTTTAATGGTCCAGTGCATAAGCGACGATCAAAGCTGGCCATGTGACCGCTGGCCAGAGCTGCCCACATCACGCCATTTCGATCGACATCACCTCCGCGCGGAGAAAAACCCTCGATGGCATCGCCATTTTCATCTACAGGTAATTCATAGAGTTCGGTAATGGCTGTTTCACTGGGATTGTCCCCAGGCACCAATCTGGCGACCGCACCCGGATAGCCCAGGATTGTTCCCCACACACTTCCGTCAGGTGCCGGGTTCACTGCATAAAAACCAAAGCCAGGAAATATCTGGGAATCTTTTGTGGGATCCGGGTCCTCATTTGGCGCCACGTAATCATCTCGTACACCATTGCCATTGGTATCAAGAATGAAGGGAGTCCAGCCCTGAGCGGCCTGGTAGTCTCCGGTTTCCAGGTATTGCCTGGTATTAAGCCAGCCAATCACCTGTCCGCCACCGCTGGTCCAAAGTGTATTGTCTTCGTCTTCGGCGAACATCAAGTGATGAGTGCCGAAACAGGTATCAATATGGGTGTATTCTCCTGTTGAAGGGTCATGCATGCCAAGTTGTCGGCCATTAGCCTGAGTAGGGTAGGCCTGTGCTGAAGGATGGGAAGAACCTTCCTGACAAAAATCCGGGTTAGTCCGGCCTCGCACCCGCGCTGTTATCCATACTCTGCCGTCCTGATCAAACATCGGGTTATGTACATTGGCCCGTGAATCCCAGATGGCCTCATCACCCCAGTTGGGTGACTCAGCCAGATTTGGCCCGGAAACCGGACCTGCATCCGGGTCCATCATGGTCAGAGGCATGCGATCGATTGAATTTGTTACAGGGTCAAGCATGGGCAGGTAATCTGCACTTTCTTCCATTGCTCCATAAAGTTTTCCGTAGCCATTCAAGGTGGGATTGCGTCGGTCAGTTGAGACTACATCATGTAAATAAGCTGTTTCATCAGCCCAGTCCCACTGGGTAATAACTACATTACGTTCCACGCCCTGGGGGCGTTCAGGTACCGGAGGTAATTCTCCGGCAGCAATACGGTCGGTCCAGTCACCAAATATTTTAGAGCTGTGATCCAGGCCCATTCCGGTCCAGGTACGGGTCATGAAACCGCCAGCCTGACCTGACTGAATACGACGGTTCCAGGCAGCCGCACTGGTATCATAACCATTAAAAAGTGCTGGCAGTTCACGGGTAGCCTTGTTACCAAGTTGGTGACAAACCACGCAGCCACCAGAGGTGATCATGCGAATATAGTCAGCCTGATGCTGAATGTTTGGGCTGATGCCATTACCTGTCGGGCCAGTACCGGGGAACATGCTGGCATCAGGAACTTCAAGTAAAGAAAGCCAGTTTCCTGCGGGATAATATTGTGCCGCGGCTGCTGCATCCGGCGCCAGAACAGCTGTCAGGTCCAGGGTTGCACCAGGATCTGCCTGGGTTTTTTCGGAATCCACCAGGCCGTAGCCACGCACCCAGACATCGTATGAAGCCTTGGGCAAATCAGGGATAAGATATCTGCCATCATTATCAGTCACGACTATTCTGGCAAATCGTGTATCAAGATCATGAGTTTCAGCAATGACCCAGACACCGGCTTCGGGTCCATTGGTGCTCACCACTGTCCCTCCAATGATGCCTGTTTCAGCAGTTGCCTCCATGGAAGGCGCTGCTGGCGTTACAGTGCTGGTTTGCTGGCTGGTATTTTCCCCTGAGCAGGCAGCAATGAATGTGGTAAAAGCTACTATGCTAATGATCTTGAAATGTCTCATGATGAGTCCCCCGGTAAACTGGTAAGCTAAAAAGCCGAGCTGAAAAGACTAGCAGAAGGGTCCCGGGGTGACAATATAATAGATCTGCCCCTATTGTTGGTCCTGCTCAGGCGTGTCGCTTGGCTATTTAGCGGTGCTGAGCTTGATGAGCCGATTGCTGAATGGGAGAATGCCTGTATTGTGTGTTTAGTTCTGTTCAGGGTCGTATTTCCGCACTGCTATTTATAGCAGGGACTGGAACAAGTTAACGACTGGCGCGGGACGCTCGTTTTGGCTTTTAATAATTAACTGTAGAGACAATTGATGAAGAAACTCCATCTTATACTTCCCATCCTACCCGCCCTGATATATCCATTGCCACTAACAGCACATCATAGCCCTGCGGCGTTTAATACGCAGGAAACGGTAGAAGTGACAGGAACGATTGTCGATTATAGTTTTCGTAATCCCCATGTTTACATGACACTGTCAGTTACAGAGAGTGATGGCTCAGTCCGGGAAGTAAACGTGGAAGCTGGTGCGGGTTCAGTTATTTCACCACTGGGTTTTACCCGGGATTCAGTTTCATCAGGTGATACAGTCACGATTATTGGTAATCCGGGGCGAAGAAATCCCGATGGTTTATTGCTGGGCAGGGAACTCTATCATCAGGATGGTACTTACTTTCCTCTGAATATTTCATCGCGCAGCATTAATGATTATGGCGATGATGTGGCCCAGAGCATAGAGGGCACCTGGTTTTCACCAAGAACATCTTTTTTTGGATTTTTGGGAGGTTCAGGAAGCTGGTCTTTAACTGAGGCTGGCAGCAATGCCAGGGCAAATACCAATCCTCTGGATACAACGCATAAGGACTGCATCCCTATCGGTATACCAGGGCTAATGTTTTATCCGGTAGCGAATACTATTGAAGTGTATGAAGACCGGGTAGTCATGACAATTGATTGGCTTGATTCAGTGCGCACTATTTTTCTGGATGGCAGAGCACATCCAGATTCCTCGCAGACATCATTGCAGGGGCATTCAATCGGGCATTGGGAAGAAGAGTCGCTCGTGGTTGATAGCGCTAATTTCAGTGAACACGCGATGGGACTTTCCACAAGTCTCCCGGGGAGTGTTCAAAAACACATGATTGAAAGATTTCAAATCAGTGATGATGGCAAACAAATGATTTATTCCGGCACACTGAGTGATCCTGTGTATCTTGCAGAACCTGTCGAATGGACAGGGACCTGGGTTTATCGTCCAGGTATGGAGCATTCCAATGAAAGTTGTAATCTGGAGGCTGCCAGACGATTCCTGGATGACTAGGCGGTTTTCACTTTTTCTGGATACGAAAAATTACAGTCTTATTACAAAAATAAATTTTAAGGGAAAAAGTTATGAGAATAATAAAACACATTGTTAGTTCCCTCTATTTTTTGCCGTTGGCATTTTTATCCCTAGCGGTTTCTGCCCAGACATTTTCAATTCCTGGCATGGAAGTTGATGCATCGCTGGCGCCAAACCCGGACGCACCCTTGTATCGTCATACAGGTGAGCAATACCGCTCCTATGATTTTCCAGGAACAGGGGAGTCCATTCCTTACCGCTTGTATGTTCCGGAAAACTGGAGTCCGGAGCAGTCGCCACCAATTCTGATTACGCTGCGCGCAGGCCCCAGTATTAATAATAACCATCGCAATAATAATGACCTGGTAGTTCAGGCCCGGGCAAGGGGCTATATCGTGATATCGCCATTAGGCTATCGTGGTTATGCCCAGCCGTATTATGGCAGTCCCTATCCGGTAGACCGACCAGCAGGTCCTTCGGTGCCGGCAGCTGGCTGGACGCAAGAGGAAAATGCAAGGTCAGAACAGGATGTGATCAATGTGCTTCATCTTGTCGCTCAGGAATACAATGCGGATGTTTCACGAATCTTTGTGCATGGGCAAAACCCGTCAGGTTCCTCGGCTTTTCATTTTGCGGCAAAATATCCCGATGCAGTTAATGCAATTATTGCCAGTGCGGGCCCTATCGTTACCGATAATTACCCTTTTGAAAACCTGGTAGGCAAGGTGACGGTGTTGATGGTTCATGGCACCAATGACACGGCTAATACTCGGGATGCTTCATTAAGGGTAACTCGTGAACTGGCAGGGCATGGGATAAATGCGGCTTTTTATGATGTGCCGAACGGTGAACATTTAACGGCTTATCTGACCTTTGCTGCAGAAATTTTTGATTTTCTGGATAAGCAGTAAGCTGTCGAAATAATTGTGATGGTGCAGTGAGCATTTATAGATTCAGGGAAGGCTGCGCCTTCCCTGGGCGGATGATACTGCGCTTTTCCGCCCTACAATAAATAAGCGACGGCAGGTAGCCCGGAAAAGCACGGGTTCTTACAAAACTATTTAATCTTCCGTGTCATAGGTATGCCAGTTTTCGTAATTTGGTGGCACGACTCTTCCTTCAAACAAGCTCTTGTTGTTTTCCATGCAGGAATATTCGATCAGATCAAAATCAGACTGTCTTATAAATATCCGTTTATTGGTCCAGGGTTTGCTGTAATAAACAGGGTCATCAATAGTAACTTCATAATCCATAGTGTCTGCATCGGTGAGTGCAAAGCGTTCTATTACTGTCATCTGATCGCTATGCGGATGACCAATAGTATCCAGTCGTGTCTTACCGTTGAATCGATTGGTAGTGATGATTAGCGTGTCGCCTTCCCATTTAGCAATAGAATGTCCATACCAGGCTGGAGGTAATCTGCCGCCATGATCCTGTCCGTCCAGATTGACAACCTTGAACCAGGTGTTTTGTTCGTAAAGATAAGCGAAATGTGTTTCTGTCTGCATAAACTGAATAGGGTCCGGTGAGTTCATTGCTCTTAACAGACCAAATGGGAGACATGACCCGGTATAGTCTCCATCTGTGGGGTTGTAGTTATCAAAATTTCTGCGCCCGGCTGCAGTAAAGGGCTCTTCGCCAGGGCCTGTCTGATTTCTGCCATTACCCGCAGAAAGCATGTTGGGAACATAGGGTCTTGCCCATACACCATTAAGGTCGGGCTTGCCTGAGAGTAGGCGAGGAATGTCATCCTGGGCAAGCAATGTCTGGCAAAACAGCAAAGTGAGAAGTGTGAAAAGTGAGTTAAAAGTACGTGTAAAGTTTGGTAAAAATTTCATCTTCTTCTCCTTGAGTTTGCTTCTAGCGATTCCCGGTACGGCTGAAAACCGGAGTACCATCTTCCAGAGTAATCCTGCGCGTACTGCAGGTTTTAGTGCCATCTCGGGCCGGGTTGGCGCGAGCAATAATTACCGTACCGACAGGAAGATCTTCCTTTGCCCATCCAAGGCGAATAAGTTGATTCGGCGAACCCATTTCACATTGCCAGTTTTCTACTTCACCAGCATCGTTGGTCACATCCATATAAAACCAGATATGGGGATTGAACCACTCAAGGTCAGTGATTGTTCCCTGTAGTTCAAATTGAACGGCGGTATCAAATTCCCCGACAAGTGAATGATGTGCCTGGATGGAAATAGCCGGTAGACACATGACCAGGGCAATAATTAGTTTGGTGGTGAATATTTTTTTCATGATGTTTCCCCCTGTGAGACAAAAATGCATTACTTGCATTACTTGCATTATGGCTTATCAAACATGCAATGCGAATATTGTTTAGTCAGAGTGTAGCGCCAAAGGAAGCAGCTGTGCCATAACTGCTTAATCATAATATTGAATTAAAGTAGCCTGATTCATTACCTGGAGAAGACGGGCTCGGTGGGTATTTAAAATTCTTCTCTATTCTTGTCAATGGAATCATTTTATTATCAATGACAGCACACATGGTTTTTCTCAGAGAACAAAAGGCAGGGGACAAGGTAAACAATGCCTTGTTGCCAGTTTGCGCTGAATAGCCATAATAAAAAGTATATAAAAGTATATAAGTGAATCAAGGGGAAGAAGTATGTTTGCACGTTTTCTAAAAGGACTGGGTTTTTTCAGTTTACTTCTGGCTTTGCCAGTATTTGCCCAGGATGGCGAGGCGCTATACAACACACGTTGCGCAAGCTGCCATGACAATCCTGACCCGGAAACCAATGCCCATGCACCAGCACGTGCCAACATGGCTGGTTTTACCCCTAATTCGGTTTACGCTGCCATGAATGGCGGCTTGATGCAGATTCAGGCTACCGGAATGTCGGATAGTGATATGCGTACTGTGGCTGCTTTTTTGACGGGCAGTGAAGTGGCAGATCTGAATCTGGAAATTACCGAGAACATGTGTGCATCAAATCCCCCCATTCAAAACCCGGCCCTGAAACCTTCATGGAATGGCTGGGGGCCGGATGTACGCAATACGCGATTTTCAGAAAACGGCGGCATTACCCGGGAGGATCTGCCCAATCTACGCCTGAAATGGGCCTATGGTTTACCCGGTGAAGGCCAGGCCAGGGCGCAGCCAGCAGTGATAGACGGCAGGATATTTGTCGGCAATGGCGCCGGTGCACTTTACTCACTGGATGCTGAAAGCGCTTGTACATATTGGACCTACTTGCCGCGCAGCGGTATTCGCAGCGCGATCTCAGTAGGCCCTTATCAATTTGAAGATGGATCAGATGGATATGCCGTCTATTTTGTTGATAGAGGCGCTAATGCTTATGCAGTGAATGCACAAAACGGTGAAGTACTGTGGGTTCGCAAAGTTGATGATCATCCCAATGTTCGTGGCACTGGCGCCGTTACCCTGCATAAGGGGGTGCTTTATGTACCAATGTCCGGGGTTGGGGAAGAGACATCATCCTCCAATCCGGATTATGCCTGCTGTACTTTCCGCGGCAGTGTCAGCGCTTTTGATGCACAAAGCGGCGACCTGAACTGGAAGTCCTACATGGTGCCCGAACCCCGCCCGCGAGGCAGTAGTAGTAGCGGGGTGATTCTTTATGGTCCTGCTGGCGTGGGGATCTGGAGTGCTCCCACCATTGATGATGACCGGGGCCTGATTTATGTAGCAACAGGCAATGCCTATGCTGAACCGGCACCGGAAACCTCCGATGCGGTGGTGGCAATCAGGATCAGCAACGGGGAAATTGCCTGGGTGACTCAGTTAACGCCCGGAGATGCGTGGATAGGGGGATGTAATTCTGAAGACAATCCCAATTGCCCGCAAGACATAGGTCCCGATTTTGATTTCTCGGCATCGCCGCTCCTGACAACAACAGCAACTGGACGGGAATTATTGGTTATTCCGCAAAAATCCGGCTTTGCCTATGCGCTTGATCCCAATGAGCAGGGAGCATTGGTCTGGCAATATCGTGCTGGCCCTGGCAGTCCCGTTGGCGGGGTCTGGGGCGCCTCTGTAGGCGATGGTTTGGCCTATGTGGCAGTTGGCGGTTATATCTTTACTCAGGGTGGCGGCATTCATGGTATCGATCTGGAAAGCGGTGAACGTCAATGGTACACACCACCGCAGGAACTGTTATGTGCTGAAGGGCCGGGTTGCTCGGCTACCCAGTCCGCTGCGGTGACAGCCATTCCTGGTGCAGTATTTTCCGGTTCAGCCGATGGCGGCATGCGTGCTTATGATGCTGATACCGGTGAGGTGATCTGGACCTTTGATGCCAACCGTTCCTTTGAAACGGTAAATGGTATTGAAGCCAATGGCGCTTCATTCGATGGACCAGGACCAGTTATCGTTGATGGCGTTATGTATATGTTGTCAGGAAGTGCAGGGTTTGTTGGACGCCCAGGCAACGTTTTATTAGCCTTTACGATTGAAGACGATTAGAAGACGAATAAAGATTAAAAATTATCGAAGCCGGACATCGCTTTGCTCTTGAGGCCTGCAACTGATCCATAATTTTGCGTAGGCCGGAAGAGCGAAGCGCTGTCCGGCAAAGTAAAGGTACATCGCAAAAAAGCATTGTTGATCCCTTCAAAATAATGCGCGGTAATTCACTGTAGCAGTAACTGATTTGAGGGTTGCAAACAGGGATTTACTGAGCAGCAATTCATGATCAAAAGGATGAATTGATATTCTCACCGGCCTTCTCTCGTGGGCGATCAGTTTATTCATTCCATTCCAGAACTTTAAGGTCCCTGCCCGCAATAAAGTATCTGCTTCAAATCCTGACAAGGGCAGATTTCTTTGTTGGCGGCTTGTGCTGTCATAAAAACCTGCAGTGTTTTCAAAATAGCGAAACGGGGACGCTTCCAGATTGTGCGCGCTGATTTTACCCATCGCCCAGGCAGGTGGAACATAAAGATCTGGTGGGCTTAAATCGCGATCTAAAAACCAGTTGTAACACTCGTCCATAAGTTGCTGGATTTCGTTTTCACCAAGAGACAGGTGTTCAGCGACATTGCGTGATATCAGTGTTGAGTGTAAACGGTGATACCAGCCGTGAATATTTTTAGCAGTGTGATGCCAGCCATGTCCGGATAAGATAAAACCCTGTTTTTCCAGTTCCTTCAGGATATCAATTTGCTGGTCTGACCAGGCTAGTCCCGGCACAACCAGAAGGGGAACATTTTCTATATCAACATGCGCGAGTTGCTCAGCAAAATATTGAACTCTGCCCAGAGTAGCGGGCATGACATCATGAATGGAAATCAGTGCGTGCATTGTTTGGTTGCTATTGATTCTTTTCAGATTGGGAATTTTCAGTGTCGGGTTGTTCAGTATAATCCCTGATAGTTTCGCTGATGATCAAATTCCAGCGATTCAACACATCATTATTCCAGGCGATGGCAAGACTGTTGGCCGTACTGGCGATCTCTTTTCTCTCATCCGGAGTTTTGCGTAATACATGTTTTATAGCGCGCGAAAGACCGGATTCATCAATGATGATCAGTCCGGGCAGCAACCTGTTCCAGTGAGTGATTCCGCAGC
>Ga0233432_10001834_pt1 | contig 20235 bp, 17 predicted proteins | sample SI_122_August201_6_FD_179870 | JGI IMG/M metagenome (GOLD analysis project Ga0233432, IMG submission 179870) | Seawater microbial communities from Saanich Inlet, British Columbia, Canada - SI_122_August2016_10_MG | ecosystem: Environmental > Aquatic > Marine > Inlet | place: Canada: British... | reverse complement strand
AGATCATTGATGATGACTACAACTACATGGGAGAACATGATGGGGACGGAGGTATTGAATTTGCAGATGATGAGGCGGTGGAACGCCATGAAGAGTACAAGAAATACGTCCATAACGTCAAAGCTGGGCGCTGATTGTAGCTTGAAGGGCACGAAGAGATAAAATCAGAAAAGACAAAAAAAAAGAAAGAAAAGAGGGAGGTGGACCTTTTTTTTGTTTATATATATTATATAATGGAAGAAGACCCACTTAATATAAATGATGTTAATTTAGATTTTGGTAATATAGATCTATCTTCTTTAGAAAGAAAAAGAAGTAGTAGAAGCGATACAGGTTCAAAGAGTTCAAAGGGTATGGGTAAAAGTCATCGCCCAAGGAAAGGCGATTTAAGTATAATAGAAGAAAATTTAGAAGGAGAAAGAAGTAGCGATATAGATGTAATTACAGCACGAGCGGCTTTACAAGATAATAAAGTAAAGTCACAGAGATCTAAAAAAAGTAGAAGAAAAAAAGATAAAGGTTCAAAAGGTAACGGTAGAGATCATCGCTCAAGGAAAAAGTTATCAAGAAGACAAAAACAAAAGCAAGGACAAAAGAAAACAAAAATAGAAGAATTAAGGGAGTTAAAACAAATAGATATGGCTCTATTAGAGGGTCAAGATGATAATGTTCAAGAAAGTATTGATTGGATTGAAAAAGCATATGAAGATAAAAAACAAAGAGAATACTTACAAAGTGTAGAACCACAACAACCTTTAAATGAAGATCCAATTCAAATGATTTTAAAATATGCTATGAGTGATAATGAACCAATGCAAGTTCAAGGTGAATTAGAAAGATTATCGCAGAAGGAAGAAGATGCACGAAAATTAATCTATGGTTTTGATTTTTCAAAATATAATCGTGGAAAAGTTCTTCAATATGAAGGTGAAATAGATCCATATTTACTCAATCAGTATCCAGTAGATCTTCTTCCAACATATTTTTTTAAAAATATAGAAGCATTAACAGATATATACAATAGATTATATGGAAATGAAAATCCTCTATATATTCAAGATCAAAGTCAACTTATAGAAATACCTGAAAATATATATGAAAAGTTATTAAAACCCTTTTCACCTTATTTTGTATCATCTCCTTATTATTATGGGACAAAAGAAGTACGTCCACCTTATAATGAAACTGATGTTCTAGCATATGAAAAACTCGCAAAAAATTGGGAAGAATTATTAAAAAATGCTTATGGAGATGAAATGCCACCAATTTTAGAACCATTAACTCCAGATGAATTAAATATTAGTCCGGAATTGTTAGAATCGGTTGATTCAGATGAAAAAAGTGAATTAAAAAAATATTATTTGAAAGTAAGAGATGCTTATATGTTATTAGATAGAATAGAATCAACCCCTACTCTGGTTAAAGAATTATTACAAGAAAAAAAAGATTATTATTCTGCGGCATCAATAAAAGATTGTTTAGAAATTCAAAAATTAAAGTTAGATCAAGTTTCTAAAAATATAAACTTAAGTGGTAGTTTTGCTGACTTACACCTTTCCCTTTGTACAGATAATAAAACTTTAACCGAAATATATATAAGAAATTTTGAAAAATTACCAACTCAATTAATTATGCCTGATGCTAGAAGTTATGTAGCGGGACTTGATAGTAATACTTCTTCATTTCTTAATCTTATGAGAGACGTTGCTAATGATCCTAGATTGAGTATTTACATTCCTCAATGTGTATTTAGTTCTGTATTTAAATATCTTAGGGGTAGAAGATTCTTTACTGAAAGATATGATGTATGGATGGGCGACGACAGAACAATTTATGCAACGCCCTGTAATTTAAGTTTTTTAATTGCCCAAAGTTTTAAAAGAATGGATCCAAATGAAACTACGTATGTCCGGGTAAGTGATATGTATTTAACACCTCTTCAAGTAGGTGAATTTAACAGAGATTCTATAATTCAAATAAATGATGGTGGTGGTCTATCCGGTATAGAACACCTTAGAGCGATGTTACAACAAATAGAAGACGATTGTCCCGAAAGAATAAATATTCAGGGTTTTGATGTTGAAAAAAGTAAGCGTTTTATTATATTAATGTTAATGGGATTAGTTAATGCCCATCATTATAAAGATAATTTAATCTTTTTAGAACAAATGTGGGGGGAAAAAATGATGAAAGCTTCTTCACAATTAGAAGCACATGAAAAAAAATTATCTGATAAATTAAGTAAATATGAAGAAGCAGTAAACAGAAATACTCTTTTAGAAGGAGAATGGATTTTAAGTCTTATTGATGATATGAAAAAATTATATAACTATTTCAATAATAAATTAGAACATTACGAAGTAAAGTATGGAGACGATTATGATGATTATTTTAGACCATATTATCCACCAACAAGGTAATTATTTAAAATATAGCATAATCGCAAATATAAATAAACATATAACAATAGACCAACCAATAATTAAACATATTCTATTACATAATTCATCTAATTTTTGATCATTTCTTTTCCTTGCCCTTTCTTGTAGATCTTCTAGATCTCCGTACATTTTATTGATTTTAATAATATAAAAGTATTTCTATTATCAAATTTTATTATTTAAAAATTCTTCCATCTATTATGATAAATGTTTAGATGTTTAAAAAGATTCTGCAAGAGAGAGGGAGAAGGAGAAAGAGATATAACACCTGAAGTATACGTTTTAAAATTATCACATGATAAATATTATGTCGGCGAATCAATGGATCCTCAAAAAAGAATATTATCACATAGATTAGGTAATGGTTCAGGGTGGACTAAAAATTACGAAGTACTTTCTCAAGAAGAACCATCTTTTAAAAAGCAAGAAAAGTTTTGGGAATTAGCTGAAACTTTAGATAAGATGCGTTTATATGGAATAGATAATGTCAGAGGTTCAATGTTTACTAATCCTAAATTTTTAAAAAAAGAAGAAAAGATAATGGCAGCACAATTATATTGTGAAATGAATAATCTTTGTAGAAAATGTGGAAGAGATGGTCATTTTATTAATTCTTGTCTGTATACTGATAAAGCAGAATGGGTTTCTAATTTTGGAGGTGAATTAGAATTAACAAATACTATTAGAAAGTGTTTAAAATGCTCTAAAAATATTAATTCATCTCCATCATATTATAAATATTGTAATTCATGTTTTAAAAATCATATATAATATATTAATATATTATATATGATAATTTCTGTTAGGGGAAATGGTATGGCTTTACATATTAATTCATTAACAGAGAATAATACTGGTTTAGATTTAAAAAAAGAAATTATTAAAAAAATAGATGCTAATATACCATTAAATAAAATTAAACTTACGACAGGTGCTTCTAAAATTATAGATGATTCTAAAACTTTAAAAGAAAATAATATATGGGATGGTAGTAATATAGATCTATCTTTTTTTTTTGGAAATTTTGGAGAAACAAGGCCAAAAAATAATGATGTTGATTTTGATATTAATAGTTTTATATTAGATACAATTGATACCCAAGATATAGTATTTGTATCATGGGGTAATTATATTAGTAATCAATCATTAATTTTAAGTGAATCTAGATCAACTATTTATAGTGATTGGCATAATGTTTTTAGACAACAATTACCATTACCTTTATTAGAATATGGTGTAAAAATTAATAAAAATATTAATATGTATTCAATTGATCAAGGTTTTGAAGAAGCTAATCATTTTGATATCAGACATATATTAAAAAAATATGTAGAACCTATAATAATTAATGGTATAGAATTATATAAATTAAATACTTGTGATATATTAAATGAAATAGGTATAGAATGTCCATATAGCGATTCTATCATAAGTTTATATTTTATGAAATATACATATGGTTATTGCAATTCTAATAAAAGTGATTTTGTTAATATAGATTTGTGTTTAAATGAATTAAAACAAAATTTAAACCAAATGGGCGTAGAATATTATATATATAGGCACCCAATGGATATAGATACATTAATAACCAATAATGATGATAATGGCAATGATATTAAACAATGGTTTCAAAATGGTGGAAAAAAAGGAAAAAAAAAGACTAAAACAGTAAGAAGAGAACCGGGATCAGAAGATTTAGTACCATTCCTTGGTAAAGGTAGTAATTATCCAAATTGTTGTGATAATATAGATAATCATAATTACTGTCTAAGAATTAGTGATAATAAGAAATTTAAATTACCAAGAAAATTTAAAAAACAAGATTGTCTAAAAGATAAAAAAATTAAATCTTTCAGTAAAAGAAGTTCTTGTGCCCCTTTTAAAGATTGTAAGAAAACTAAAAAGAAATCTATAAAGAGAAAGAAGAGAAAGAATAGAAAGAGTAAAAAGAGAAAGAATAGTAGAAAGAAAAGATCTAAGAAGAAGAAGTAGTTTCTTTCTTTTTCTTTTCTCTTTCTTCAATCATAAATGATAATATTGTAAAAGGTGTATTTAGGACCTTTATTTTTTCTTCATCTGGACCATCTTCATAAAGAAGTTTTTTTCCAATGATAATTTCAGTCGTGTAAATTTTACCGTGTACGGGCATCTTTTTTATAATTAATATTCATTACTTTTTAAATTCAAATTTTTAAAATTTTACCATCTACAATTTCGTAAACTAATTTTTTAAATATTTCGGGAGATAATCTTATAAATTTTTCGATATCATTCTTTTTAAAGATATTTTTAATTTCTCTTCTTTCGTATGTTGTTTTTTTCATTATTTCATTATATATACGACCTAAAATTATTCTATTCATAGCTAAATTATTTGCTTCTTTTTCTCTATTTCTTTGTTCTTTTATTTGCTCAAATGAAGGTGTAAATTCACTATGTTCTTTTTGATTTGTATTATTTGTGAATGAATGATCAGGAAATACGGGATCTGGAAATTTATATTCAATATTAAACGGATAGTTATTTAATTCATCAATTCCACCACCTTTAAAAAAACTAAGTACACCTCTATTTACACTTTTTCTATTTGTTCTTTTTCTTCTATTTGTTCTTTTTCTTCTATTTGTCTTTTTTCTATTTGTCCTTTTTCTATTTGTTCTTTTTCTATTTATACTTTTTCTATTTATACTTTTTCTATTTATACTTTTTCTATTTATACTTTTTCTATTTGTTCTTTTTTTATCAATTTTATTATATTTTTCCCATATATTTTTGTCTACTTTTCGAGCAGGTCCATTCACAATTACAGAAGCTAAACGCGCTTGTGCCCAACTTTCATTTGTTTGATTTGGTCTCGATCCACTACTATAATATGCCCCTCTACCTTTATCTATAATTTTATCTGCCCCTGTTTTAGTGATAATATTTTTGTACAAATAATTAGTATCTGTAATTTTATGACCATATTTTTTTTCATATTTTTCTACCCATTGTGATCTTTTTGTTTTAAATTTAGTTTTAGGTCTATCTTTATTTTGAAATATTGATTTTATTTGTTTTCTTTTTTCTTCTCCTTTTAATCCCCGTAAATATTTATAAGGTATATTACGTGTTTCCCCCCTATATGTTACTTTTACCATATATATAATACCATATATTAATAATTTAAAAATAAAATTTGAATATTATTATATATTTATAATAATACCAATGGAAGAACTAAAGTGTCCTTACTGTGAAAAAAAATGGAAATATGCAAACCCACTTTCAAAACATATAAAAACATGTAAAATGAAAGAAATAGTTGAAGAAATTGAAGAAGTAGATCTACAAGAAGAATCCGAAGAAGAATCCGAAGAAGAATCCGAAGAAGAATTCGAAGAAGAAGAATCATTAGATTCAATAGTAAATATAAATGATTCTTCTGATATGTGTAAAGATGATACTATAATGAGTATTAATGGTGATTCTTCTCTTATTATAGATAATATGTCAAGTAAATCTATTCAAACAATCTGTATTGATCCACCTTATAATATTAAAAAAGATAAATGGGATGATATAGATAATTATGAAGAATGGCTTATAAATATAGTTGTTCAATTAGAAGATAAATTAAAAGATAATGGTTCTTTCTTTATTTTTCATAATGAAATGGAAGTGATTGCTTCTTTAATGATGAAAATAAAAGAAAAAACTAAACTAAAATTTATTCAAATGATTACATGGAATAAAAGATTTGAATCATCCAAGAAATATGGTTATATGAACGGTTATGTTGTAAAAGAAGATATGCATATGTGGAATAAAATGTGCGAATATATATTATTCTATACAAAAGATAATACCTGGAAATTTAAAGAATATAGAGAAAAAGCAGGTGTTAGTTCAAAAACTATTGCCCTTGAAGTCCCGAGTAAAACCGGGGGATTAACAGGATGGTATGGCAATCTAGAAACAGGATTAAATTTTCCAACTAAAGAAAGAATGGTACCAATTACAAAACATATAGGATTAGAATATGATGATGTAGTTCCTAAATTTAGAAATCAAAAAACACATCATAGTGTTTGGAATTATGATATCGCAAAAAGATCAAATGTTCACATGACTCCAAAACCAATTGAACTACTTGAAAATATCATAAAACATACGACAGATGAAAATGATATATTACTTGATTGTTTTGCGGGAACAGGTTCACTTGGTCAAGCATGTAAAAATACAAATAGAAGATGTATCTTAATTGAGAAAGAAAAAAAATATTTTGATTTTATTAATTCTTCACTTGAACTATCTAATCAAAATGAGCAACTAGAGCACGAAGATAATTAATCCAATCATCCTGAATAAGACTATATTCTCCAATTATCCGATTACCTTCTCGTGTCATCATAACCAAATTTGTTCCATAGATAGTATAACATTCATTTGTTCTTGATGAAATATGACCCATTTGAACATCATATCTATCAATATCAGTTCTATTGTCTCTTTCGGGATCAGCGACATTTATTATTTCAAGATCTTTATGTATCACTGGACAGATTGTATGGCCCATATCATTAAATATCCTCCGATTGTGGGATATGAAATATTGTTTTAGGAAATATTTATGTTCATTTAGTTTATCTCCACTTGTATTATATGTAACAACATCATAAGAATGAGGATTAATATGTACATCAATTCCATTAACACTTGTAGTGTATACAACCCAATCAATAAGGGCAGTTGCCATCATAAATGGAGTTGTTTGTTCTTTTAAAGGTATGGCACACTTTAGCTTTTCACCCTGGGGTTGTCTTATAATTCTTTCTTGTTCATTTGTTAGAGCAATTGGAAATAATCTCGTACATCTGTTTTTGAAAACATAATCATCAGCACCAGGGGTAGTAAGGATTGATGTTTTTGTTTTTCCATCTATTTTTTTTGTCAAAGCACTAGATATGAACATTTTTGGTAAGCAACTACATCTACCAACATGACCCTTTGGAAGGACACAAAGTTGCCTCCTTACTTTTGATCGAACCTCATCAAGCGTATTTACAATGTAAGGTTGAATTTTTGAATATGCTTCTTCAACAATAGAAGAAGTCACTGGTCTCGATGCCTCTTTTAAACAGAAATTATTCTTGTAATGTTGTCCGATTTCACTTTCTTCAAAATGTCTTGAAAATTCTTGACAACGTTGGTATTCTTCACCATAGATATTCATGGTATTATTTATTATTTATTATTTAATATTTTAATATTTGAATTTCAAATTTTATTTTAAACTCAAATATTAAAGTTTTATTAATAATAATATTTAGAATATGGAAGATTACGGAGTAATAGAACAAGTGTGTGATCATATAGACTTTGATGTTGAAGAAAATGGAAAGGTAGTATTAGAAGAAACGAAAGAAGTAGTAGAAGAAGTAAATAAAGAAACCGGCGAAGTAAATCCAAATTTCATCTATAAAGAAAATTTACAAGAAAAAGAAGTAAAAAACTATACCAAAAATCAATCAAATGAACACATTCTAGATAGATGTAAATTCATAAAAAAAGATGGAAAGCAATGTCGTCAAAGGGGTAAACCCTCACAATCAGGAGGACCAATTATTAATGGCTATTGTAGTTATCACAGAAATAAAAATTAAAATTTGAATATTATTATTATCTTTTAATATTAAAAGATGACATCAGTCATATACAAGATCAATAAACCAGAATTCAGAGATAAAGTCGCCTCTTTTGACTATGATTGGACACTTGTAAATCCAAAAGAAGGAAAGACATTTCCAAAAGACATTAATGACTGGGAGTGGTACTCTCCATCTGTCCCTCAAAAGATAAAAGAATATTATGAAAATGGTTTCATGATTGTCATATTTACAAATCAATCAAAAGAATGGAAACATAAACAGATTAAGATAGTTTCAAGGGCATTAAAGGTACCAATATTTAGTGTCGTTGCTTCTAAACCGCACTACAAACCTCAAACAATCATGTTTGATACTTTATTTGAAGGTCGTAATGTGAATAAGTCTGATTCTTTCTTTGTCGGTGATGCCCTGGGTAGAAAGACTGACTTTTCCGATTCTGATAAAGTTTTTGCAGATAATATTGGTCTTAAATGTTATAGTCCTGAAGAAATATTTTCAGAAAAAGAACAAATAGAAATACCCTCTATAGAATTATCAAGTGAACCTGAAATAATTATCATGGTTGGTTTTCCCGGTTCTGGTAAAAGCACTATCAGCAATAGTATATGTGAAAAAGATGATAATTACTTTAAGATAGAAAGTGATGAATATAAGACGGTTCCTAAAATGATTAAGAAAGCAAAAGAATGTATATCTCTAAATAAATCAATCATATTTGATGCTACTAATTCATCAAAAAAAAAGAGGGCTCAATATATTGAGTTTTCTAAAAAGAATAATTATTTAGTAAAATGTATTCATTTAACAGCATCTTTAGATGTATCATACAAAAGAAATATGATGAGAAAAGATGAAAAGAAAGTTCCTAAAATCGCATTTTCAGTTTACAAGAAACATTATGAAGAACCAGATATTTCAGAAGGATTTAACTCAATACTTAAAATTTGAATTATACTTTGATTTATTTTTTAATTAAAACAACATGATGAACACGGTCTACGTGTTTGCCCTTGAGGTGTTAATCTTCTTTTATTCACTTTATTTTTGGATTAAATTCAAAGATGAAGCAGATTATGTCCTTGGAAATCTAGAAAAAATCAATGAAATACTTTACAAACTTTTTATGTTTTCATTTCATACACTCATTCTCACACTTTCATTACATTGTTGTGTTCTAAACCTTTATGGAAAAGAAGAAGAATGTATAAATTATCTTCAAATTATAGGTTTCTTCGCTATTATGGATACTCTTTTTGGAGACCTTAAATAAATTATTAAAAGATTATTTTACATATTTATATATTTTTTTTAAATATAGTTATATAATATATGAGAATTGGTTTCATTGTTGGGAAAGATGATGAAATATATGATGATGAATATCTATTTAGTCTTACACCAAAAAAATATCTACAATATGGAGAATTAAATAGTGATGTAGCTGTCGCAATGGCAGTTAAGGATGGATATCAAGATGTATCCGTAGATATTATACTCCCAAGAGAGATAACATTGGAAAGACTTAAAAAAAATAATGTTAATTTTATTCTTGGATATGATTGTATAAATCAAATAGTTCAAGATCCTTATGTTAAAAAATTTTCTGGTCCATCTGGTTATAAAAAATTAAGAGATATATATTCTAATAAATCTTCTAAAATATTTCCTCCGATAGAATTTTTAGATTTTATATGGAGCAAAGATAAATATCTAACTAAATTTAATCAAAAGAAAATACCAATTACAAAAACAATAACAGTACAATCTAAAACATATAACCCCGGTAAAATAATCGGATCAATTCAAAGATGTGGTTGGAAAGATTTTATAATAAAACCCGTTGGAGGTACAATCGCGATTGGTGTTGAAATGTTTAAATTATCAGATTGTTTAAAAGATCCACTACTTATCAAAAATTACTTTGAAGAATATAAAGATCAATATGATAAATTTTTAATTCAAGAACTTATTAAAGGTTTTAAAAAACAAGGTGAAATAAAAATGTTCTGGATAAATGGTGAATATTCATATGCAGTAAATATAGTTGATGGTGGAACATATGAAACTTATCATGTATTAAATGTTAAAAATAAAAAAGTATTAGAAGAATGTAAAAAAATTGGTAAAGAAACTCTTAAAGCATTACCTAAAATAAAAGTTGGTACTAAAAATATAACACCAGCATTAGTTAGAACAGACTTTACATGCTGTTTAAATAATAAATCACCAACTCCTTCAAACTACTTTTTAAATGAAGTAGAACATCAAGATGCAGGATCATATGTAAATAATGAAAACATTACATATCCATATGTTCAAGTTATGGCAGATACTTTTGTAAAAAAAGCATATGAACTTGTTGAAGCAGGTTTTTAAATTATCATTTTTAAATCTCCATTTATATATATATCTCCATCAAATAAACCATCGATATTAATAAATAATTTATATATTAATAAATTATTATTTATAATACATTTTTCTACATGTTTCGGTTTTCTCCAATGATCATTATTAAAATTAATAATATCATCACTTTCATAATCCCTTTCTAATTTCCAAATGAATATTTCATTATTATTAACACATTTTATAGATTTATGAATCAATTCCCACTTTAATCTACTTTTTTCTGTACTTTTCCACCAATCTTTTTTAAAACACTCAGTTAATCCACAATTTCTTCTCAGTGAATTATAAATATCATTTTTATCATATGGCTCTAAACCCAAAAGTTTATAATTTCTATGATAATATATTTGATTTAAATCATCATCAACAGAATTATCATTAGTCATTACTAAATTATGACGTATCAATATATCACAATTTAACCAATTGTAAAAATCTCTTTCAATATAATCATTTTTTATATCATTTAATAAATCTTCATTTTTAATATTTACTATTTTTTTTGCTAAATCATCATAACCATTAAATTTTCTTCGTAATACTAAATATGTATGATAATCACCTTTTTTTTGTAAATTGAATAACATAATATTATATATATTATATTCAAATATTCTTTAAACAAAAAAAAAATATAGACCAATAGTATAAAATGGAAGGAGGTAATGGAATAGGAGATGTTTTTGCTAAATATTTTGTAAAAAATCCTAAAAGAGATTCGTTTATTGTTATAGTTGTTTCTGTTATTATAAAATCAGTAATCGTTATGCTAACATATAATAAAATTTGGCCTCGTTTAGTAGAAAATACTGGACAAGATTCTTCAAAATTTAAACCTTTAACATTTTTTGAAGCATTAATATTTGTTTTATTATTTATGTTCTTGTAAATCTATTTAAATTTGAATTTTATAATTAATATATATTACAATAATTTTATTTCAATAAAAACTATGTCGGATATTGAAGATATAGTTTCTCCACAACATACTAAATTTCTTTCAGAAATAATTAAATATGAATATAAATCTGAAAAAGAATTCACTCAAAAATTTAATGAACTACGTAAATCTTTAAAAACATGTCCAAGTAAACCAATATTAAGAAAGATTTATAATGATTTAGTACTATCTAAAGAAATTGATAGAAATCCTTCTTTCCTTAAGTACTCCCTTAAAAGAAAAATAAGATCTCAATCTGGTGTTTCTGTTATTACTATTATGACAAGTCCTAAACCATCATACACAGATGAAAATGGTATATTAGTAGAGGATAATTTTAGTTGTGGTAATTCTTGTGCTTATTGTCCAAAAGAACCAGAAATTAAACTTAATCTTAATGTAAAAGATATTAGTCCAAATGGTCTTCAATTAAAAGTAACTACTAAAGATAATATAAAAGTCATTCGTGTCTTGACATACATTATTGTAAATGGGATTAATTATGATGTTAAACAATGTTCACATTTTAAAACAGATAATTTTGTAATTCATCTAAATGAAAAGATAGAAAATATAAAAATAGATGATATTATCATCGGTTATAAAGAAGAACAACCAAGAAGTTACATTAATACAGAACCGGCAGTCGGTAGAGCTAATCGGAAAAAGTTTAATCCAATCCTTCAAATATATGATAGATCAGATTCTTTGATATCCTGTGGTCACGAAGTTGATAAAATTGAAATTCTTATTCTCGGTGGAACATGGGACCATTATCGATATGGTTATCAAAAAGAATTTATAAGAGATACTTATTACGGTATTAATACACTTGATCATAGAGGTGTACCTAAAGCATCTCTAGAAGAAGAAATTGAAATTAATCAAACATCAAAAAAAAGACTTATTGGATTAACGATTGAAACTCGTCCAGATTGTATTAATTTGAAACAAATTAAAAGACTAAGAGAATTCAATGTTACTCGTGTTCAAATTGGGGTTCAACATATTGATGATCATATATTACTAGAAATTCAAAGGGGATGTCTTACAAAAGATACAATTAAAGCAAATCATTTATGGAAACAAAATGGAGGAAAAATAGATTGGCATCTTATGCCTGGTCTTCCAGGTAGTTCTCGTGAAATTGATATTAATATGTTTAAAGAAATATTTGGTGTAATTTCTTTAGATGAAGTTAGTAAGAATCACTATAAATATGTACTAAAAAGACCAGAACTTCAACCAGATCAATTGAAAATATATCCTTGTTCTATTACTGATTGGACACTTATAAAAGAATGGTATGAAAATGGAACTTATAAACCTTACATTGAAAATGAACAAGAATTAATAAAAGTAATCATATTCATTAAAGAAAATGTATTTCCATGGATCAGAATAAATAGAATTATTAGAGATATTCCAACAATAAATATAATCGCTGGAAGTAAAAATCCAAATCTACATCAACAAATTAATGATACTAACAACATAAATTCTCAAGATATAAGGTCTCGAGAAGCCAAAGGTAATGTCAATGGAATTGAAAAAGCAGAATTATTTATAAGAGAATATAATTCTCTAAAAGCAACAGAATTATTTATTAGTTTTGAAAGTCCAGATCAAAAAATAATATATGGATTTCTAAGACTCAGATTTAATGATAATAATAAAGATATCATATATAATTCTATTAAGAATTGTTCATTTGTAAGAGAACTTCATGTTTATGGAGATATTGTAAAACACGATTCAAGTTCAAAACGTATTCAACACCAAGGATTTGGAAAGAGACTTCTTAAAAAAGCAGAAGAACTTTCAATGGAAAATGGATATTACAAAGTTGCAATCATATCTGGTGTAGGTGTTAGAGAATATTACAAAAATAGAGGATATACTCTTAAAGATAATTATATGATAAAAACCCTTAAAGATGATAGTATTTTATCACCACTTCAATATTTTACAATACTTTCTATCATATTTACTCTTATAATGAGTATTCTATACGACATATATAACTAAAAAAAATTAGTATAATAATCATTTCTGTATAATAATCATTTTTTTTTCCTTTAGACATGTGGATTCTCAATTGGAGCAGGAGGATCTTGGAATGGATACCACCATTGGAACCCATCTTTTTTCTTTTCAAAATAACTGTAAGTAAACCAGTTATAATCAGACGGGTCATTGATATAGTTTTGAATTGAAAGTTCGTGACACGCGCGTTGACTATAACTTATGATGTTTTCACACTCATAGAAACTTACATCAATCGGTTCTCGGTTGAACAATGGTCTCCATGTGATTAGAGAATAAATCATTTCAAGACCTTCTATTTCGTCGTGATATTCCGCGATGTTGAAATCACGGTCCCAACGGAAGTTGAAATTTAGGTCATCTGAGTCTTTTTCATAGAAGAAGATCGCGGGACCAATCAGTTGTGAATTTTGACAACCAGGAATGGGTTCCCCAGCCTCAATATAATGATATTCTCTCTTTTTCCCCGTATCAATTTCATCCATCTTCAACCAAATCTCTTTCCACTTGATCTCTGGTTCGATCCAGTGAACAGGTGGGATGTAAGTGAATCTCTTTTTGCTCTTATTCCACTGATATAGAAGTTCATAAACTTGGACTTCTGAGCAGTCATTCTTGTTAACCATTGACATAAACTTTTCTTCTTGAGAAGTTGATTTGGATACTTGAACCTTTGTCTTTGGTTTTGGAGTTCTTTTGTTTTTTGATGGTTTTCTTTCTTTTGATTCTTTGAATGTATTTGGTTTAATCTTCATCTTCTTTAGTCGACGGGACCACTTATCTTCTTGTGAATCTTCGGGAAGGGGTGATACACTCATGTAACGAGAGTTCACAATGGTCACACCATCATTTCCGTCCTTTTCAGACTTTTCTTTTTCTTCATTAATTCTTGAAATATCATCTTCGTACCGGAATGACTTGTCAAGACGGACGTTGTTGATAACCGCGTCTGCCCACGAAGCATCCTTGTAGGTTCCCCCAACCTTCCCCCCCATCTCCCTCTTGTGGATCGCGAGCCCTGTCTCGGGGCATACAGAAAACATGTGTGAGTCGCTGAAAGACATATTATTGAATCTTTTGTTGTTACAACTCACAACAACAACATCAAATTTTGAAAAACTCCGCGAATAATTAAAGATTATTATATTTATATTATATATATAAGATGCAAAAGGTGCAAAAGACACCTATTAAAGGTAATTCCGATCCCTTTCCCTTTCCAGTTACAGGATTAAGAGATTCAGGTACAGGATTAAGAGATTCAGACGGAGCCCCCCCTTTTACAGTCACTCGTGGGCCTTCAGGGTCAAAACAAAATTTGGATTCAACCCATACAAGTACAAGTGGAGATGAACGTGGATATGAAGGTGACAATGAAAACAGATCATATAAAGAAGGAGGACCAGATTCAGAAGAAGATGATTCCAATCTCTCTCCCATTCCAGGTACAGACGGATACCCCCCTTTTACACTCACTAATATGTCTCAAGGGTCAAAATCATATTCGGATTTGGATTCGGATTCGGATTCGGATTTGGATTCGGATTCGGATTCGGATTCGGATTCGGATTTGGATTCGGATTCAACCCATACAAGTACAAGTGGATATGACGGTGACGATGAAAAAGAATCAGAAGAAGAAGCAGCATCAAAACAATTTAAAAGCTATATCAATGCCATCAAAATGTTAAAAAATAATATGGATCAATCAAAAGAGCAATCAGTTGAGGAACACGACGCAGCGGGAGACGGGAAGGCGTCGTCCATGGAGGTTGAGACAGCCGACCAACCCCCTTATTCGGAGAAAAATCGTGATTTATTTGAATTAGTAGAATTAGTAGAATATTTCTTATTTTATCAACAGGAGAGGCAACCCACTTGTATAGATAGAATGAAAGAACTTCTAAATAAATATAATTTAATTCCTGTAAATGAAGGGTGGGAGGAAGAAGTGCGAATTATTTATGAACTTAATCAGATATTATTTATACTTGGAATAAATGAGGAAGATTCAGATACTCCTATGTTAACCGTAGAGGACGCTCTCGGAACTGGTGATGAGTGGGCATTAACTCACACTGTTAAAAAACTAAAAAAAAATATTAATGATTTTATATCCGATTGTGACCGAATTGCTGCCGCTGCTTCGGATTATTATTATATGCGGGGCGGGGCAGGTGAAGTTGATCTCGAAAAGAAGAGAAAATTGGAGAAGCAAGTCGAAAAGGGAAAATTGGAGAAGCAAGTCGAAAAGAAGAGAAAATTGGAGGAGCAAGTCGAAAAAAGCAGAGAGGTATATGAGAAGTACCAGAAGAAACCGCTGGAGGGTCCAAGGGGGAAGGAAAGATGGAAAAGAATTATCAAAACACATATTCAGAGCGGGGATTTTGTTAGTGAATTAAATAAAGCAGCGGAGGCAGCTGCATCAGAAGCAGCGGCAGCATCCGGAGCAGCGGCGGCAGCTGCATCAGAAGAAGATAATTTAGAATCTTTAAATAAATTTGATCCAAAAGATTTATTTTCCCAAGTAGGGCGCATACTCAATAAGATGACAGAAAACCCCCCAAAACTTTCTATTATAAATAGCGATTTAACTATTCCATTTGAAGATGAAAAATCAAAAACAACACGGGATATAGAAGAGTGGATGAAGGAAAAAAAAAAGGACCTAGTACTGCCGGAAGCATTCGATTGGTTAGTAAAGTATTTTGAGAAGGATGTAGATGCCTTCCTGAAAAAATCCAAAGCAGAAGCAGCGGCAGCATCCGGAGCAGAAGGTGAAAGAGAAGCAGCAGCAGCATCCGGAGCAGAAGATGAAAGAGAAGCAGCAGCAGCATCCGGAGCAGAAGGTGAAAGAGAAGCAGCAGCAGCATCCGGAGCAGCGGCAGCATCCGGAGCAGAGGAAATATTGTCGTTTGTTAAAAACTCATTTAAGGATTTATTTTATGATAAGTATGTATATTGGGTTTTATATTTTGACCAGGAATTGTGGTCGGATGATTCACTTGCTTTTAAAAAAAGAATAAAAGAACTAAATGATTTAAAAGATATCAGTATTAATTTAAAAGCTAAAGAAAAAGAATTTATAGATAAAATAAACAATTTTAATACTGAAATTACAGACGAAACTATTGATAGTTTAAAAAGATATTTTGGTGAAATTCCATTTTACATTAATCGCCGCGAACTAAATAAAACAAACTCAGCACAACCCGGACATGATCAAACGCAACGGGCGCAAAGATGGTTTAAAGGACCTCAAGAAAAATTGAGGATATATTGTGATTTAATAGTAGATTTATTAGAGTTTATAAATAATTTTAAACAATTTATACAAATGTACTACAAAGCTATAGAAAGTCAAGTTATTAAATTAGTAGGTTTCCGTAGTTCCACCAAATCAGCTGGAACAAATTTAGCAAAGTTTTTAAATGGTGTTAAGGAAACATATATAGTTCAGCAGCAATTAGAGCTTCACGACCAGGCATTCAACATCTCCGACAGAAAGTGGAATGAGTTAAAAAAAATAATAAAAACAGAAACTTTTAATGCTATTGAATCTTTTCAAAATTCTGGTTTTCTTGAATATTTAGATACCCATATTCGTAGGAATTTAGAAGGTGTTTATAATCGTTTAGTTGTAATTAGTTCAAAATTTCCTTCATTAGTCACCAGCATGGATCACATTAGTTCAAATTTAAATATAAGAACTAGAGTCTTAGAACTACCTCAATATGATTCTCCTCAGGAAAGAACGATAATTAATCGCAAATCGGATATACAGTATATATTGAATCACCTTTTAGAACTATGTAAAGATACGATTGTACAAGTAGCTTCAGTGTTAGTTTCTAAAGAAAAAAATGGGTATATACAAGTTAAATCAAGATCAAAGAATACTTCTAGAAACGAAATAGAAATATGGGGTGCAATAAAACAAATGAATATCCTACATGATTGGAGTAAGAAACGACAAATGACCATGCCGCATGGTCTCCGTGACTTGCGACTTCCATCATTGACACCAGATATATGTTACATGACAGGCGTAGATACAAATAGACCAACTACTCCGAATAATGAACGTGATCATATACCGCCATTTAATTTATATACAATTATTTCTGGTGGCCCCCCTTTTGATGAAAGTTTGTTTCATACTTTATTCAACTGTTTATCTAATAAATGGAAAGTTACCGATACCGATACTTCTCGTTTTCAAGGTTTCAGAGATGCATGCTTCCATTGTACTCGTGTAATTCAATCATTTAATCTACAAGGTTTATGTGCTCAACTTAATCAGGTAAAATGTAGTACTCTACTTTATACATTAGTAAAAAAAGAAGGGGTGAATCGGTGTTTATACTATATTTATGAATTATCTAATAGACTATTTCAAGATATGTATAGTTTCATGGAACAAAATGCTATAAGTGGTGGGGCTAAAAAAGGAAAAAATAGAAGGAAAAAGAAAATAAATAAGAATAGTATTTCTCCATGTCCTGGACCATTCTCAATGGTTCGATTAGAAAAGAAAGAAATAATAAACAGGAATTTATTAAATTTTCAACGAAATTATAATAAGGTTGTAAGTACTCTTGATCCAATATTAGGCGTAGAATATGGTGTTATTAGTTTAATGGTGGGTGTAATATATACTTCTTTTTTAGCTTATAATAGTGTAACAGGTAATAAATTATTTGATCAAAGTTACATAGAAACTAATATCCATACTGCCGCAATTCAAGAAATTGAAAATTTGAGAAAAATCTGGAACATATATAAAAATTCCACCGACGATGCTCAACCTCTTTCTTTGTCTACGGGTGGTTCCAGTCCCTATAAAAAGAAAAATACTAGAAAAAAAAGTAGTAGAAGGAAGAATAGTATTAGAAGAAAAAGTATTAGAAGAAAAAGTATTAGAAGAAAGATTAATAGAAGAAAGAGTATTAGAAGAAAGAGTAGTAGAAGAAAAAGTAGTAGAAGAAAAAGTAGTAGAAGGAAGAATACTAGAAAGAGTATTAGAAGAAAGAATAGTAGAAGAAAGAATAGTAAAAGAAAGAGTACTAGAAGGAAGAGTACTAGAAGAAAGGTTAGTAGAAAGAATAATAAAAGATAATTAATATATTTATATATAGTATATAATGACTATCACATTACCATTAAATAAAGGAAATAATCAACGCCTTAAGGGTCATTTAGGTCAAGATTATTTTCATGATTTCGGTTCTACACGTGCAGATAAACATTATTATTCTGAAAATGTTGAGAATATTGATGAAAATATATTCAGGTTTACACAAACCGGTGGAACTTTAACAGATGAAGATTATAATAATGAAACAATCTTAGAAATTGAATTAGAAAAAGCTCTGGATATACTAAATATTCATCCCAATTCTATTTTTGAAAGAGAAACAACTATAAACCATACAGCACCCCAACAGTATTATTCAGCACCCCAACAGTATTATTCAGCACCCCAACAGTATTATTCAGCGCCCCAACAGTATTATTCAGCGCCCCAACAGTATTATTCAGCACCTCAACAGTATTATTCAGCGCCCCAACAGTATTATTCAGCGCCCCAACAGTATTATTCAGCACCTCAGCAATATTATACTGCTCCAAACTATTCTAATAGACAAATATCTAATCCAGTGCCGTTGCCTCAAAAATTATCTGATCCCGTGAGTTCTCCAAGTGAACCAAATCAAATTGGGGGTGTTCCAATATTTAAACTACATGGGAAAACATTACAAGAAATAAAAAAAGAAAAAGAAGTAAATAAAAAAATAAAAAAACAAAAACTAAAAAAATCTCTATTAGAAGGTGATGAAGAATTCGCAAAAAGACTACAAGAAGAGTTTGCTAGAAACCCATTACCTACAATTGGTCCTAGAAGAACATATAGAGATACTGGACCACCTACATTACCAACTAATTCAGATGAAAAGTTTTTTAATTGGGATAGTAATTATGATCATTACTTTGAAAAAAACCCTAATAGTAATACTGAAAATGAAACTAGAAAAGGTTATTTTAATACTTGGTTAGATTCTCTTTCTGAATTACCAGACTATCGTATGTTTGTCAATAAAATAGAAGAAATTGGTATTTTTTTTAAATGTCAAGATATTGTTGATATTGTAAATCATAAAGGTATTAGTTTTAATCCATATAAATCTGAAATTTTTAGAGAGTTTTTTCATAGGATAGTTAAGTTAAAAAGATCATTTAAAGAATATATAGATTTTACAACGGATAATAATAGAGTAAAATATCCCGAAACTATATATCCTCCTTTTGGAATTATCCCAAAATTAGATAAAAAGCAAAGAGATAAAGTAAAAGTGTTTAATAAACTTATATTACAATATTGGGGTAATTTAATGGGAAATTGTACTCCATCTACTTATGAAGATAAACTTCAAGATAAATTAAGAAATGGTAGTTTTTCTGATCAAACTTTAAAAACTTTATTTTTAGGAGAATATGGAACTTCGTCAAATATATTTGATCAAAAAAAAAGAGAAGACGAAAATACTAATAAAGATATCTTAGATGAAATAAAATCGAGATCACCAGGAAATAATATAGATGTATGGAATGATAATAATAATCTAACAAATAATTCTTGTTCTTTAAAATATCCTCATTTGATTGAATTATTAGCTAATCGTAATCCGGCCCCATGTTCTTTATCATCCTCCCTTGATGGTCAATCAAATTGTAAATT
>Ga0233432_10001833_pt1 | contig 20235 bp, 9 predicted proteins | sample SI_122_August201_6_FD_179870 | JGI IMG/M metagenome (GOLD analysis project Ga0233432, IMG submission 179870) | Seawater microbial communities from Saanich Inlet, British Columbia, Canada - SI_122_August2016_10_MG | ecosystem: Environmental > Aquatic > Marine > Inlet | place: Canada: British... | reverse complement strand
TACAAGCATCACTTGGATGCCAGTTAGAAATCCTAGCTCCTGCAAAGATTAAACCTGTGCTTTTAGAATTAGTAGATGTACCTCTAGTTGCATTGGTTCTAGTAGTCCCGTAGTAATAATAAGCTGGGTTTACATTAGTGCCAGAAATGTTCATGGCATTAGTTGCAGTATTATTTGCTAGTCCTGCATTTGTATGGCGAAGAATAAGTATCTCAGTATCTGGATCGTGATACAATGTGCCTTTGATAATTATTTTTACTGTAGGTGCAATTTCGTAAACATCTATATGGCTTTCATTTATGTAGTGAGTTACACCCGTCATGCCTATTAAGCCACTAAGATCATTTTCAGTAGTTCCTGCATCCACCTGTAAAACATTTCTGTTTCCTGCGGAGTTTGTGGATGGTAAATAGCTCCAACTCATGCGTAATCCTTTTCTATCGAATCCAAATCGCCACTGGTTGCATCGTAAGCAAGGGTCTGGGTTAAGACCGTAGTGCCTCCAGAATCAGTGACCACTATGCCAGTGAGCGATCCAGAAGTGTAGGAGAGTGTCTTAGTTTTAACCAAGGTTGCTTTGGTTGAATCAGTGTATGTAGTTACAGTAGATACATTGCCATTTGTATCATATCCAATTTCCGAATAGGTGTCGTCCCCAGACAAGCCGCTAATATGGGAGTAGAGGTTTTTAACCTCACCCCCAATAGCGTTACCTATCTGAGAAAGTACGGAAGCCACATCCTTTTACGCTTTGGCAGCAGTTAGCGAGGCGGAAAAAGCTGCCACAGTCCCTAAAGGTATTGGGTTAGAGTTAGCATCGTACCCTAAAATAAGGCTGTCTCCAGAATCTACAGTTACCTTGCTAGCAGTAATGTCTTTTGCTTTAAGATCCGCTTTCCCAGTACCTAGGCCAAACTCCCAGAAACCTTGACCGCTATTTTCGTCCCAGATTAAAGAAGCTTTGTCACCATCTGCTGCTATTGGAGCATGATCTACGGTAATATCCCAGAATTCTGTGTCCGATGGATTAGCCACAAAATCTATTGACCACCCATCATATATTGTGAGATCGCTGCCTTCATAACTACCTATACTCTGGTATGGATCGTTCAGATAGTCAGTACCTTTTATAAGTCTAATATCTCCACTGGCGGTACTCCCAACAAATCGAACCTCCCAAGTAAAATTTTGTGTGTCAGCTGCCTGGTATCTGGCTGAAACTTTCTTAGTTTCTCCTCCGTATTCTAAAGCATCAATAACTGCTGTTGAAGTAGTTTTTGCCATAGCCCCAACATCATTAGCCCAGCCTATAGTATTTGAAGCGTAGCCTAATATTGGGGTGTAAGTTATTAAAATATCCCAAACACCAGTGCCTGGATCTACATAGTCTACGCCCCAGCCATCTATAAAATCTATTAGACCAGTGCCTCTATCAAGTGTACCGATTTTAAATGTAGTACCACTAGTGGGGGTTAAATTAAGATCGTAGATAGAAGATGAACCAGCACCCGAAGCATAAACTGTACTAAGTGTCCACTTAGTGTCGCTTGCATCGGTGTAAGTGTAGGCATCACCCCACATTGAGGTCGCACTATTAACTGTCCAACTAAAACTTTGAATCGCTTCGCTTGTCCATGAGTCAATTTCGTTAGATGTAGGAGCAACAAACCCATCAGGGTGTTTCGTAGTTGAAATATCTATCTGTTCTTCTGATTCACCATCACCTCTATTTACCTGAAGACCAGCAGTTGAGGCAGTAGCTGTTCCGTCAGAAGCTGTGAGGTTAACCTCGATTATATTATCTTCAACAGCTAGAGTCTGAGTATTGAGTGTTGTGGTTTCACCATTAACAGTAAGATTACCGCCAACTGTAAAGTCGCCAGTAACGGAACTTATATCGCCCAGTGTCGGGGTGCCTGAAATATTGGCGTAAGGAATAGTACCAGTTGTTATGGTACCAAGCGTGGTGATGTTCTCTGAACCAGCCCATGTAGAAAGTTGCGTATTTTCTACATTACCTAGCCCGACCTGTGATTTTGTGACAGAATGGGGGTTGCTGGTAGACCCTGTGTGAGTGGATAAAGCCTCAGAAACTGTTTTTACTTCAGCTCCTACTTGTTTACCTATCTTTCCTAAAATTGTTGTGGGTGTGTCTGCTTCGCTCATGAGTTTAGTTTATAGTGTTCGTATGATGTAAGGAAATCGGTTTCATTTCCGTATTCGTTTTTTAAATCCTCTATGTCTTTATCGTTTAGGTATGGGAGATCCGTCCAGTTGTTGAACCCGTCACCGCATTTAATTTTTTTATTGCTTGTGTTAAGGCAAAGCTCGCCCTGGAAAGGTATTGGGTTTAGAGAAGTCCACCTTTCTTCGGAGTCTTTTCGTATGACTATTGTGACAGACATGTTTAATATCCAGAACAGTTCGAGCTAGACGCATTTCCTCCGTCTATAAATATACAAAAATTTACATTTGGAGATGTTAGAGGGCTAAGGTCAGCTTTTGTAATAACTCTGCTTTCAAGATCTGAAAGATCTTCTTTTGATGCATATGAGCTGTCTTCAGGGGGTGCTGATATAACACGGAAAGACCGACCTTCTGGGATAGGGTCTGGGTCGTTTGATGTGACTACTGTAAACTTACCCATATCAAGTACTTCTAAACATTTTAGGATGTGATGTTTTTAAGTTTTTGGTTTCGATTTTGATAACAGTCTCGACGAGAGCCAACGGCGATACCTTCTCAAGAGCATTAACGACTGCCTTGAGTGCAAGCGTTTCCTCTGCCGATGTTGAGGAGTCGAGCATCTTTGTAAGATACCTCCCTCTTTCGGTCTGAAAGCGTTTCTCAAGATGTAAAAAAGATTCATCATTGGATAAACGCTTTAAGTCCGAAAACTTATCAAACATCACGATGTCGGGCATTATGCTACAGAAGTGGCTCGGTTTACTTTATTAATAACACCAGTAGCTGGTACAAACAAAGTGCCTAAAGATGCACCGAAGGCTGGAAAAGATTTTCCAAACATTCTTTTTGCAACTACTTCATTTGCAGATTTCCTTCTGTCTTGACGCTTTTTTAACGGTTTTGGGAAAGAAGGTATTTTTCCGTTTTGGTATTTTCTCTTTTTTGGTCCTGTTGGTAGTGCCATAGCTTTTTTGTTTTAGAGTTTTTGTTATTGGTAAAATGTTATTGATACTGGTTCTGACCTTGAGGATTACTATTCCCCATCACGGCAGCAGACCCTTCAGTGTTTGCTCCTGCCTGCCCTGGAGCTCCAGCTCCATCAGATAAAAGTTTCATTATCTCCGCCTCTTGCCTCGGGTCAGCAGGGGCTTGCTCAGGTAGAAGCTCATCAACATTCTCGTAGCCAAGTGCATCCAGAATACGCTTACACAGTGGGCGAACGAAAGGACGCATCTCAGGAGGTGACTCGAAGAATCTTTGCTGTGCCTGTAGTGCAAGGTTTGCTTTCTCGATAGCCCTTTGGCCTTGGTCTTGTGATAGTATTACAGTTGCATCGATCTCCATCTTCTTAACCGATTCAGGTGTCATGGAGCCAAACTGTTTAATGTCGCCTTCCATGTACTCGAAGACTTCTTCTTCATCTAGGGTAGTAGCTGTAATCTTTACTAGCTTAGTTAAATGATCCTCAAATCCTTTTACTATTCTACGCATCCACCGACGGCCTATCTTTGATGCCTCCCTGAGAGTAGCTTCAACACCTGTTGCTGTATTAGCGGGAGCGAGTGCTTGGTAGTCCCCCTGTGCCATGTTACTTACACCCAGCCAAAGCTGAACCATGCCGAAAATGAAATCGATCATCTGCTGGGTTTTAGCATCTGCATTAGGGAGCTGAACATAGCTTATAAAATCTTCCGCAGTATTGCCGTCCTTAAGTTCAAACACACGACCTGGCATAAGCTCTATATCTTCTGGCTCCTCCTCTACGGCGTGGGCATTAGCACCCACAATAGGGTTAGCAGTAAGCTCATTCCTGTAAGCCTCGGAATTAAACTGCTTATCAATAAACTCTTGGTAAACTGAAATTCTTTCTGGTAAAGAAGGCCCCCACCACCTGTTACGCTGTCTTCCAATAGAAACTGTGCTGTAAGGTAGTCTGTTATCGGGAGTTACTTTAGCGACATACTCGTAATAGATGGCTTTTTTAGTTTCAGGCTCTAAAAATAGACAGAAATCTTGGGGTGTGCCTGTACCTAAAACATCTCTTTTCACCCAGCACTCCACTACCTGAATGCTTGGGTTTTCGTTGTTGTCGAAACTTAAATCTTCTTTTGACTCGTCACGAGGTGGTATTGAATTGTAGTTCCCCTCAGTATTCGTGTTAGTCCTTTTGTTTGCATCCTTTTTTACAGACTCAGAAAACTCAGAGTAAGAAAACCACTCACGATTAAGAAACATATTTTCAGCCCATTTAAGAGGCTTGTCGTATAGCTCTACAACAAAATCAGCATCCTGAATGTTCTCCACATCCGATGGGCATAAGAACCTGTCAGAGTCAATAACTACACTTTTTGCACCCCTAAATATAACCTGCTCTGTAGGTATCCCATTTGGGTATGGTCTAAACTCATGAACGCCAGGTGTCATAACGAAGGAAGGGTCTTCCTGAAGTCTTAACATTGGCATCCCTGTCTCAATATCTAAGTCCTGGATAAACTTAGCCTCACCTTCAATTATGGGTCCATAATCAGAGATCTCTTCGAAAGACTCTTCTGCTATGTTATACAAAGCATTTCTCTCATAATCCATCCATTGGGATGTCTTATTTTCAAAGACTGCCTTCATTATGCAGGCTCTCTGTAGAAAGATGTGGAGGTAGGACTCTTCGAGTCTTTCTCTAGTATGTCCTACTGTTTCTAGCTTCCAATTAAAATACTTGTCATAAGCATCGGTCTTGACTTCGTCAGACCTCCCTTGAGGCATAAACCGAAAGAAAGGAGATGTTCCTGTGATCTCGTCTTCAGCTCTAGCTAGGAAATGATCTACGACAAGTGTTGTCATAGGGACAGGAACATTGGATTTTGAGTATATAGAATCCAGAATCTCTCTGTCTGGTCTGTCGTTTTGATAGACATTCCAGCTTAATCGATCTGACTCGACCCTTTCCTTATTGTCCACCTTCAGGCTTTCAACACGCTCAAAAGCGTACTTTAAGAGATCGCTCTCCTGCTCTTCTGTTAGCTTTAAATTAGTATCGATCATATGTATATTTCAAGCGTTCTTGCTTGCTTGATGATGGACGACATCCCTTTTATTCTCTCACGATACAAACGATCTTCAAGGGGTTGTATTTTAGACCTATCAATTCCAGATTTTATTCTTTTGTTGATGTCTCTCTTCATTTTACTAGATCTGCTCTTCTGTGAACTTATTAAAGAATATATCTTGAAATAGTTTTTATTTTTATTGTAGAAATCCCTAGCTTCTAGACCCCTGCCATTTTTTAAGAGGTATTGGTAATGTGTGTCGTAGCTTCCTGTAAGTTTGCTAAGGTCGTAATACCTCGACTGCATTTGGGTGTTTCTTGTCTCGTCTTTATACAACCTCGATACAACAGGTATAGCTCTAGTACTCCCAATGCTGGGCGTTTTACCTTTAAGTTTGTCGTAACCGAAACCACTCATAGCCATAACCTGCCTACCCATAGTCCCGAAGAAATAGCTAAATGTATGGTCTATGGTTGATGGTGAAATGTCTATAAAACCAGATTGATTTTCGTTACCACCTGTTACTCTATTTAAAAGATTTGTAAGATCTTTTGATATGGGGTTTACACTACTAAAATACAACTGAGAGTCAGGCTTTTCACCCTTTTCAAAAGGACTTCTTTCGGGTCTAATGGGGTTACCCATAAAGTTAGAGTTGTATGATACCTCGTAAACAGGTCTTACGGCGTGTGGTATAACCCTACCGAGCCCTGTTCCACCACTCATTGGGTGAAATGTATCCATTGCACTGCTCAAAACTTCAGAGGCTGCTTCGAAAGCTCCGTATTTTCTGTCTGCTTTGCCTGCGGAATCTACAGCAAAATCCGCAAGTGTAGCACCTATTCCGTAAGGTAAATTCCAGCCATAAGGCAGAGGGGCTACAATCCTACCACCGTCCCCGTTGGGTTTAAGGAAAATATTCAACCCATGTTTCTTCTCCCATGACGAAAGTCTATCCCAGTGCTGCTCCTCAGTCTCTTCATCCTCCCCTGCATACAGACGCATAAGGAGTGAGTATGCGAAACCACCCATAACGATCTTCATCAAAAGTCTTTGCTTAAACTCAGTAGACCCACCCATGTCGGGGGATGTGAGTGCCCTTATAAGTCGAGCGTTGCCTGAGATACCAGCACCGAAGAATGGGAATAGTGCGTTAAACACATTTGTGTAATTCCCTTTTCTGTTGAAATCTACAGTACCCTCTCTGCCTCCTTTGTATGCAGCGTTCTGAAAGGTAGCACCGTTCATCACCATAACTTTGAAAGCTTGCATTCGGGTTGCATTCTCAACCCCTGTGTTAATGTCGTTAACCCAATCAAAAAAGATAGTTCCAGCACTTCTACTATTGAAGGGCTTTCCAGACTTTTGGAATCTCTTTAGCTTTCTAATAATGTCAGATGTTTTCTTCTCCGCATCAATGAGGCCAAAGAACTCAACCTTACCCCCTGCTTTCTGCATGGCTATAGCTGTCATGGCTGGGTTCTGGAATAACTTAGTTAGCTCCTCCTTAGTTACATCATTTCGGTCTTTTTTCATGACCTCGTTTAGGAACCTTCTGTCAGAATCTGAAAGAACTGAATCCATGCTCTTGCCAGCTCTTCGGGCCTTGGCTACTGCATACATCCCTTTGAAGTTGCCGTACATGGATCGAGGGTCAACAATCTGTGCAGCTATGTCTCTGGTCTCCTGGTCTGATTTTAAGTTCAAAACACCACTAACAAAATCCCTGAAAAAGTTAGTTAGGATGAAGTCCAAGTTCCAAACAGTGTAGATAGAGGAGAAAAACCCGCTAGCTATTCCGAAAGCTCTTAAGATAGGGCCCATCTGGAAGTTGTTCTTATTCTTCAGAGCATCTGAAATCCTCTTCCCTGTCTCCCCTTTGAAAAGGATGTAAACAGGCTCACCTTTTACACGAACTGTAAATACATTGTCTTCTAACTCCAAGGCATTCACCTCCATTTCCTGGAAGTAAGATTTATCCTCACCCAAATCAGGGTCATAACTTAGTTTTAGAACTTTTTTGGTCTCGGAGTGCTTGCCAAGATCTATCGGTCTAACTATTTGAAATATACCGCCCCACTCCTTTTTCAACTTCTCGTCCTTGTTTACCATAGTCAACAAGTCAAGAAGGCCTTTAGATGTCTCTTTGTTCTTGTTAGCTCTCAGCACAGCTTCAAGGTTACTTCGAAAAGCATTCCCCCAAATTTCATGAGAATTAGCTTTAGTGGTTCTGCCGAGTGCTGCGGTAAGTGCAAGTCTTCCACCTGTTTGACTGAAACCAGAACCAGTGCCCTGGGCTCCAGACACCTCATCTATGTGAACCATCTCTTGGATCATGTCTAACCCAGTCGGGTAGTCATCGATCATCTCTTTTTCAAAACCTCGTAAGGGAGCCCACACAAACTCTCCTTTTTCGTTTGTAGCTGCCTTTTTAAGTCGTGCAAATTGATCTGCCGAAAGAACCTCACCTTCTACCAATATTCTCAAGGTATCCTGGTTCATTTTATCGAAGTCTTTAACTATGCTGTCTAGCTTATTAAATTCAGGGTGTTTCGCTGTTGCATTCAATATTCTGTCAGCCTCTTTTTCTGACATACCTGAACCCAGGACATTTCCTTCTTTGTCTTTACCCTCAAGCATCGGGCTCTCTTTATACTTCTCCCGAATGTATTTGTTTCTTATTTTAGCAAACCTAGCGTAGACATAATCGCCGAAGAACTTTAAGGGATCTTCTACATTGAGGTCTGACATCTTCTTCATGAAAGGGGTTTCGTACGCAGCTTTTGCCTCGTCTACCTCAACACCTGTCTTACCCATGTAGAGACGGATTTTTTGATTAAGTCTAACAGAGTCCATGTCAGCCTTGTTATTAGGATCAATCACACCTTGTTTTATGAGATCCTGGATCATGAGCTCATTCATCTCCTCTAGCTCGTAGTAACTGTTGACTATGCCAGAGTGAAGCGAATGCTTTACCCTGCTAACTAGATTTCTTCGTATAGACTCATTAAGCCTAAACTTCTTCTCAACACCTGCACGGCTGAATGCATCAGAAAAAGACTGATTTCCAATAATCCATTTTAAAATCTTTTGGAAGCCAGAAAGATTTTCCCCTACAACAGGAGAGTCAAGATCTTGGGTAGAACCAGCTTGGTTTTGCAAAGACTCGAAGTCATTTATATCATCGTGTATATTTTTGGATATACCAGCACCGAGGTCAGTTCCTATGGCATCAATAAGGTCAGGGCTTATGGAATTTATTGATGTAGTGTTTCTGGCAACAGCGGATATACCAGCACGATCAATAGGTTGACCGCTTACTGTATTAACTCCACCACTCTCATAAAAAGAAGCTGGGTCTGATTTAGCGAAGGCAATTATGAAAGCAGTCTGTAACCTTGCGTAGTTATAGCTGCCGTCTTTGTTTTTGAATATCTCTTCAAAACCTTGAGGTACAACCTTTTTACCATCTTCGCCTTTTAATTCAACCTTATGGAGGGAGCCTTTGTATATAACTAAATCGCCTATCTTTTTAGCATCTAACTGCTTTCTAGTCGATACGACATCTAAACCCATAAGAGCTACGAAAGAAGACTTATAATTCTCTTTAGTTTGAGAAAATATGCCATTCATATTTTTGACATACCTCTCCATTGACTTATTGTCGGAAAATGTAAGGGTTTGGATGACTCTACCGTTTTGTTTGATATCTAAAACGCCAGTGTTAGTTCTTAGAAATAAGGATTTTCTAGGGGAGAACTCTCTCTGCTTTGCACCCTCAATAAGCGTATCTATAAAATTAAGATATGTCTCGGGAGGTATGAGATTCATTCTCCTTCTTCTTACATTACCTCCGTCATTCATGAAAATTGCATTTCCTGAGTATGACGAAAGTCTTGTCTTTTTTAATTGGTTCTCTTTGCTAGCGTCTTTTAGAAGGGCTGAAAATTTTTGGATTGCTATATCTAAGGTAGAAGAGTCTGGAACCTTAAAGTTTCTAATACCACTCCTGATACCATGCATTTTAAAATGCTCTAAGATGGCGTTTTGAGCCTTTGTCAAAGGTTCTTTAGGGAGAAAACCATAATATTGATTTAAAGCTACAGAAAAATCATTCTCTTTGTGAGGTGCGATCTCTGTAAGGATGTCTAATATCGTATTATCTTTACCGTCTTTAGATTTGTATATGCGGTTGGATAGAAACTCTGTGTCTCTATCTATCCAGCCTTTGAGTTCTTTATCTTGTGCAGCAGGGTTATCGGCCGTTAAAAACTCGTCTAACCCATTGTCTTGCATAGTAGGTTTCCAGCCACCCCTAGCATCTTTTTGAGCGTCTTTTTTAACCTGGGCAGCGGAGCTTAAAGGAGACTCAGACCATATCGAAAGAGCAAGCATCTGAGGGGTTATAAAATAACCCTCTTCAGACATAGCACCATGCAACTTCTCCTCAGCTTCATAGAACCTATCAGAAGCTTTTAATATCCCATTACGGACTACTTCTAGCTTAGCCAGTCTGTTATAATCATCTATATCTAGGGAAATGCCTGATTCTGAAGATTTTATGTCAAGCTCTTCGTTGCTCTGCTCAATGAACCTTAAGATGTCTCTCTTTGTTGGTCTTGTTTTAATAAGCTCTTCAGGAACCCCAATCTCACTAAGCAAACTGTCATCAATTGCAAGAGAGGCTGGTTCTGACATAGTTCGCTGGAGGTCAAGAAGTGCGTTGTGGTACTCGTCTATATCGGAGGCACGCTCAGAGTTATCTAGCTTTATGGCAACCTCTTCTGACTCGGGGTCTAGTATGACATACTGCCGAGAATCTAATACATCGTCATGATTCCTTCGGCTGAGACCTAAATCAGCGAGTAGTTGACTAGACGCGTGTTGAGCTAAAATAGCAGACTTTTGACTTTCAGTAAATGTTGCTCCAGCGGGGCTAGAAGCAAGTTTTCTATACTTATTTAAAATATCTCCGTGGGTTACTGGACCCTTACTGGAGTCTGTGTATGCAACAGAGCTCTTATCTGTGGATGAGACCTTCCTCCGTATAGGGTCTTGAGGGTGGACTGTTGACTGGTCTTCGCCAGTTGATTCTTTTACATCGCCAATCCTGTCCTCCTGCATGATTTTTTCATAAGCAGGAAATGTTTCTCTGTAGAAACTGTCTAGGTTTTCATGAGACCATAGATTTGATATTAAGCCTCCCTTGTTGTCTGGGTCTAAAGCGTGAATTTTTCTCAAAACCTCTAGGTTGAACATCCTAGCATTCATAGCTGACTTAGGCATACCCATAGCAAGAAGCTTAACAAGACGAAGGAAGGACTCGTGTATCCTCCTCCTCTCTTGCTCCTTAAGAATCTCGGTCATTATCTCAAACGCTTCAGGACCGTCGTAAAAATTCTTAGCCTGTTTCTTCTCTACCTTTTTAGCTTTAGGGCTTTTGGTCTTACCTAAGTTATCATAAGCCTTGATGTAGGCATTTTTTTGTTTAACTAAAGAATCTATATTTGCTCTGTAAGACGGATCAGACTCCATGTTAACAGCGTCTAGCTCTGCAACTCTAATCTGTTCGCTTAGTGTAAAAAAGCCTTCCAGGTATTCCTTCTTGAGTTTCGATAGCTCTTTTTGATTAGAATTATCAAAAAATCTTTGAACAGCAGCAACCTCGTTGTACTGGTTGTTCATCCACTGAAGTGTAACCTTATTTGGGCTGTTCCTAATTAAATCAACTGCCTTTATTCGGTCTATAAAAGCCTTTACTTCCTGTCTGGTGACTACCCCTTCTATCGGTAAGCTACTTATCTCATCTAGGATAGAACGCTTTTCTTTATCTGTCTGAGCTGAAGCGTATAGGTCGGCATACTTCTGGAAAATAGGAGAACGCATAAAAGGGATAACCGACTCAAGCTCCTTTTCTGCGTTTTGAATGAAATAGTCAGGATCAAAATCTTTTAGCCTCCCCTCTCTTTCTTTAGCAGTCTCTTTACGCATAGAAAGATAGGGGTTTAGTTTGGATTTACTTCTTCTACTCTGCTCGTCAAACCAAGCTGGAGTAGAGTCTACCGTAGGTGTAAAGCCTGAACTGGAGTCCTCTTTCCTTTTAGACTCTTCGGTTCGAAAGTCTTGGGGATCCTGCGTGTCCATCTTCTCGAATGCAACGGGTATATCCTCAATAAACCTATTCCCGAAACTAACATTCTTGTTACCAGAAAGGTCGAGTAGCATATCATAAAGGATGCTGACTTCATCTCTCTGCTGACCTTCCTTAAAAGTCATACCTTGAAAGTCAGAAAAACCGAGAGAGGTGTGAAATTGGTTGTTTATGTCTTCTAGGAGAGCACTAAACAAAGGTCTTTTAATGTCTTCATAACTACCAACCTTTTTTACGAACTCACGAATTAATCCTTTGTCTAGCTTACGCTTTCTTCCAGACTTTGTGAAAAGCCTGATAGCCTCGTTTGTCTGAAGAAGATTCTCTTCTAAAAGTGAAATTTCATGGCTAAGCTTAGCTAACAACCGCTCATTCTTTTTCTCTTTACTAAGCTGCTTCTCGATAGACTCTTTCTTGCTCTTAATCTGATACTCAAAGGTGTCAACAAGGTTGAAAGGCATATCTGGGTATGCCAGGAAAATTTCAAGCATTGTCGGGTTGTAATCAACCTGACCAATTCGCCCCATCTCCTTTTGAGTATTACGAATAATGGATTTCCAGTCATTATTAAAATAATTTGGAAGACCTGAACCAGAAGTTATTCCGTTAAAAGAAAAGGGCACTAGCTTTAATATGTCATAAGCTCTTTGAATGCCTTCCTTCTCTTCCTTACTTATGCTTGGGTCAGCAAGAAGGCTTTCATATTTCTGCTTTTGATTTTTAGAGAGACTTGGTCTTTTGTCCCCTATAAATTTTAAATTGTCTAAAGTATTAAGGCTCTCTTTTATTACTTTTACATTCCTAGCAAGACCGAAATTATCTATAGCAAACTCACCATTCTCATCTGTAGTCAGAATCTCAAATGATGGCTTTCCGTCAACTTCAGTAAAACCTAAATGGACAGGACCGCGAATACCGAATACTCCAGACTCTTCTGGGAAAGTCCTTTTAAATATGTCCTCAACTTCCATCTTTACCCTAATCGGGAAGTGGTAGTTAGCTTGATAACCTCCGTCGGCAGCCATGACGAGATGTTCTGAGTAGTCTAGGGAAATATCATCTCTATTTATTTCTTCATAACTTACACCGTCAAAAGCGTACCACTTGCCTTCATCCTCAACAAATATCTCAGCACCTGCAAGTTTTGGGCGGTTGCTGGCATACTTAGGATCTGCCTGTGCGGAGCGATACTGCTCTAAGAAGAAATAAAGCTTATACCCTACCTCACCTGTAGGGAACTTATCAGGAACTAGAGGGAAGCCCTTATTGCTAGAAAAGACAGGGTTTTTTTCGTAGAACTCTTTCATCTCAGGCGAAAGGCTCTTCAATGATTTAGTGAAACCTATAAACCGTCCTTTATTTGTAGCCATGTTAGGTCTGTTAGACCTTTTGTTACCAAACGCATCAAATGCAGAAGCAGGGTTTAAAGTAGAGTAATAGAAACGCTTAAGTTTATTATAATGAGTGGTGCTTCTTTCAGCGTTTTCCTGATTTAGCTGAGAGATGAAGTTATTTGCTGACATTACAGCTATGTCCTTTATGTCAGCGGTTTTTAAAACATTTGTTTCTATTGAACCATCTTTACTACCTATCTCATCAGAACGAGAAGGGTATGTGTTTTGGACTGTTGGTATTCCGTAGAATTTCGCGATCTCGTTAAGATAAAGATCAAAACCTAGACCGCCATTAAGCTCCATCTTGTAGGCTTCAGCAGTCTCTACCTCAGTAGGGGTAAGTTTAATTGCCCCATCTAATAGTTTTTCAGATACGGAAGGATGGATTACGCCATCCATGATAGTAGCAAAAACAGATGTACGACTACTAACGCCATCTTTTTCCACACCCTCTAGCTGATTTAAAAGACCGAGATTATCTAATTCCCTGAAAGCAAAGTCAACTTGCTCTTGATACTGCGAAACTGTAGATTTAAGGGAATCTTTCTGCTTAGCTGCTAAAAACAAAGTTCTAAAGTCATGCAGAATAGACATGAATTTATCTTGCTTAATCTTTAACTCAGTCGCTTTATTAATACTTGCCCTAAGCTCAGACTGAAGACCTTGAAGGTTTAGATTAAACAAAGACAGAGTCTCGCCATCAGACTCTATAAGATTTTTAAAAAATTCAGGATCGATGAGGGATACAGCTAGATTCTTTTTGGACAGGCTATTGAGTAATGCCTTACGCTTCTCTAAATAATCCGCCTCAAGCGATTCATTACTCTGTTTAATAGGAGAGCCTTCCATGTTTGAGACATCCTTATTGTTCGGGTCTTTTTTAAAAGTGGATTTGCCCTGAGTCTCCTGGTTTCTGTAGTCGAAAGTCTTTGCTCTGTCCTTAACAACTTCGTTGTAGTACTCATCAAGAGCATCTAGCTCGGGGGACTGGTTGGAAAAATAATCTTCTATATTTCCTGAGAACCTAAGCTGTCCGTTTTCTACAATAAACTGATTGGGTTTAGCTTTAAAATAAAACCCCTGTTCAACGGCCTGCTTGATGTATGTATCTACAATGTACTTACTTAAGGTTGATAGAGGTCTTTCGCTTCCCGTTCCAAGAAGTTTAAAAAGCTGGGTAAGCTTCACTGCAACCTGGGTAGATGAAAAATCTACATCTTGAGGTTTCTTTAAACCAACCATTTCAGGGGCGTTCAGGTCAGTAAAACGGTTTTGCTCCTCCTTTAATAAATCATTTAAAAGCTTTTCGGAATCTTGCTTGGTTAAGTTTCTCCCTTGAGCAACTTGAGAATATGCAGCGAAACCGCTTAAACCTCCAGCGACCAAATCCTTACCCTCCTCATACGCAGACTTCTCTACATTCTTTACTGGGCTTTTGGACTCCTCCTTTTTTGGTGCTGGTTTCTTTGGTGCAGTTTTTTTCTTTGGCTTAGGCTCTGGCTTCTTAAACTTAGGTTTAGGTTCTGTCTCAAGCTCAGGCTTCTTGGACTCAGGCTTCTTGGGCTCAGGCTTCTTGGGCTCAGGCTTCTTGGACTCAGGCTTCTTCTCTGCGGGTTTTTGTTTTGGCTTAGGCTCCTTCCCTTCACTAAGAACCTCGTTAATTAAACCCGTGTAAGACTCTGTAGAATACTTATTGCTGGTTGCCTTCCTTAAACGATTTAACACTTCAGAAACTGGCTTTCCTTGAGTAGTGTATTTTCTGACAAGTGTTTTCGCCTTATCAAATTTTTCTTTTGGAAGTGCTGGCTTCTTAGTCTCGGCGGAAGCCTTCGGCTTCGATTCATTAAAAGACTGCCTAATCTGCCTCTCCACTTGAGAAGAGATTTTATTTTTAGGTGTAATATTACTTATCTCTTCGGCAGTGTAGTCAGAACTGTTGTCAAGCGAAGACCCTTGATTAGCTGTTTTTGTAATCTCTTTGAGTGAAAACCCGTCCTTAACCATACGACTGACGAGTTTATCAATCTGATCTGTTTGGGACGCTTCCAGATCACCCGTAACAGATAGTAAAAAAGCATTCCAAGAATCAATATACTTACGCCTAACACCCTCCTTTGTTTGAGTAGATTTAGGCTTCGGTTTGGGCTCTGGCTTAGGCTCTTGAGTAGACTTAGTATCAGGGCTCTGCTCTGGTGTCGGTTGGGTAGAAACTGAGGTGTTGTCTACACGATCGGTGAAGTTAAGCTTATCCAGTAGGTACTGCTCAAAATCTATTCTCTCTTTACTGCCTTTCTGACCAGGTGCTAAGTCAGCAGTGCTGAAAATATTTTTAACAAGCTCCTTTAGAATCTTTATAACCTTTTTAAGCTCGGACTTGAGCTTAGGTTCCATAGAAAGGTCATCACCTCTTAGTACACGAGACATCTGCATCGCAAGCCACTCAGACCTGGCGAGAGCCTTATTGTTCTTTAATTTTTCGTAAGCTTCTTTTCTGCGGGATTCTGAAGAATTCTTATTTGAGTATTCGAGTATAGACGCTTCCTTTTGCTCGTCTGTGAGCATTTCATAAAAAGACTCAATGACACCTTCATCTAATAAAAACTTCTCCGCTAAGTGATTGGATTCGTGTAAAAAAGCATCAACTATACCGAGCTCGGATTCTTTGATCTTATTAAGGTTTAGGAAAAATATAGCCTCCCCCTTTTCGCCACGCCTAAAAGTAGCAGCACCGTCTTTCTGGTTAAAGATAAAATGGATGTTTTTTGCGTCTACTCTAGACTCCTGGCTGTATATAATATTGTCAAAAATAGCCTGCACTCCCGCAGCTTCCATTTCAGACATTTCGTACCCATTCTCAGAAAGCTGAGTGCTAAAAGAATCATAGGCACCAGGAGACATTGTTAGGGAGTTGTAATTCGTACCCCTGCTCTGGATAGTGTGGAAGGAAGAGCCGTCTTGAGAGGGTGCCTGCTCTGGAGTAACTACCTTTGGATCATCCTCACCTTCAACTAAATCTTTAGGCTTTCTGGGTGTGTTCTTCTCCCACGCGTCTTGAACTTTTTGATCTTTAAATATTGCACGGCCAGTCCCTATAACTGCACCTGCTGATCCAGGACCAAACTCAATGGCACCTTCTAAGAAGATGTCGTCCCAAGGTGTTTGCTCGCCCTCTTCTCGGGATAGCAAGTATCCAGTTCCTTCCCCTAGCATACCGCTAGCAGAACCAGCTAGAATTTCAGCAGATGAGTTTAATATAGCCTGACCACTTCTTGACAGACCCATCATCTGGGAGGGTTTGCTTAAGGCTTGAGAAATCCGTCCAGCGAACAAACCGCTTACCGTATCCCAGAATGCGACACCTCCAGCATAATAAGCTGCTTTCTTTCGCATCTTCTCTAAGATCTCTTCGTTAGACCAAGCTGCTGCAAAATGCTCAGGGTTGTTAATGTCAACGCCTAGACCCCCAAGATCTTGGAGAACCTTGCCAATGTAAGAAAGCTGAAAAGAGGCTAAGCCGAAACTACCAGAAGCACCTAGTCTGAAATTTCTTCCAAATACTTTACCTAATGTTTTATTTGGTTTTTTGGTAACCAGAGCCTCGACCAGGGAAGCCCCAATCATGTAAGGGCCTGCATCCATTAAATTCTTTAAGAACGCAGGGAGTAAACTGCCCATCGACTCAGCGAATATTTCGGACATCACGACAGAAGCACTGCCTTCGTAATCATCTCCGAACAGCTTTTTGAAAGCTTGTATTGGGTCTTTAGACTGGCTATCAAGAAGCTTTAAATAGTTTTCTGTATCTTTCTGCCTGGGGTTGTCTAGCTCTGCCTTGGCTGCTTCTACAATCTTAGATATTGCCGAGTCGTCAATACCGCCATCACCCGCTAATATACGAATGAGATTCCTAGGAGTTCCCTGCTCCCTGTCGTACCCTCGAATAGAACCTTTGTATAATGCCTGACCTATTCTATAAAGATCTCCGAGCCAATGCTGAGATGTCTTTCTTTTTACTAAGTCATTGCCTAAACCAGAAGACTCGGCACGACCTAACGCCTCCTGCCAAGCAGAAAAAGCCATGTCTTTGGCTTGCATCCTTTTCTCATTCCCTGGCTTACCCCAGTTGCTCCATGCCTCAACCCCTAACTCCGTATAAAGAGCGTGAGCTTTTAAGACAGAAGATGTTACAGAAAGGGATGTTATCTTATCCTCACCGCCTTCTTCTTCAATCACCTCATTTATAGGGCGACCTTTGTACTGAGATATGCCTGCTTTTCGTAAAAGATCTAAATCTAATACGAAACGCTCTTTCTCCGTCATGCCTACAGGATGACCTCCAGCCATTCCTTTGCTTGAAAAGAAACCCCCCATGTCCTTGAAGTCGCGAGCCTCCTCGCGGTCTGACATAACGCCCTTAAGGGTTTCTCTTAATTCTGCTCTAGCTTTGTGGTTTAAGCTAGAAAGAACATACTTAGCCGTTGGGTCTATATCCCCTAGTTTTGAATCTAAAATATTTTGTGCAGCATCATATTCTGCCTTCCACTGATTGTACTTCTTGCCTGATCTCTTGGGGACACCCTGACCACGAACATCTCCTATATAAGGATCGTAATCTGCAAACTGGGCTTTGTTTTTTGCTGCCTGAGCTTTTGCCTGCTTTAACCAGACAGGTGCTTGTGTTTTTATGATGCCAGGGATGCTCGCCTCAAAATCTCTAAACTGACGATGCTCGATCTCGCGGTTTAGGCTTCTTTTTTTATAAAGATCTCTCTGCTCAATTAAACGAGCTTCTTGTTTTTTTAAGTTAGCTAAGCTGTTTAGTTTTTCAGGACTAGAAAACTGTTTAGCTTTTTCGTAATCTTCGTCTTTACCTAAAGTAAAAAACGACTCACCTTCAGCGAGACGCTTACTTGCAGATTCCATCTGAAATGACATTTCCTGCAAGTACTGAGATCTGTCATCGTTTTTAAAATCGGGTATTTCTTCCGATCCGATATAACCAGAATATGCGGGAGCTACTGTATCAGAGTAGAACTTGTCTAACTCCATTTCGCTAAGCCGATACCTATTGTCGGCATCGCTTTTAAACATATCTAGTTTTTTCTTAGCTTGCTTGAACTTCTCAAACTTTCTGTAAAGCGGTACAGAATCGGGGTCGTAACCAGGGCCTTCTACAGGATCGTAAAAGCCATCACTATCTATATTAGACTCTGCCTCTTGAGGCTGAGGCTCGTATGTCGGTGTAGGTTGCTGTGGAACATACATCGACTGGTTTGGAGCTCTCCTTACGCGAGGAGATGTGTTGTCTATTTCAACATCGTCGAAGAAAGGGTCGTTTGAAGGAGTCCTTTTAGAGTCATCAAAAGGATCTTTGAATAGAGGATCGTCTAATCCTGACATATCTCTAACCTGCGTAGTTTTTTAACCTTCGAGATAACAATTGATCAGGAGTATCGAAATGCCAACTGCCATTCCTGCGAAGCTGATCGTCCTTTCTTTTTCTGTACAGTTTCTCAAGACCTCCGTTGTTAAAATCATTGTATTTTTTGAGTTCAGCTTCATCAAACATAGCCTGATCGGAAGCTCTGAGCTCACCAGTTACAGGGTTTACACCACGCTCTTGCATGGCTTCTTCAGCAGTCATTCCGTGGTCTATCAGGTCTTTAGCTACTGACCTATCCCAAGTGGCTTCAGGTAGGTTATATTTTTTAGCAAGCTGCTTTATCCTAGCTTGAGACAGTGAGTCGTCGTTCAAGCCGTTTGATTTAGCGAAAGCTCTAGCCTCATCCATGTTTGGAAAAGGCTTTACAGTGTTGTTGTTGAACATATCCACCGTATCGACAGGTTTTCTCTGTGGGGGGAATGCTCCTTTGTGGTGAGCTAGTCTTTCTTGTATTCTACCCTCTTGGGCTTGGTTTTTAGCTAAACGATCTTTTTCGTAAATCGCTCTTCGTGCATCGCTAAGTGCTAAAGAATCGGAATTAGATAAAACATTTCCTGCACTGTTTCTTTTAAGATTCTCTAGTGATGCGACTACTTGATGAGGGTCTTCTCCTGCAATAGTACCAGCAGTTGAACTTTCCTGTTCTGACACCTCAACATTGTCAAAACCTACTGGTTTTTGAAAAGTATTAGCTTGTGGGTTCTCGGCTGGTACTTGCTCGGGGTTAGGTTCAGCAGGAGCGTTAAAACCTTTCTTTGCAAGGCCAACACCACCAACGGCTGCTGCTGCTGCTGTCTTGCCTTGTCCCATTTTTTTTAAGAAACTTGCATTAGGATTAGCTTTAGGTAATAGACTTGGTTTTGCACCTTTTAAGCTTTTTGCAAATTTAAATTGTGGCATTAAAGATAGGCCATCAAATAAGTCGTCTGTACCCCAATCTCTTGTGTAATAGGGGTCGCCCATTATGTCACCTCGGACGAAGTCGTTAGCCATGCCTACTGCATTTGCCCCAGCACCGAAAGTCGCTCCTCCTAGAGTTTTTGCACCCGCTTCCAAAATACCATCATTATCATCAATTTCGAAAAAGTCGTTTATCGGATCTAAGTGATACTGGCTGTCGGTCTTCATCAAATGTATACTAAATTATTGGTATATTTTACATCAACCGATTGCATTCCGCTTTCTTTTCCTTCTCAACATCTCGCCAAGAGGTACACGCATGAATCCGTCAGGGCACATTAAGGTCGGATTCTTGTGCAGCATTCGGTTAGTAATAGCTTTCTTTTTTGGTATTTTGTAAGAGGTTGCACTATCCATGTTGTATACAGCTATTGCACAAGCTAATACATGGTCATCATGGTGCCCTGGGGATGCTTCGGGCTTACCTTTATCGTTAACAACGAAGGTCTTTAGTTCCTGCATTACGCCTGCATCGGGGATGTCGATATTACGCTCCATGATCTCAGAAGCTAGGTGGTCGATAACTGTCTTTCTAGTGAGTCTGTCAGTCTGCCAGCCAAAGCTTTTTTCAACCAAACCCATAGAATCTATAGTTTTTCTCCTACGATATACCGATACGCCTAGGTCTAAGAGGTACTTAACAAGAGCGAGACCACTGTTGTTCACTTCAGGTATAGTGAAAGCACCGCCATACCAAACTGACATTGCTGCTATCTCTTCAGCTAACACCCCAATGTCTATTCGGCTGTGGTGAACTGCTACCAGTTTGGCAACATGCCAGTCGCCGTGCCAGTCCTCATAAGGAGCTTTCCAGACCTGGGCAGAGTGGAAATCAGGGTCCGCAGCAAGACCTTGCTGTTGCTGGTCTTCCCCAGTGCAGGTGTCAATTGAAATAAGGTATTTCGAGTCGTATTCAGGCTCTTCGTAGATCTTCCATAGCCCTGCACGGTCTTTTACGAAAGCTGCGTTTTTTCTAGCTTCGTCTTGAAAAGTTACGGTTCCAAGCTGGGAGTCTTGTTTTTCTGAAGATTTTAGCATCTCTTTCACGATATCTGT
>Ga0233432_10001827_pt1 | contig 20271 bp, 17 predicted proteins | sample SI_122_August201_6_FD_179870 | JGI IMG/M metagenome (GOLD analysis project Ga0233432, IMG submission 179870) | Seawater microbial communities from Saanich Inlet, British Columbia, Canada - SI_122_August2016_10_MG | ecosystem: Environmental > Aquatic > Marine > Inlet | place: Canada: British... | reverse complement strand
GAGTCTAAATTTTTCACCATTCGTCTTGTGATGTCACAAGACAAGCTTCTATAAACCGAAACATAAGGGCCATCAAATTTGGCGGTAAGTCATTGTGATCAGTATCAACAAAGCTGTAGCCAGACACCGAAATAAGAATGAGACCAATAAATAGCCTGAGCCTTCTCCGTCCTTTTTTAAAATAATGGTCAAGGTTTTGTATGACTAAACAGGATCTTCAGCGTTCGCAGCGAATCACGGTAACACGGCTCAGAACGTTGGCTGCCTAGTCGTTTCCAAGGGTTTGTCGATCTGAAACCAGGCAGTTGGCTGGGACGCGGACTCGCTCACATTGGCCTTAGGCGACCGCGTTGTGGCCCTTACGCGGCAATTTATCAGGCGATCAGGCGAATACGGGGCTGCGTTAAGGTATAAATCAAAGCGTTGTGTTTGACCTCATGGAGCGTTAAACCATCTTTTTCTTCGCGCAAGAATTGCGCCCCGGTTTTGATCGCAACCTGACGGCTCGCAGAATTATGGACTGACAAAGTGATCAGGACTCGTTTTAGTCCGAGGTGCTGCAAACCCAGTGCTGCAAGTCCACGTGCGGCCTCGGTTGCATAGCCGAATCCGGTGCAATCCGTGCGAACCCAATAGCCAAGGTTGGCGTCGCCATGCTCACTTGGCGAATCGAGGCCCACTCCGCCGATGAGGGCCCCAGAGTCAGATGCTTCAATTAAAAAAGCGAACTGCGTTCGATCTCGCCAAGTTGCCTGCGCGAAACGAATCCAGGTCTTGGCGTCCTTGCGGGCGTATTGGGGGTGGCACCAAGGTAGAAACGGCATCAGTTCTGCACTGGAGTGTCGCACAGATTGGAATAGGCGATCTTTGTCGGCGTCAGTAAACGCTCGGAGGGTGAGCCGATTCAGTTTGATGTTAGGTTCGAGTGCTCGTTTGAATCGGGTCACGGGCCGTCTCCATGCTTTGCGGCTCCCAGTCGTTACTGCGAGCATTGAGATCTGTTAAACTCCCGGTTTTCGCCTAAAAGGTCAATAAAACGTGGGAAAAAATTTATATCAGAAAGTGTGGGATGATCATTTGGTTGGGCCGCTTGAGAACGGTCAGTATCAGATTTTTATGGGCTTGCATCTGATCCATGAGGTGACGAGTCCACAGGCCTTTGGCATGCTCAAAGACAAGGATTTGAAGGTTGCCTATCCTGGCAGAACCTTTGCAACGGTTGATCATATTATTCCAACAGATGATCAGAGTCGTCCGTTTAGTGATCCGATGGCTGAGCGGATGATGGCCGTGTTGAGTGATGCTACTGAAATGCATGGCATTGAGTTCTTTCAGCCCAACTCCGGGAGCCAAGGCATTGTTCACGTGGTGGGGCCAGAACTCGGTTTAACCCAACCAGGTATTACGATTTGTTGCGGTGATAGTCACACCTCAACCCACGGCGCTTTTGGTTGTATTGCGCTGGGCATTGGCACCAGTCAGGTTCGGGATGTTTTGGCGAGTCAAACCTTGGCCATGGACCCGCTTAAGGTCCGTCGAATCGAAGTCACAGGAACGCTTTCAACCGGTGTGACGGCCAAAGACGTCACCCTGCATATTATCCGGATGCTGGGTGTGAATGGAGGCGTTGGCTATGCTTATGAATATGCCGGGGCCGTGATTGAGGCCATGACCATGGAAGAGCGCATGACCGTCTGTAACATGAGTATTGAGGGCGGTGCACGATGCGGTTATATCAACCCAGATGAGACGACGTTTGCGTATCTTGAAGGCCGAGAGCGGGTGCCGAGCGGTGACGGGTTTGATGCGGCAAAGCGCCGTTGGGCAGGCTACGCGAGTGATCCGGATGCGCATTACGACGATGTTGTCGTGATTGACGGTGACGCGATTGAACCGACCGTGACATGGGGTGTGACGCCGGCTCAAGCGTTAGGTATTGGTGAGCGGATTCCAGATCCCGCAGCAGCAGAGGGTTTAGATCAGGAATTAATGAGTGATGCGTTGCGTTATATGCAGCTCGAGGCCGATGCACCGATTGCTGGGACAAAGATCGATGTCGCTTTTATCGGAAGCTGTACCAACGGTCGCTTGAGTGATTTTCAAGCGGTCGCGGCCGTGATCGAGGGCCGAAAGGTCTCGTCATCGGTGCGCGCCATCGCCGTACCAGGGTCTGAGAAAGTTGATCAAGCTGCACGGGCATTAGGGCTGCATGACATCTTTACAGCCGCGGGGTTTGAGTGGCGCAAGCCCGGTTGCTCTATGTGCTTGGCGATGAATCCGGATAAGCTCGTGGGCGATGAGGTCTGCGCGTCGAGTTCCAATCGGAATTTCATGGGCAGGCAAGGTTCCTCAACGGGACGAACCATTCTCATGAGCCCGATCATGGTCGCAGCGGCTGCGATGCAAGGTGCCGTGGCCGATGCGCGCGATGTTTTTCAGCTGGAGCAGGCGTCATGAATGATCTGGTAAAAAGAAGTGGTCGAGGTGTTTATGTGCAGGGTAATGACATCGATACCGATCGGATTATTCCAGCACGGTTTTTGAAATGTGTGACCTTCGATGAACTGGGGCCTGCGCTGTTTTATGATGAACGGTTTGATACCCAAGACGTCTCCAAGGGTCATATCCTGGATGCACCCGTTCATCAAGGGGCCAGCATTATGATCTCGGACACCAACTTTGGGTGTGGGTCGAGTCGTGAGCATGCCCCACAAGCGCTGCAGAAATTCGGGTTTGAGGTCATCATTGCGGAAAGCTTCGCGGAAATTTTTCATGGCAATTGTACGACGCTGGGTATGCCGTGCTTAATAATGGAAAAGACGCAGCGCAAAGCGTTGGCAGCGCTCGTAGGACATCATCCCGATGCGGAGTTCTTAATCGACCTTCAGGCGCAAACCCTCATCTTCGCTAACGAGCAGTTTTCGTTCACGATGAAAGAGAGTTCGCGTGAAGCTTTCTTAACTGGGCGATTTGATCCTTTGGATGAATTGCTCGTTGCCAAAGACGCGATTCAAGTGGTGGCTACGAGATTGAGTTACTCGGATCACTCGGGATGAGCGCCTCAAGACAGATCGAGATTTATGACACGTCGCTGAGAGATGGTAATCAAGGTGAAGGCGTCAACCTGTCGCTTTCTGACAAGCTTGCCATAGCCGACATGTTGGATTCGATCGGTGTCATGTTTCTTGAAGGGGGTTGGCCCGGTTCGAACCCAAAGGACAATGACTTTTTTCTAGCGTGTCAGGACAGAAGCTTTGAGCAAGTTCAGGTATCTGCTTTTGGCTCAACCCACCGTGCGGATTGCTTGCCCGAGGACGACCACTTTCTGGAGATGCTAGTTCAGGCCAAAGCCGATGTGACGTGCATATTTGGGAAGTCCTGGGATTTACATGTCGAGCAAGCGCTGCGCGTCACAGCTGAACGAAATCTCGAAATGATTGAAGGCTCGGTTGCCTATTTGAAGCAAGCAACCCAAAAGCCTGTTTTTTATGATGCTGAGCATTTTTTTGATGGTTTTAAGGGCGACCCAGGCTATGCGCTGGCAACCCTTGAATCGGCCTTGGTCGGCGGCGCGGATCGCGTGATTTTATGTGATACCAATGGGGGCGCGCTGCCGCACGAAATAGAGCGCGCAATAGGCGCGGCGCGGGGCCATCTACCGGAAATTCAATTGGGGATCCATGTTCACAATGACGGTGGCTTGGCTGTGGCGAATACGCTGCGTGCGGTTGAGGCTGGGGTTTGCCAGGTGCAGGGCACCATCAATGGTATTGGTGAGCGCTGTGGCAATGTTGATTTAACCACCATTATAGCCAATCTAGAGTTGAAATATGGTTTTAGGTGTTTGCCGGAAGGTCGGCTTCAAGGCTTAACGCGATTGTCTCGCAAAGTCTGGGAAACCTTGGCCTTTGACGGGCCGCTCGGTCAGCCCTATGTCGGCAGTTCAGCGTTTGCACACAAAGGGGGCGTGCATGTATCGGCCGTTCAAAGAAATCCTGAAACCTACGAGCATGTGACGCCAGAAAGCGTCGGCAATAGCCGCAAGATTCTGATTAGCGAGTTGTCCGGGGGCTCGAATGTCCGAGCGAAATTGGCCAATCGTTATCCAGAATTGCACGGTAAGACGTCGGCTACGAACATTCTGGAGGACATCCAAGATAAAGAGCATGCGGGTTATTCGTTTGAGAATGCGGACGGCAGCTTCGATTTGTTGGTCCGTCGTCACCTCGGCCATTTTAGCCCCTGTTTTGAACCGATTTACTACCGCATTTATTCGCCCGCCAACGAGTCGGCCTCGGACCAAAACGATGTCACGATTGCAGGTGCGATTGAAGCCTCGGTAAAAGTCCGCATTGGGGATGAGGAAATCTTATGCGCGGCCGAAGGCAATGGGCCGGTGGATGCGTTAAACCAAGCGCTTCGGCAAGCGTTGCAAACGCGTTTTCCAGAAATTGATGACCTGCATTTAAGTGACTACACAGTGCGAGTTATCAACTCAACGCAGGAAACTGCCGCGAAAGTTCGAGTTCATCTCGAGCACACGTTTGAAGGCGGTACCTTCGGGACAGTCGGGGTGAATGTCGATGTCATCAAAGCGAGCTGGAATGCCCTAATTGAGGCGTACCATTTTGCCCTGATGCAACACCGAGACTTTCAATCTGAGCAGCACGATTTAAAAAATACCTAGTTGGAACCCAAGGATAAACGATGATGACCTGGGAGAATCGCTGGCATCCTTTGCTTGAACGTTGGGTGACGGTCACGAGTCATCGTGGAAGCCGCCCCTGGTCGGGTGGTCGGGTTACAGAGGCTCCTGACGCACCCTGGTTTGATCCGAGCTGCTATCTATGCCCGGGTGGTGAACGGATATCTGGTATTAAAAATGCCGACTATACTGACTGCTTCGTTTTTGATAACGACCATCCCGCCTTTAAAGCGAGCGCGCCCGCGCCAGAGCCGGCGCCTGGAATCTATCAAAGCGCCCGTGCGGAAGGCTTGTGTCGGGTCTTGTGTTACACCCCAGATCATGGTGGCCGGCTGAGCGGGTTGTCCGAGGATCAGTTTAAAGCCGTTGTGCGCTGTTGGCGGGATCAGACCGACGGGCTAATGGCGGCCGCTGGGTATGAGCATGTTTTTATTTTCGAAAATAATGGTGAGGTGGTGGGTGTGTCAAACCCGCATCCGCATTGCCAGATTTACGCAACCCCCTTTGTGTTTCATACCGTTGCGCAAGAGATCCAGGCCGTCGCGCGTTACCGCCAGGCCGATGCAGACAACTTATTTGATGCGATCATTCGGTCCGAGCAAGCCGATGGTCGCCGGATTTTAGTTGAAACCGACGACTGCTTAGCGTTTGTGCCCTATTTCGCACAGCTGCCTTACGAAACTTTTATTGTGCCAAAAGGGTCGTGGCAACGGTTGCCAGAGATGCCAGGGCGAGTGCTCGATGATTTGGCCTTGGTCCTGCGCGCGGTGCTTAAAATGCAAGACCACTTATGGCCGACGCCGCAGTCCTACATTCTGTCGGTGCATCAGGCGCCAAAGTCGCTATCGGTTGATCACGACTATCGATGTTATATTCGCTTGCAGCCAATGCTTCGAGGACCGGGTCTACAAAAATATTTAGCCGGTGTTGAAACCGGCGGTGGCCAGTTCTTAAATGATGGCTCCCCGGAGGAAAAAGCGGCTGAATTGAGCGCAGCAGGGTTGCTGGTGAGTAAAGAGTCCTAAAGACGCGGACTTCAACCTAATTTAGCCTAGAGAAATTGGTTGGCTGAATTTGAAGGGCGTTCAAGGGTTGAAAATGGGGTTTGCCACGCCGCTCAGTTTGAGGTGACGAGCCACGCTTCACGTTTAAAGCGGCATCCTGACGATGCGCTTTTATTCATGACGCATTACTGGATCGGATACCGTTGCTTTGGTTTAGAACAAGCCTTTACACTGGGGGAAGCGCGCATCGTTTTGCTTAGAGGTCGGATCAAGGGCGATAACCTTCAAAGATCGAATTAGGTAGGGGTTGAATTGATCAAAGGGGCTCGATAGTGGGCGGTAAAGGCTTGGTATGGCCGTCTTGGTTGTCACGTTATTAGACGCTTTATGGCGAGCAGGGATGACGAACGCCTGAGCGAGAAAAGCGCGCCTCAGAAGGGTCAAGGCGTCAACGGTCTGAAAGGCCAAAACAGTAAAAGACGAAAGTGAACCGTTAAAAACAGGAACAGGAGAACGCAATGAAAGTCGATACGCATTTAACTCAAAATTGGCGCAAGGTGCCGGCTGCGGTTCAGGCCGCTGAAGCCGATGGCTATGACGGCGTTGGCACCGCGGAGATGAACCATGATCCGTTCTTTCCGTTACTGCTTGCTGCTGAACACAGCGAGTCGATTGAAATCAGGACCGGAATTGCCGTTGCTTTCGCGCGCTCACCGATGATTCTGGCTAACCAAGCCCATGATCTGAACGCCTATTCAAAGGGCCGGTTTACTTTGGGGCTGGGATCACAAATTCGGCCGCACATCACTAAGCGGTTTTCAATGCCCTGGGGCGCGCCAGCGGCGCAGATGAGAGAATTAATTCAAGCGATGCGAGCAATTTGGGCCAATTGGTATGATGGCGAGCCGCTTCGGTTTGAAGGCAAATATTACAATCATACGCTCATGACGCCTGCCTTCACGCCGGAAGATACCGAGTATGGGGCGCCGAAGGTTGTCTTGGCGGCTGTAGGCCCGATTATGACGGAGGTTGCTGGTGAAGTGGCCGATGGTTTGATTATCCATCCCTTTAGCAATGAAAAATATATTCGAGAAGTGACCTTGCCGGCCATCGACCGTGGCCTTGCCAAATCAGGGCGCAGTCGATCCGATTTTGAAATCAGTTATACGCCTTTCATTGTTTCTGGAAAAGATGAGGCAACCTTCGAGGCGGAAAAAGTTGCGGCCAAGAATCGAATTTCTTTTTATGGCTCAACACCGGCTTACAAGCAGGTTCTAGGGGTTCATGGCTGGGGCGATTTGCAAATTGAATTGAACGCGTTATCAAAACAGGGCCAATGGGCGGAGATGTCGAATTTAATCAGCGATGAGATGCTCAACACCATGGGGATAATGGCGGATCCTGCCGCTATCGTGCCAGAGATGAAACAGCGCTATGGCGACTTTACAGACCGTACCAGCGGTGCCTTTGGCTTCGTTGACTCTGGCACTCGGACCGAAATGGTAGCTGCTTTGCGGGCTGGGTAATGCCGGTGGATGCGGTGGAACTCCCCAAAAGTCTGGTGTCAATAAGTCGCGCTCGGCTGAAGATCTTAGATCAAAGAGGGCTACCGGAAACGGTGGCCTATCTTGATTGCTCGGAACTTTCTGAGGTCATATCAGCGATTAAAAACTTAGCGGTCCGGGGCGCGCCCGCAATTGGTCTGGCCGCCGCTTATGGCCTGGTTCTAGGGCTCGATGATTGTGCGGATGAGCCGACGCGGATTCAGGGTGAATTGAGGCATCGAAGTCAAGCGCTGATCGCGGCAAGACCGACGGCGGTGAATTTGTCCTGGGCTGTTGAGCAGATGTTGGATTTTGCGGCAACCAAAGCTGCGGCTCTGGGTGAGGCAGGATGGCGAGACCGCTTGTATCAACAAGCGAGTAAACTGTTTGAGGCCGATCGTGCTGCCTGCCGAGCAATCGGTATTGCGGGTGCTGCGCTATTAAAGGATAAGCCTTCGATTTTGACCCATTGTAATGCCGGATCCCTTGCGGTTTCAGAGTTTGGCACGGCGCTCGCCCCAATTTATCAAGCACAGGCTGATGGTTTGCCAGTTCAAGTTTGGGTAGATGAAACGCGCCCTGTTCTGCAAGGAGCGCGGTTAACCGCTTATGAGTTGATGGCCCACGGGGTACCGTGCCGTCTGATTACAGACAATATGGCCGCCCATGTCATGTCTCAAGGTTGGGTTGATCTTGTTCTGGTGGGCGCTGATCGAGTCGCCCGGAACGGTGATGCAGCCAATAAAATTGGCACGCTGGGCGTTGCAATTTTAGCGAAGCATTACGGGATTCCATTTTATGTTGCGTGTCCTTGGTCAACGATTGATCTCGAAACGCCGACAGGCGCAGAGATTACGATCGAAGAACGTGCGGGCGATGAAGTGCGTCAAATTCAAGGGGTTTGGACCGCGCCGCGGGATGTGCCGGTGTTCAATCCTGCCTTTGATGTGACGCCCGCCGCGTTGATTGCGGGGATTATTACCGAGCGTGGCATTCTGAAGCCCGCCGCGTTGTCCGAGCACGCACCCGAGGTAACCGATGGCTGAACAAGAAGGGGTCATAAAGTTTAGCTATGAATTTGAAAAACGCTTCAATGTCTCGGAAGTGCCTTGGGAAATGCAAATCTGGCGCGATCTTTTCGTAGGTTACGCATTAATTGGTCAGGTGCCTGATCGCTATGGCGGTTTTGGCTTTGGCAACTTGAGCTGCCGAATCGGCGGGGCGTTTAGTATCACGGCCTCGCAGACGGGTGGGCTGAAGCGCCTGACCGCCTCGGATTATGCCCTGGTTGATGATTGGTCGCTGGCACGCAATCACTTGTCGGCATCCGGTGTTAAAGAGCCGTCTTCTGAGTCCTTAACGCATGCCGCGATTTACGACAGTTGCCCATCGGTTCGCTTTGTCTTTCATGTTCATAGTCCGTTGATCTGGCATGCTCGGCAGTCATTAGGCTTGCCCGAAACGAGTGCTGAAATCCCTTATGGCACGGTTTTGATGGCGCAAACCTTGAAATCACTCGCTTGTGAGATCGGTTCAGACGGTATCATCGCGATGGCGGGGCATGAGGACGGTATTATTGCTTGGTCGACGACGGCCATGGGTGCTGGCTCGCTGATCATTAGAGCGCTGCATCAGCAAGCGGCTTGATCATGGAAGTATCGTGGAAATGTCGATTGAGGCTTTTTTTCTCTAAGGAATAGCGCAACAATCAAAGATCAATAAAAGGGAGACCCTATGCTTTCCAACAAACCATTGCTCTTGGCAATTGGCGCCGGCTTGCTCGTGATTTTGATTGCAGGAACCCTTTTGTTTGAAGGGGATGAGAAGGCGCCTGAAACGACCCAAATCGTCACGTTACCGATTCCGGAGCCAGCGCCTGAATTGGTTAAGGTCGCGCCAGAACCCGAGCCAGAACCGGAACCTGAACCGGAGCCAGAACCAGCGCCTGAGCCGGTTGAGCCGGCGTTTGTCTTACCGCTGCTAAATGATAGTGATGGTTTGATCCGCGATGGTTTGGTCAGCCTGAGCCGACATGAAGGGATGAATCAGTGGGTTGCGGTTAACGATTTGATTAGAAAATTTGTTGGGTTCACAAACGGTGTGTCGGAAGGTCGAGTCGTTCGAAATCCGGTTGAGATCTTAGCGCCAAGAGGCAAATTTTTAGTGTCTCAGATAGATGAAGAAACGTATGCCATTGATCCAAAAAGTTACGATCGCTACGATCTATTTGTCAATATCTTCGAGTCCTTAGACAGTGAAGGAACGGCAGAGCTGTATGTCCTAGTCCTGCCGTTGCTCGATCAGGCCTACTCTGAGCTTGGTTTGCCGAAGGGCAGCATGAACACTACGCTGTTCGCGGCCATCGGTCGGTTGTTGGAAGTACCGGTTATTGCAGGAGAAGTGCGGTTGACTCAGCCGGTTGTGATGTACGAATTTGAAGACGAGGCACTCGAGCGGCTCAGTCCTGCTCAAAAACAAGTCATCCGGATGGGGCCGATTAATACCCAGCGGCTTCAGCGGAAACTCTCAGAAATATCTCGCGCCCTTCGGGTGGCGCTCGAGACGAACTAGTCGTTGATGGCTAAGCCTTTATCGGGGTTACGGGTACTTGATTTAACCTTAGCGCGAGCTGGCCCCGTCGCGGTTAGGCTGCTGGCTGATTGGGGGGCAGATGTAATTCGGGTGGAGTCACCTGCGACCGATGGGTCCCAAGATGTCACCGGTCAGCGCACAGGATCGGATGCTCAGAACCTGCATCGAAACAAACGATCCTTTTCTTTGAATTTGAAAACAGAAGCCGGCTATGGCCTGTTTTTGAAGCTCTTGGCGACGGCCGATATTCTAGTCGAGAATTTTCGGGCAGAGGTTAAATATCGGCTAAAGATCGATTACGAGACGCTGCGTCAATCACATCCAAGATTGATCTACGCCAGCATCAGTGGTTTTGGCCAAGATGGGCCGTACCGCACGCGACCTGGGGTTGATCAAATTGTTCAAGGCACGAGTGGCTTGATGAGTTTGACGGGGGCGGCAGATGGTCCCCCAATGCGAGTTGGTATTGCGATCAGCGACACCTCTGCGGGTATGTTTTTGGGTCAAGGAATTCTTTTAGCCTTGATTGAGCGCTCAAAAACCGGCGAGGGCCAGTGGGTCCATACCAGTTTGCTCGAGGCGATGCTGAGCAAACTGGATTTTCAGGCTGCGCGTTACACCATGTCTGGAGAAACCCCTGGCAGAGTGGGTAACGATCATCCCACCTTTTCGCCGATGGGCGTCTTTGAGGCGGCTGATGGCTTCGTGAATATTGCTGCCAGCACGACGAAAATGTTTCGGGCATTCTGTGAGGCGTTGTCTCAACCACAATTGGCCCAGGATCCCAGGTTTGAGACTGGACCCGGGCGCCTGGCGCATCGTCAGGTTCTGAATGCCGCGATCAACGAGTGCACTCGAGTTCTGACCATGCAGGCGTTGGTCCAGCGGTTGAATCCGATCGGTTGTCCCTGCGGGCCGATCTATTCGGTGAGTGAAGCGTTTCAAGATCCTCAGGTCCAACATTTGGCTATGGTTGCTACTGCACACCATGAGGTCTTGGGCGATATTGGTTTGGTCCGTAGTCCGATTAATCTCTCTAATCATGAGCGGGTCACGGATTTTGACCGAGCGGCGCCGGCTTTGGGGGCACATAACTCGGAAATTTACACCGAGCTGGGATTGAGTGATCAAGCGATACACGCGTTGAAAGACTTAGGGGCTGTTTAGTGTCTTGTCTCTGGGGGTGACTTGATCTGTGGGCGCCCGGCTTTGAACCGGACCGTTGGTTCCTGGTTTGAGGTTTGGGGGCTAGGAGGGCGCTGCATCGTCGTGTCTAAGGGGTTGAGAGCCAAAAAACTATCTAGGGTTTAACCCGTTAAAAATTGGGGCATTTTGGAGTTTTACGATGGAACTAGAGACTAAAAAAATGTTGGCCCACATCGAGGACGGCATCGGCTGGGTTACGTTTAATCAACCCGAGAAGCGCAACGCGATTTCGCTCGAGATGTGGGCAGCCCTGGGTCAGGTCCTCGAGGCATTCCATCATGACCCGAGAGTTCGAGTGATCGTCATGAGTGGGGCGGGTGGTCAAGCCTTTGTCTCGGGTGCGGACATTTCTGAGTTTGATGAAAAACGCGGCAGTGCAGACCAGCGTGAAAGCTATGGAATGGTTGCCGCGAACGCCAATCGGTGGCTTGCAAATATCGATAAACCCATGATCGCGATGATTGAGGGCTTTTGTATTGGCGGCGGCCTTGCGACCGCGCTCAATGCGGATGTGCGGTTTGCGACGCCTAACTCGACGTTTGGCATCCCTGCAGCCCGCTTAGGGTTGGGCTATGAACTGGCGGGCTTGAAGACACTTGTCGATCTGGTGGGACCGGCGCATGCGAAAGATATTATGATCTCGGCGCGTTACTTTGATGCCGAGGAAGCCCAGAGCATGGGGCTGATTAATTTTGTTGTTGAGTCCTCTGAGTTGAGAGGTGCCGTTACAGCTTATGCCTTAAAAATTGCAGCCAACGCACCGCTCACGGTGCATGCGGCGCGGCGCGCCATCCGGGAGGTGCTTAAGCCCGAGTCAGCTCAAGCGCCCGCGCGAATCCAAGCATTAATAGATGCGTGCTTTAATAGCGAAGATTACAAAGAAGGTCGTCAAGCCTTTAAAGAAAAGCGGCCGCCGCAATTCAACGGCAAGTAAGCGCTTATCGCTCCGTGAGCGCGGAGGCTGTGGCGCGTTTCAATGGTTTGAGTAAATAGTCCATGACGCTCTTCTCCCCGGTACTGATGTCAACTGTTGCGATCATGCCGGGCATAATCGGTAACGGGTTTTCCGCTTGACCTAAATAGTTCTTCGCGGTTCTGACTCGAATTTGAAAAAAATATTCCCCGGTTTCATCAACGATGGTGTCAGCGCTAATCTGCTCAAGGGTTGCGTCGAGGCCCCCATAGATCGCGAAATCATAGGCCGTGACTTTTACGGTCGCTTTTTGGCCTGGCCGAATAAAGGCAATATCGACTGGGCGAACCTTAGCGTTGACCAGAAGGGTGTCATCGAGGGGGACAATTTCGAGTAGATCCATGCCCGGCTGAATGACCGCGCGTTCTGTCGTGACCAATATCTGGTTCACAATGCCGTTGGCGGGTGATCTGACTTCTGTTCGAGCCACGCGGTCTTGCAGTGCGACCTTAGAGTAGCTTAGCCGCTCAAGGTCGGCGCGTGTTGCTGTGAGTTCTTCCTGAGCGACGGCTAGATACTGTTGCTGCCGCTCTTTTATTTTTTGTGTTGCTTCTGTGATGACAGACTCTTGAGCAGGCAGCTTCAATCGAATCCCTTCAAGACGGCCTTCAGCTTCATTTACAGCGGCCTTTAGGCGAATCAGGTCTACCTGTGACACGGCCCCGGTTTCGACCAGCGGGGCGGTCATGGCAAGCTCTTGGCGCGCATAGTCGGCACCCTGAGCCAGTTTTTGAAGTTCGCGTTGCAATTCCTCTTTAGCTTGTTTGTGCTGTGATCGTTGTTGCTCAAGGATCGATAGATTGCTTTTGAGTTCATTTTGCCTTGATTTTAAAAGCTGAGCTTCGTCGTTAAAAGATTGCTGTTCAGCTGCGGTCAGGTTCGGTGGTGCTTGCATTGGCTCACCTGAGACCTCCGATGCCAGTCTGAGCATTTTAAAGCTAAGGGTTGTGATGGCGGATTGGCTTTCATTGAAGGAGGACGCGAATCGGGTATTATCGATTTGGAGTAGCACTTGCCCCTTTTCGACGCGATCGCCTTCTTTGACAAGCATGGCGCTTAATATGCCCCCTTCCAAGTTTTGAACGACCTGAGTTTGGCTTGAGGCAATGATTCGCCCATCGGCACGAGTGATTTCCTCAAGGGCGGCAAAGTTCGCCCAGATAATTGCGGTCAGTACAAAGACGGCAGTGAGGCAAAGCGCTATATGGCTGAGCGGTTGAGTCTGGGTTAGCGCGTTGAATCGGGCGGTGTGGTCAATCGGTTTGGTGGTCATGTTGATTGTCCACTGTTCTGTGCGAGTTGATTCAAAATGGCCTCTTTGCTGCCATCCGCCATCACAGCCCCATTTCTCATGACGATGACCCGGTCGACGAGTTCTAGAAGATTCATCCGGTGGGTGATCAGAATCAAGGTCCGTTTCGAGCCGTATTGGCGTAATTGCTGAATAAAATCCAGCTCTGCCTGATGGTCCATCGCATTGGTGGGTTCGTCTAAGAGCATCAGCGGTGCTTGGTTAATCAGCGCCCGGGCAATGGCGATCCCTTGTCGCTGCCCGCCCGATAAAAAGCCGCCCCGCTCGCCGACTTGAAAATCGAAGCCTTCTGGATGCTGATCAAAATAGGTGCGAATGCCCCCAAAACTCGCGGCATCTAAAATTTGCTCGTCGGTCGCATTGGCTAAACCGAAACGAATATTGTCTCGAACCGAACCGGCTAAGAGCGTTGATTCTTGCGGCAGGTAACTGATTTTTCGGCGCAAGTCGGCTGGGTCGAGTTGGTGAATATCGGTATTATCGATTAAAAGACTGCCGTCGGTCGGTAGATAGAGCTTCGAGATGAGCCGCTCGATGGTACTTTTCCCAGAACCGGTGGGGCCAATGATTGCGACCTTCTCATAAGGCTTGATTTGAAAGCTGACAGAATTTAAGGCTGGCACGGCCTGACCAGGATAGGTGAAGCTTACCGATCTAAATTCCACCGCCGGTTTCAAGTCGGCGCGATGTAGGAACTGGTGTTTGAAATCTCGCTCCCCCGGCAGGTTCATTAAGCGGTCAATGGTGCCGTAGGCCGCCAGCGCATGTTGGTAGCGGGTCATGATCGTTGCGATCTGGCTCATTGGTGCGAGGGCCCGCCCAGTCAAAATGGTACAGGCAATGAGACCGCCGATACTCAGCTCGCCGGCTTGTATGGCGTAGACCCCGGCAATGACGAGAACAACCGTCGTGCTTTGAGAGATTAATTGAATGAGGTTTAAGGTGGTTAATGAGCCGAGTCTCGATTTTAGCCCAAGGCTCGCGAGTTGGTCTTGAGATTGCTCCCAACGGGCTTGCATCGTACTTTCAGCCTGAAGCGCTTTAATGACTTCCAACGAGTGCAGGGTCTCAACCAGCAGGGCGGTTTTTCGGGACGATTCTGTAAAGATGTCTTGGATAATGGGGCGAAGCTGGCGCTGAGCGGTATAGCTGACGAGCAACACAACCGGTAATACGAACAGCGGGATCAGCCCGATTGGACCCGCAATGCCAAAGATCAAACCGATAAAGAGTAGGACAAAAGGTAGGTCAATCAGCGTGAGTAACGTGGTTGAGGTAAAAAACTCCCTGAATTGATCAAATTCTTGAAGTTGGTTTGCAAAGCTACCGACACGTTTGGGATGCTCCTGCATAGTCATATTGAGGACTTGCTCAAAGGTTGCTGAGGACAACAAGAGGTCAGATCGTTTACCTGCGATATCGAGAAAATAGCCTCGAAGTGATTTCATCATAAAATCAAAAATAAAAACCAAGGCAACGCCGGACGCCAAGACCCAAAGGGTGTTGGTTGCTTGATTGGGAACGACCCGGTCGTAAACGTTCATCACAAATAAAGGCGTTGCTAGCGCGAAGATATTGACCAGCAAAGAGGCTATAAAGACTTCCGAATAAAGGCTTTTAGATTGCCGTATGACCGACCAAAACCAATGCGTATTGAACCGCTGTTGAACCGAGTCGTCCGGGGCGCGGGCCGTAAGCTTTAGCAGGGCGCCGGCATACTGGTTGTGTACGAGTGATTTATCGATGGCTGCGGGTTGCGCCTGCAGGCCACTGGGGTAAATCAGGGTGTTATCAGTCAGCTTTATGATCAGCAGCGCTCGGTCGTCGTTGAGCGTGAGCAGGCACGGGCAATCCTCGTTCGTCAGGGCATCAAAATCCTTCTTGATAACCATAGGCTCAAACCCAGCACGCTTTGCAGCCCTGGCAGCGAGTGTGAGATGGTCTGTACTGGCGGTTGGTTTTGGCAGGCCGGAATAAAGCGCATCTTCAGAAACGGGCTGTCCCAACGCGCGGGTGTAAGCGGACAAGGCAGCGCCCGGACTGCTTGCTATCGTGTTTAAATCATCGGGGACGGGGTCTGCCATGACGTGAGTATAGCATTCGTTATAAAAGTCTCTGCTAGACTTATCGCCTAGCGCTGAAATGGTCTTGATGCGCTTTTGAAGGCGGCAACCAGGCTGGATCAGAGCGGGTTGGCTGCAAGATTGGATTCGTTATGTTGCTGTCTTTGTTTGTGATATTGAGACGCCACCGTTTGCCTGTTTCGACCGGCGAGTGGCTCGACTTGTTATCGGCCCTGAATGCAGGCGTCGTTTTTTCAAACCTGGATGCGTTTTACTACCTAGCCCGGCTGTGCCTGGTCAAAGATGAACGGTATTTTGATCGGTTCGACCAAGCCTTTAGTGCCTTTATCGCAGGTCTCGACGCGGCGCCGCTCGATATTACCGACGCCCTGTTGGTCGGCGCTATTACGGACATTCTTTCAAGCCGTGAAGCCTTGGCGCTGGATGAGGAGCGGTTGCGGGGGTTGTTGCGGGATCTGATAACAAGTCCCGTCGAGTCTAACGACTCGCACGTCGATAGAGCGGATCGATTGGTGACCGACGCAGGCCAGCGCGCTGGCTTGCCCGCGAAAGGGGCCTTAACCCCTGGACCCGATAACCCAGCGGCATCTGACTTGGCTCAAGCGGAGGCAGCGCCTGTGCAGGTCAGTATGGGCCCCGCCTCCGATATGGCGTCCAATGATCCGTCGGAAGATCGTGGTGAAGGTGAAGGTGAAGGTGAAGGTGAAGGTGAAGGTGAAGGCGATTCAGAATCGGGAGAGCCGGGGCAGAAAGGGGATGGCGGCCAGCAAGGCGTAGGACGGTCCCAAGAGACGGGGCGCGGTACGACGCGTGAGATCCCCAGGGTCGTTGGCGAGCGGTATCACCAAGACGCGATTCGGTTTGGCACCGCGAGCAAGGTCTGGGAGCAGCGGGCGTATCAAGCTTTGGATGATGATGCGATTCTTGGCGTCAGGAGCTTACGCTTGGCGCTACGGCATTTGCGCAAGTGGGTGCGTCAATCACAGATCCAGGAGCTGGACCTTTCGGAGACAATCCAAAAAACAGCGGCTGGCGGTGGTTTTTTGGATATTAGAATGCGACCTGAGCGTCGTAATGGATTAAAGCTGGTGCTTTTGTTAGATAGTGGTGGTTCGATGGACGCGCATGCTGAGATTTGTTTTCAGCTTTTTTCCGCCGTAAAAGCTGAGCTGAAATCACTGCAGTGTTTTCGGTTTCATAATTGTATTTACGAAACGTTGACGGAATTTGACAATGGACTGCTCACACCTGCTCTTTCGACCACAACGTTTTTAAGCCGCTTGGACTCAGACACCCGGATGATTATTGTGGGAGATGGCCAAGTTGGCCTTCCGGAACTGTTGGAGGTTGGGGGAAGCCTGCGCCATTACAATGCAACGACCGGGATTGAATGGTTGACCCGAATACAGGATCGGTGCCGTCATGTTGTTTGGTTGAATCCTGTGCCAGAGCAGGCCTGGCCACAGTGGCCAAGTGTCGCGCTGATTCAGAACACGATGGCGGCTGCAATGCATCCGCTGACGCCAGCCGGTCTTACGAGTGCGGCAAAGGCACTGCTGCGTTAACTTGGCGGACCGGCGTGCTCGCGCAAAAACCTCGAACATTGTCCGCTATTTGGTGGATTAAACGTTGGCGTGATTCAAGGGCGCCCCAAGCATTGTGCGGCGTGATTAACAAGTTCGGGTGAGGAGCCTGAAGGAGTGATTCTTGAAGGGTGGGCGGCTCGGTTGCTAAGACATCGACCGCCGCGCCCGCGATGTGACCGGCCTCTAACGCTTTCAGCAACGCCTGACTATCTACTAAAGCACCCCGAGCCGTATTAATTAAAAAAACAGAGGGTTTCATGGCAGCAAGACTTGCGGCATTGATCAGATTCTCAGTGTCTGGTGTTAGTGGGCAATGCAGTGAAATTACATCGGCGCGCCGCAAGAGTGTTGGGAGGTCGCATCGGGCGATGTTCGAAGGTGTTGGATTGGGTGAGGGGGCCGATTGGGCGCTCGCCGCGATCACCGTCATCCCAAATGCTTGCGCCAGCTTGCCAACGGCTTGGCCTAACTCGCCGAGACCGATAATACCGAGGGTCTTACCGGACAACTCTATAATCGGGTGGTCAAGCCGGCAGAAGACCGGACTCTTTTGCCATTGCCCGGTTTGGGTGTCCTGTAAATAGCGCGGCATGTTCGTCACGAGATTCAGCATCAGCGTCAGGACGTGTTGGGAGACCGACGGCGTCGCGTAGCCAACCGCATTGGACACGCTGATGCCTTGTTCGCTTGCAGCAGCAAGGTCAATATTGTTGGTTCCGGTCGCCATGACACTAATGTGCTTGAGTTGTTTGGCGTGACGAAGCACCTCGCGCGACAACATCACCTTATTAGTGAGTACAACATCAGCGTGTTCAACGCGGTCTATAACGTCTTCTTTTTGTGTCGCGGGGTAGATAGACCAGCCGGTGAGTTGCGTCGAGATGGGGCCAAGGTCGATTCCTGGGCCGAGACTGTCAGCATCAAGCATGACGCCGTTCATAAAAGTTTCCGACTGGCCGGGATGCGTGCAGTCCCAATTAGCATTATAGGTCTGGAAAAGCGTCCGATAGAGCTGCGTTCCATTGATCCAAGTTCGCTTGTTGGTCGGTAAGAAGGGCCTCGGTATCCCCTTCAATATGGACCTTAACCATGGTGTCGCCCATCCGAATATCATTCACGACGGCTTGATCGCTGTCACTTTTAACGGCGCCAAAAACGGTGTGAGCGCCATTTAAATGTGGCGTAGGTCCGTGGGTGATAAAAATCTGACTGCCGTTAGTGCCAGGACCCGCGTTGGCCATTGATAAGATTCCAGCGCGATCATGTTTTAAATCATCTGAAAACTCATCCGCGAAACGATAGCCAGGGCCACCCGTGCCGGTGCCGAGAGGACAACCGCCTTGGATCATGAAGTCGCTAATGACCCGGTGAAAGCTGAGCCCATCGTAGTAACCTTTTTGAATGAGGTTTACGAAATTAGCGCACGTGATCGGCGTTTGATCAGCAAACAACTCAATATTGATGGTGCCTTTGTTGGTTTCGATAACGGCAGTTAGACTCACAGTTTTTCCTTATTCAGCATTTTGGGTATAGGCGTATAGGTGGTTAATTAAAGGCTAGCGCTGGTCCATGGGGACATAGTCCCGCTTGACGGGGCCGAGATACAGCTGTCTGGGCCGACCAATTTTAAAGGGCGAGCTGAGCATCTCAGACCAATGTGCGATCCAGCCGGGCATTCTTCCAAGCGCGAACAACGCCGTGTACATTGGGGTTGGAATACCCATCGCCTTGAGTGTGATGCCCGAATAGAAATCGATATTTGGGTAGAGCTTGCGATCAATAAAGTAGGCTTCCTCCCGCGCAATTTTTTCTAAGGCGCTAGCAACTTTTAACAAGGGTTCTTCTTCGACGCCTTGTTCCGCCAAAACAGCCTGGCAGCTGGCTTGCATGACTGTTGCTCGGGGATCAAAGTTTTTGTAAACCCGGTGCCCGAAGCCCATCAATTTAAAAGGGTCTTCTTTGTCTTTGGCTTTGTTGACATATTCTCCGACGCGGCTTAGATCCCCAATCTCGTTCAGCATGTCGAGAACAGCCTCGTTTGCGCCGCCGTGAGATGGGCCCCAAAGGGCGGCGATCCCGGCGGCAATGGCAGCGTAAGGGTTGGCCTCGGTCGAACCTGCTAGGCGCACGGTTGACGTGGAAGCATTTTGTTCGTGATCCGCATGCAGGATGAATATTTTATCCAGCGCTTGCGCAAGCGTTGGGCTCACTTGGCTGGCGCGACCGGTTTCGCCAAAACACATATTAAGAAAGTTTTCGGCATAACCTAAGGCAGGATCTGGGTCGACGAAAGTTGCACCGATTGATTTTCGATAGCTCATGGCTGCAAGCGTCGGAATTTTTGCAATCAACTGCATAGCCGATTCGTTACGGTGATCCGCGTTGTAAATGTCTAGTCCTTCATGGAATAGCGACGCAAGACCCGCAACCGCTGCACACAACATGGACATGGGGTGCGAGGTTTGCGTAAAGCCGTTGAAAATTTGCGCAAATTGGCTGTCAACGGGCATGCGATCTGCAATGTCGGCCTTGAATTGTTGTAATTGTGCCGCCGTCGGTAGTTCGCTGTGAAGCAGCAAATAACAGACCTCGAGATGCTCTGAGTGGTCTGCAAGTTGCTCGATCGGATAACCGCAATAGGTTAAGACCCCCGCGTCCCCATCGATATACGTGATCGCAGAGTCGCAAGCTGCGGTTGATAAAAACCCGGGGTCATACGTATAAACGCCCTGACCGATAAGACTTCGGACGTCAACGACATCCAGTCCCTGTGTGGCTTCCAGAACGGGGAGGTCGGTCGTCTTGCCATCAATCGTTATTTGAACGGTGTGTTTCATAGCTTAGTCATTCCAGCTTAATCTGCGCCTTGGGCTGCGGAATCTAAAGGTTCCAGCCGCAGGCGAAACGGGGGCTACATGTAATCAAAATGGCTGTTAGATGTAAAGCCTTCCGCCCTGATCGGTTGTCTCAACTGGGTTTGTCTTTTTGCTGGGCAAGCACTATGATTGCCGCGATTCTGCAAGTGGACAATCGCTTGGGATCAAACCTTCGGGACGACTGTTATACCTCTATCTCGCCATCAATCCGGTCAATAATACTTCTTGATCGGATCCAACCTTGGCAGAATTAGAACGTCGCAGGAGAGGATTCGCCGACGCCATCGCGTTCAATTAGATTGGGAGAGACAAAGCCATGAAGCAAGATAAAAGACCCATCAATGTCGGTATCGGTGATCTGCTCCAGTTCCGCTGGCCGATTATAGCCC
>Ga0233432_10001826_pt1 | contig 20273 bp, 18 predicted proteins | sample SI_122_August201_6_FD_179870 | JGI IMG/M metagenome (GOLD analysis project Ga0233432, IMG submission 179870) | Seawater microbial communities from Saanich Inlet, British Columbia, Canada - SI_122_August2016_10_MG | ecosystem: Environmental > Aquatic > Marine > Inlet | place: Canada: British... | reverse complement strand
CATAGCTCAGGACAACCAAAGAAACTACTAACCCTGTCAGCCATGGCGGTACCCCACCTAACCACTGTGGAGCAGAAGGGTTGATGAATATTGATGGAAAAGCACCTGCTGTTACAGGCTCAATAGTTTTTCCTGCACCTATGATTCCGATAAGTAGATAAGGTATGACCAAGAGGACCAAAATTGGAAATAGTATGTAACCTAAAGAATCTGATTCAAATCGAGTTCGAAAAAACTGTATTTGAGTTATAAATCCATGTTTCTTTCCGAATGCCCAAAGCCTAATTCCTACTAGAAAGAAAATTGCCGCGTGCACTAGCCCGCTTATCGATGCCATCAACCCATAAGTTCCAATTCCCCTTTCAAATGATTTTCCTGTTGATCCCACCAATGCAAATGCAGTCATAGTCGTGCCAAAAACACTCATCAAAAGAAGAAAAGGTCCAATACTATGGCTTGCCACAAAGTAATCTTTACTCGTACCCCGAAAGAGGCGGTTGCTAAAAAAACCTAAAGCCAAAAGCAGGCATAAATAGCCGATGATTACAAATAGTGTGGTCATAAGGATAGGTTTAAAAAATTAAATCCGATGTTATAAACTCTCACTTTTCTTCTGCGAATGCTTCCAAATCATGAGGCCAAGCAAATCTGATGGCCAACCATCCTAAAATAGAGCAAGCAATTGAAAAGCCCGCATGGTAAGCTAGCCCCGTTGGCATAAATCCAAAAACTAACTCAAAATCATTCCACCACCAAAAATCTTGGTGCATGAAAAAGAGCACTACAAATAGAGACCAAATTATAATTTTACTCATAAAAAGAAATTCTGGTTTATTTTCCTATCGCGTACAAATGTGTCTGAGTGGCCACATATAATGTTCCATTAGCAACAACAGGAGAGCTGTAAACCGGGGCTCCCATATTTATTGTTTTCACCTTTGGCTTAGATTTACCATGATCTAAAATAAGTAAATCTCCATCTTCATTACCCAGAAGAACCTTTCCATCCACAACAAGAGTTGATCCCCAAATACGGCTAAAAGAATCATGAGTCCAATACACCTTCCCCGTCTCAGCATCTAAACAATGAATAATACCAGAATATTCTGCGAGATATACCAGACCCTCATGAACAGATGCGGTAGAAATTGTTCGACCAACATCCGTATACTTCCACAGGACTTTTCCATTACTTGCATCAATACAGGATAATCGCCCCACTCCATCTCCATGTTCAGGGTCCTGCCCTATTGCACAGTAGACTTTATCTTCATACAAAACTGGCGTGCCAATAAGTTCACTTGGACCAGGAGGTGTCGCATATGGTATTTTCTTTCCGTCGCTATCTTTTCGATAACTCAATTCATTACAATCAACTTTCCATTTTGGCTGGAATAAATCATATCCATCTTCATCTTTTTGAGTCTTGTTAAGATAACCATAGCAAAATCCATCCGTTCCTCCCCAGATTAAAATTTCTTCATCTTTAATTTTGCCATAAGTCAAAGAAGACCATGCTGCGTGAAGTGCACCCGCACTGGCACCCGAACCATCCTCCCCAATTAATTCACCCGTATTTTTATCTAAAGCAATCCAACTTGGTGATAATGGACTTGGAATATTGGTGTGAGACCAATCGACACCATTTGAAGTAGCAACGAATAAAGAATCGCCAATGATTAAGGCAGATGAACTAGTAACATTATGAGGAAATACTCCAAGTTGGTCTCTCATATCATACATCCATAAAATATCAGCGTCTAACTCCTCGTTCAGAACATCTCCGGTGCCCTTGGGTTTTACATAACTGGCTTCTTCCATGTATGGTCCATCGTTACCGTTCGAAAAACCCTTTAAATCCAAACAAACAACTTCGCATTTGTTGGTCACAACATAAACTCTATTTCCCTCAATAGCCGGTGATGAACAAACACCGATGTATTCCCAATCACTTACCTTACCCGCACCTAACTTCGGAATTACTAATTGCCATGAAAGTTTACCGGTTTTTTCGTCAAAACACATTACAACTCCCCGATCACCTTTTTTACCAGAATCACGAGGAGATTCATTGTTTGTGCCAGCGAAAACAAAGCCGTTCGCTATAGTGACATTTCCGTAAGCTTGGGATCCAAGTTTAGCCACCCATTTAACATTTTCTGTGGTACTCATATCCACACTTTCATCATCGTTCATTTCTCCGGGATTGAAATCCAAATCAAGACCGGTTTCCAAAGATACCATGTTACGAGTATCATTCCCTCCCCATGTTGGCCAATCTGCAGAAAAAACCGCAGTTGAAGAAAAAATGAACGAAATTAAGATTTTTTTTATACTTTTCATATGAAATTGATTTTAAAAATTAATTCTGTATGACTGCAATGTTGTCGATGTAAACTTTCTTTTTGCTTTGTGGTGACATCGCATAAATTCCAGGCGCACCATGCGTATGAGCGTTATTATGCTCCACCTCTATGGTCCAGTTTTCTGGCTCCTGTTCATCTTTTGCCCAAGCTTTTGCCCTTACGACTCCAGTGCCCATTTCATTTAGATCAACCCTCGTCTTCAAAGTATACCAGGAATTAGTCATAATTGAAAAAGGAACTGAATGACGGAACCTATCAAAATTAGATACAACTTCAAGTTTTTGACTATTCCCAACTAGAACAAAAATATACCTCTGATTAATCAACCCAATGTTAGATTTCGTTCGACGATCACCATCTGTCATAACATCAGCAGACATCGTATAATTTGACATGTCCTTATTACCAATAAAGTTAATAGCTCGCTGAAAAAGAACTCGATCTAGGGTATTACCAGCAATTTTGTTTTCTTCCATATCCTGGACCTGCCAGCGCATTCTTGCACCAAGCCAAGAAAGTGGCGGAAACGAAAAAAGGATATTATCAGAACTAGTATGTACAAATTCAAAATTTTCTTCAAAATCTTCATAATAAGGTAAATTCGGAAGAACTCTACCTCTGGTAATACCTGTTAATCCCCCACTGGAAACCTGTAGAGCCCCTGCAGAAAGGGAAGCATTCATTTCTGCACTAAGAATACCTTCAGGACTAATCTCAGCATCTACTTTTGATTTTACTTTCGCTGTAGGAGGTATCCATCTGCGCCAGACCAACCCTTCTTCTATTTTTCTAATCCTTCTACCAGACGAATCTAACCCGAACACCTCGAAATGAATATTTTCTCCAGCCTGTAAAATAAATTCAGCAGGAACCACTTGTAAAGACACAATATCGCCATCAGATGATGAAGATATGTGTTTATTCGACTCTTGAGGTTGAGCAACAAATGCAGGCGCTGGGTCAGCCGAGCCAAAGCAATAAAGTTTTTTCTTAGCTTGCACTAAAACACGACCATGGGCTACAGCAGGAGCCGCTAAGCAGGCAGCCCCAAGATCAATCTCGCTCAAAACCTTCGCATTTAAGCCTTCATCCTCTACCACGAAAACTTTGCCATTAAACATCGGAACATAAAGTTTATCATCAGCCCAGGTTGGCGAAGCGTGAATTTGATCAGGAGCAAGTTTTAGAACCCAATGCTCCTCGCCTGAACTTGCATCTAGGCAAACAAGTTCGCCACGCTTGATGGTTGAGTAAACTCTTCCGTTTCGGTAAGCAGGAGTACTTGTGAAAGCCTCAATACCATTATTTCTCCAAATTTCATGATCTTTTCCAAGAACTAAAATATCTTCTCCTATTCCAGGAAGCTTTGCGGGTTTCTTAATCGCAACCATCCTTCCAATTACAGTACTATCGATATTTTCTTTGCCATGCACTGCAATGACTGCGTCCTCGTGTATGACGACTCCTGCATTGACCCCGCCATAAGACATTTGAAACCTCCATAGTGGTTGCCCTGTACGAACATCTATGCATACCACATGACCACAGCCAGTACCACTGTAGAAAACTCGACGACCACTCGGTAGATCCTCAAAAATCAAAGGGGCAAAGGAACTGTCCTTTGGAGTAATCCCAGGGGTCGACACCCAAACCAGTTTACCATCTTTTTTATCGAAAGCGTAAAATCGATCTCTTGCTGGGCCCTGTTTACCCCAATTTGCAGTTATTGCATGGATAATTATCAAATTTCCATCAACGCATGGTCCTCCTGTTCGTCCATTTGGAAATGTAAGTCGTGCGAATTCCTCCATCAGGGAACGCTCCCATAATTTATTTCCATTCGAATCATATCCTATTAACAATCCCGGACTAGTTTGAAAATAAACATTACCAGATGCGGGATCTACGCACGCTGCACCTACACCGTAGCGGTTGTATACGATATCACTTATAAAATCACTGTGACGCTGTTCCCATAGAATTTCACCTGATCTTGTATCGAAGCATACAAGAGCCTCCTGCAAGTCCTCAGTTGTGCCGTAATATCCAAATTGATAAGCTTTGCTTCCCGCTATAACAGGTACGCCACCCCCCTGAATATCGTGACTCCAAATTAAAGTACTGTTTAAATCTGCCGGCAAATTAGTTTGCGATGAAACACCGGATCCGTAAGGACCACGCCAAGACAACCAATCGGATTGAACTGTTTTTTCAACAGGGTCTTCGGTTGTTTTCTGTGAAGTAGAGATACACCCCTGTAAAACAAAAATGACATAAAATATAGAAGGGAAAATTATTCTTTTAGACATAGCATTGGGAAAACATAATTAGTGATAGACGAAATTAGTACTTGTGTGTACTAATTTGTCAAACATCCTTCTCCGTTTACCTTCAAATTCATTGATCAACCCCACTCACGAAAAATTCCCCTCAGCCCTTCGTGCCTGTTGGATTACATTAAATGGAATCTTTAATAAACGCCTCAAAAGCGTTGGAATAACAGCTGACCAATTTTCTGCTCTTCGTTGGATTAAAGAAGTCAATTCTCAAGAATTTTGCCAAAAAGATTTGGTAAAATTAATGTTTACTGATGCAAATAATGTAGCTGCTTTAGTTGAAAGGATGGAGAAAAAGAATCTTATTCTGAGAAGTAATTGTCCCAATGACAAAAGGAAGAAAGTTATTAAACTTACTTCGCAAGGTATTGAGAAATGGAAACAGGCATCTAAAATAGCAAACTCACTTGAACGAAAAGCCTTAGGTGCACTAAATGATTCCCAAAAGGCACAACTGATAGATTTTCTAAAAAAAGTAAACGGATGCTTTTACAACTAGTAGTAAGTAGAACCCATAGCTAAACATTTCCATTCGCCATCGCTCGAACGGCAATGCAACCTTCCATTAGAATAGGTTGGCGGTGCCCAGTTATCTTTTCCTGACAAAACCTGAAAGTTCGCTAATTCCTGAAACTTTTCAGGAATCGCATCTACTAAAACTAGTTCCCCGTTTTCAGATAACAATACTAAGGTATCCTCAACTAGGATTAATGTTCCGAGACCAAAGCCTTTTTTTTCCCAAGAAACTTTTCCTTTGTTTATATCAAGGCAAAAGAGGGTAGAAAATTTAGATCTGGTGCCTGCTTGTCCGTGGATACCGTATACATAACCGTCTTTGTAAACAGAACTTGCCATTTGACTAGCTATTTTCTCGGTTTTCCATTCAATCCGAGGTTTAGTTTTTGAAAAATCCACCAATGCGGAGCCTTTCCCGTAAGCACTCGATACTAATAGTTTTTTCCCAATCTGAATGGGCTGGGAAGCATTAATACCATACCGTGTTTTATGCTGATAAAATCTTTTGACTGTCCCATCACTCAACCCATGAATCGATAAACCCGATCCATGAAAAACCGCTATTTCTTCGGTGCCTTGAAGCCTACAGGGAGTTGAATATGAAGCTTCATAATTTCCACTTTTCCAGACTACATTTCCATTATCTTTATTAAAAGCTACAAGGGCAGATTCTTTTGCCCCTACTGCCAAAATTACATTTTGACCAACAATCGTAGGAGAACCGGCGTAGCCCCAACTCGGGCGCATACCACCTAAATCATCAACTAAATTTACACCCCAAATAATGGTTCCTTTCAACGCGTCTATACAATAAAAATCACCGTCATGAGTTATCGTGTAAAGTTTTTTATGGTAAACTACTGGTGTAGATCGGCTTCCACCTTTAAAGTAATTATCCCCTTTTGAGCAGGGAAATTGTTTTTTCCATATTACTTTTCCATTTGCAGCACCCACGCAAAATAACAAAATCTTTCCGTCTGAATAACCCTTTGTATAAGCAAGACCATTTGATTCAATAACAGATGAAAAGCCAAGTCCAACATCAAGTTTCCAAAGTTCATCAGGATCTGCCGCTTTCCAGTCTTTCTTCAACCCACTTTCACCCGAAGTAAAATCACCATTTATGCCCCCAAATCGAGGCCAATCCTTAGAGAAAGATTTACAAGTAAACACCAACCAAATTACAAACAATAAATATTTCATCGCTTTAGCTAAAAGATTACCAACTTCAATTCAACCAAAACCGACACGAACTCCTATTGGCGTCTCAAATTGAGACAAAGAAGGTTGCAAGAGGAATTATATACCTGCAAAAGAAAGCTCTAATTCATCAGCAAAAAAACTTTGAAAATTGGAATTTAAAGCACTTGGCCCGCTCTTTTTAGCCACCAAGGAGACAACCAAATAATCGGTCCCTTCAGGAAGGATAAATGTAGTATCAACGCGTTCCCAGGTCGAGTGATCATTATCACTATTCAAAACCTGCGATGATGAACCCACTTCAACAAAATTGTTTTCTTCTAAATCATTAACAGCCAAAAGGGACAAAGAAAATTCTGTTGAATCACTAAAATCAGAATGGCTTTGGTTAAAACAAACTGAAGCATCTACAATATTCTCAAAATTCGAAGGATGGTTTTTAAGATCATAAACGCGTATTGTTTCAATGGCTTCGGATCTTTGAGAAATAGTATCTACGGACATTTCCCGAAATAAAATCATCTGAGTATCATTTAAGGGTAAAACACCGTCAATGGAAGAGGTTGAAAGTTGATGGTCTCTTGAAATAAAGGAAAAACCATTTCGTAACATTAGGGAAGCACCATCTATGTATGAATCACCGTCAGAAAGCATTTGTATAAGTTTCTGGGAATCATCAAGTAATGATTTGTGAACTACTTCATTGTTCTTGGCTGCAACTGGTTGGCTAAATATTTCGGAAAATTGAATTGATTGGTCAGGAAGAGTGTTTATAGCAAACTGTTTTTCTTCTACATCTAAAGAATATTCTTGATGAAGAAACCATGCTGAAAACAAGCAAACGAAGGCAGCTGCTGCAGAAGATAATAAGACCCAAAAAGGAAACTTTATTACATTTGGCTCCTCTTCGTGAATTACTTCCGACTCCCAATGCAGAAGGGACTCATGTAAAATAAAATTACAATACCTTCTTTGTAAATTTGGTTCATCCTTTAAAGCAGAAGTAAGAAGTTTATTTTCAGATGCAGATAAATTGGAATCTAAAGCTTTGCTCACCAAAGTATCGAATTCAGTATTTGAGATATTCATGGGGTATGGAGTGTATTAGCACAAAGCTATTTTATATTACACGATTGATTATGATTTTTTAAAATCCATCTCAGATTCTACAATGGTAACTTTTTCTTTTACACAGTCGTTTAATTTTTGCCTGATTCTATACAAGGTAGATGAAATGGCTCCCATCGGTCTTCCCACTTTTTCCGAAATGGTCTTGAGACTAGAATCGTCCTTAAACCTTAGGTGTGCAATCTTTTGCATATTTTGAGGCAATAAATCGTAACAAATAGCAAGAGCCTTTTGTACGACCGCAACTCTTTTCAAGTCAAACTCCTCTGCGGCAATATCTTCGACAATCTCAGTTGAAAAATGGATTTTACTTCGCTTTTTCTTGGTTAGAAATTTCATTACTTGAAAACGAGCGATTTTAAATGCCCAAGCTTGAAAATGACCTTGTGGATCATATTCGTGTGCTTTCTTACACAAAATTAAATTCGTTTCTTGCAAAACATCCTCGGCTTCCGTTCGATTAGGCAATAATGAAAGTATAAATGCATACAAGGACCTCTGGATTGAAGTCAACTTTTGGGAATACTCAATGGATACTGTACTCATTACAATTTAGCATAATCACACTTAAACTCTTACTTAGTAGCAAGAACTTTTAAATTAAAACCCACATTACAAGTTTTCCGAAATGAGAGTAAAACCGCTTCTTTGTATCATAGTTATAGTAAGCTCAATAGTCGTGTTTTATTACTTTACAGTTAGAAAAGACATCAAAAAGCAATATGAAACATCCACAAAAATAAACATCCAAGATAATCTAAACTTTAATACAAAACAACCTCCTGTAAAAATTACACCCACGGATTGGGTAAGCCTAAAAACTAAAATAAATTACTCTAATCAAGATAGAGTTCTACGTACTCTAAACGATAAGATTATTAACAGTAAAAAATTCAACTCATTTTTGTACAATTTTCTAGATAAAAGCATTAGTGCAAAGGAAATAATCTTATCCCAGGGTGAATCATTTTCGATAGATTTTAATTCAACACTTTTCCTGTCTACCCTTTATTACACAAAATATGTATCGGAAAAACATTATCTAATCACAAAGGGTAAAGAAAAGAAAAATTCAATAATCCTTCAAATCGCCATTCAGAAAGCGTTAACAAAATTTTATGAAAATTCCGAAGGCTCGATTTTAGCAATCCATGAAATGAATGACATATTTAATAAAATCCGACTATTCGAAAACAAGTCCACTGAATTAAAAAACAGAATCTTCAACCTAAAAGGGAGCGGTTACAACCTTGATCAAATCTCCACAAACTCAGAAATTACGATTTTAGAACAGGAATTAAAACAATTGATATCCACATTAGAAAAAATATCTAAAAGTGAAAAAGAGGATAGTTTCGAAAAATCACTGGAGATTCCTTACTTAAAGAATTTTGGAAAGATTCAGGACTACAATCAACTTCTTAAACAAATTAATGAATTAATTTCGGGAAAAAAATCGACTCCTATATCTGAAGAAATCAAAAAAAATCAATCAAAATTATCGCTTCTCTTAAAAGAAGAATATGATAAATGTATTCGAAATCTTAATGAACAAATTCTCGAATCAAAAAACAAAATATCTTCACTGCGTAATAAACAGCTTACTTTAGCGAATCAAAAAACAGATATAAATAATAATACCTCAGATACCAGGTTACTTGAAAAGGTAAGTATATCTTTAAACAAATTAAAGACCGAATACTATGATAATCTAACCTTCTGGAATAATAATAAAATCCATATTTCATTTGATTCAACTAAGTTTGAAAAGCTTGAAAATTAAATTTAAAGATATTTTTACGATTCAAAGGGATTTACGGGCAGGTATTAATGTTTCCCTTCTTGCCATACCGCAGGGTATGGCTTACGCGTTGATCGCTGGCTTACCCCTCTATTTTGGCCTATTGGCTTCAGGCATTGCTGCTTTTCTCGGTGGGGTTCTCGGTGGCGGTCGCTTTATAACACTTGGACCGACCAATGCGACAGCAGTTCTGCTTTTTGGGGTTTTCGCCCAAATGGAGATGGTTGCACCCAATGGGATGCTTGTAAGTGATGCACTTTTAATTCTTCCAAGTATTTTACTATGCACCGGTTTAATTTTAATAGGTGCCGGAACCTTAAAGGTTTCTTTTCTTACAAAATTTATTTCAAGAACAGTTATTACTGGATACATAACCGCTGCCGCACTCCTGATAATATCGAATCAAGTCCGATCAGTTATTGGAATGGAAAACCCGTATCCACCAGGATCAAATTTCTTCCAATCATTGATTCACATCTTTAAAAATATAGCAGACAACTCCAGTGCTTCTATATTTCTAAGTTTCTTTACAGGGATTACATATATAATCCTAAATATAAAATTTAAAGCACTACCCAATGTTGCAATAAGTTTAGTATTAGGCTCAATCATGGGACAATATTTAATTCGCAATGGATACAAGGTGCCTTGCTTACAATCATTTAATTCAAATTATATTCCTCTATCACTACCAAACTTTGAACTTTCTATCAGCAATTGGGAAATTATCTTCCAGACTTCCATAGCCCTTGCTTTACTCTGCTTAATAGAAGGTTTATCTATAGGTAAATCTTTGGCCTCTAGGTCCGGCAAAAGAATTAAAAGTGATCGTGAGGCGCTTTCTTTCGGAGTTGCAAATATTGGTTGTGCATTTTTATCCGGAATGCCTGCTTCAGGCTCTCTGACCAGGTCTTCGCTTAATGTTAATTCAAATGCAAAGTCCGGTTTTTCTAATATCATTACAGGCTCATTAGTTTTAATTGGATTTTTTAATTTAGGGAACCTTGTTCATGTTATTCCAGTATCCGCACTAGCTACTCTTGTTGTATTTATAGGAATATCACTGATAAAAAAGAACCAGTTAATTACTGCAATTCGGTCTTCCCGTTCCGATGCTGTGACTTTTGCGGTAACCTTTTTAGTTGGCTTAATGTTTTCCCTCCAATTGGCGATATTTGTTGGTGTTCTTACTTCCTTGCTCTTATTCCTCAAGAAGGTTGCTGAACCAGAAATGATTGAGCATGGATATAATGAACAGGGAGAAATTTTTCAGATTTCAAACAAATCCAAAAATTCAGAACCTGAAGTTTCTATTGTACATGTTGAAGGTGAACTTTTTTTTGCTGCAGCTGACCTGTTTTATGAACAAATAAGACGGGTCGGTGAAAAAAGAAATATTAAAGTTCTTATTCTCAAACTTTTAAATGCACACCACCTAGACGGTACTTCAGTTTTAGCTCTTGAAGAACTCCTTGATTATTACAAAGAAAAGAACTGTAATATCCTTTTATGTGAAGTCCGGAAAGATGCTATTAGAATTTTGCGAAACTCTGGTGTATTAAGCAGAATAAATCGCCAGAATATTTTTCCTCACATTCGTTCTAATCCAACCTTATCCACAGCTAAAGCAATCAAGCGTGCAAAATATCTTTTAAGCCACAATGAGGCTAAAGTTACAATATATGCTAATGAAAAATCTTAAGGCTTAAAAAAACTTTATCTTTCTAGAAACGGATCTTCCGTACTATCTGTAAATTGGTCGAGAAATACATCCTCTTTCGGTCGATTTAAATTTTTAATTTTAGCCTCAACATCTGCAAGCTTAGTGATAATTTCATTTGCAAGACTAAGATCTGACACCTCGTTAGCTGCTTTAAGTTCTCGATTAAGAGAATCTTTTTCAGCCTCCAATTCTTGCTCTTCCTGAACTTTTATTATGTTTTCTTTATTTTCCTCACGTGCTTCCACGAAACGAGTGTGATTAAATTGAAGAATGGCATTCATTTCCTCTGACAAATCTTCCTGATCTTTTTTTAAAGTAGATATTTCAATTATTATTCCATCTCTTACTTGATCTGTAAGATTAGGTTCATAAAGAGAATCTTCTAAAAGAGAAATTTCTTTTTTAACATCTTTAATCTGTTGCTTTAGATCTTCTTTTTTCTCCGAATAATTCATTTTGGGAGCTATAACCTCTTTGGCTGCTAAAAAGGTTGTATGCCCCCCCTCTTCAATGGATTGAAGTTCTTTATACAAAAGATCAATCTGACCCTTACATGCTTCAATATCATCCGTAAGATTTTCTCCGTTCTTAACTCTTTGACGCAAATCACGCATTACCTGCCTCTGGTCACGGAGTTCTTTTCTTACGGCAACCCTTGACTCTCTCTCTTTTTCTCTTGGTGAAAGCTCTCTTTCAATTTGAGTATTTGGGGCATCTTCAACATCCTCCTCCAAAAGTCCTTCGCTATCTGAATCAGTATCATTCATGAGTCAACTTTAGATGTAGGGGTGAACTATGGGGTTTGAAAGATGAATAATGGATGAATCCGAGATAATATAATTATTACAAAATTTTGTCATACTGCAAGTTTGAATAGTGAGTTTCAATTTTTAAGTAATATTAAAAAAGGTTTTAGTCCTAGAATATATGATCCTTTCTACATCATTTTCGCTGATACCTAGAATATTTGAAATGAATTGGGCGATTTTAGGTATACTTGAGGGTTCATTTCGGTCCCTTCTATTAGGTTCAGGGGTCAAATATGGGCTATCAGTCTCTAACATTAAATTATCAATTCCCTGCAACTTTATTGCTTCATGCAGATGCTTATTTTTACCATATGTAATGTTACCCGTAAATGAGGCAGTGCCACCTCTGTCAATGATTTGCTGCATTCTTTCTTTGCCTTCTGAAAAACAATGGAAGACTACTTTATTCCAATTTACTCCGCTTTTATCAATATAACTCAAGCAATCTTCAAAGGAGTCCCTTGAGTGAACAACGATCGGGCAATCCAAAGACTTAGCGATTTTAAGTTGCTCTTTAAAGCATTTAATTTGGAGCGAAATTATATCTTTTGACGCATTTTTATCCTTAGGTAGTCTAAAATAATCTAGACCTATTTCTCCTAGTGCAACGGGTTTCGATTCTCGGGTCCAAAAGGCTTTAATCATTTTACTTTGTGTTGCCCATTTTTTATCAACATAGCACGGATGAAGTCCAACCGTGTAGAAAACCTTGCCAGCATAGATAATGGAGAGGTTTTCATACAAATCCCAGTCATCAGAATTAGTTCCAACAGTTATCATTTGATCAACGCCAACAGAAGAAGCTTTGCCTAAAGTTTGATCCAAGGCTAATTCATCATGAAAAGACTTTAGGTGGCAATGACTATCAATGAAAGACATCTCGACTTTGTAAAAAATTAAGGCAATTATAACGATCTTAAATTTTATTCTCCTAAATTTAAATCTCTTCTATGGAAAACATTATAATTATCGGAACCGGTTGCGCAGGATTCACCGCAGCAATTTATGCAGCACGAGCAAATCTCAACCCACTCATACTTGAAGGCAAGCAACCAGGAGGCCAGTTAACTACTACATCAGAAGTTGAAAACTTCCCTGGGTTTCCCGAAGGGATCGACGGTTTCATGTTAATGGATAACCTTCGGAAACAAGCAGTAAAATTTGGCGCCAGAATACAAAACTCTTTTATTAATGAGGTCGACTTTTCTCAGCAGATAAAGGTTCTAAAGTCAGGTGCAGATTCCTATGATGCAAAAGCTGTAATCATTGCAACAGGGGCGGCACCTCGACTTCTTGGTGTACCAGGAGAACAACAAATGTATGGTGGAAAGGGAGTTACAACATGTGCAACTTGCGACGGTGCCTTTTACCGAAACATGGATGTGGTTGTAATCGGAGGTGGGGACTCAGCCTGCGAAGAGGCATTGTTTCTAACTCGATTTTGCTCCTCTGTTAAATTAATTCATAGAAGGGATGAATTAAGAGCTTCAAGAATCATGGCTCAGCGTGTTCTAGAACATGATAAAATTGAAGTTGTGTGGAATTCTAAACTAAATGAAATCCTTCCCGGTGAAGACGGCAAGGTGAATGCCATTACTGTCACTGACACGGTATCGAATAAAAGTTCGGAAATTTCGTGTAAGGGTGTATTTATTGCTATTGGTCACACTCCAAATACAAGTTGCTTTAAGGATGTCATACCAATGGATGAAAATGGTTATTTAATCCCAAAGACAGGAAGTTCTGTTTTAACATCAATTCCCGGAGTTTACCTTGCAGGTGATTGTGCAGATCATGTCTACAGGCAAGCAATTACTGCAGCTGGTATGGGGTGTCAGGCAGCAATTGAAGCTGAAAGGTGGCTTGCCGAACAGATTTTCTGATAGAATCCATGCCTGAATCTATTTTCACGGGCAATCTCGTTCAGCATTTAGAAAAAAGTGCAAAAAAGTTTCCTAAATTAAAGGCTGTTATTTCTGCAACCAATGATTTTCAAAGTAAAGACTTTGAAACACTCTATCAAGATGTTAAAATTGTAGCTTCTTTTTTTAATAAAAAAGGAGTTAAACAAAATAATCGTACATTACTTCTTGTAAAACCTGGATACAATTTAATTGTATGCTGTTTTGCACTTTTATACTTAGGCGCAATACCGATTATTATTGATCCGGGTATGGGCATGAAAGCACTGTTAAAATGTATCCGAACATCAACACCCAAATCCTTAATTGCATTTCCTGCTGCCTTTTGGTTATCCTATGCTTTCCATAAATCTTTCAACTCTATTTCAGTAAGGATAAAAATACCAAATAATTTCGTTGAATGCATTAAATGCGATTCGAAATCAATCGATTCTTCTAAAAATTTCCACGAAACAAGAGATGAAGATTTAGCAGCAATCGTTTTTACATCTGGTTCAACAGGGTGCCCCAAAGGAGTGAGGTACTTACACAGAAACTTTAATGCTCAAATCCAAACTCTACATCAGGAATTTTGCCTAGGTGAGGGAGAGATTGATTTAGTAACTTTACCAATATTTGCTCTATTTAATCCTGCCCTAGCAATCACTTCAGTTATTCCAAAAATGAACCCAAGAAAACCAGCAGAAGCTAATGCTAAAATACTAGTTGATACATTGATTAAACATAATGTTACGACAGCTTTCTGTTCACCAATTATTGGGAAAAAAATATCAGAATATTGTAACACGAATGATATAATGCTCCCACGCATTAAACGGTTCATGCTCGCTGGAGCTCCTTCTCCGCCCAGTCTCATAAAAGAATTATCAGAAATAATCTCGAACGGCAGAGTTATTGTGCCCTATGGAGCAACGGAGGCACTTCCGGTTTCATTCACTGACCACCTTCAAATTAAAGAATTATCTCAATCGATAATTAAAGGAGATGGTTCGTGTATAGGTAAGCCAATAAAAAATATTTCGATTGTATTAATGCCAATACGGAATAGTCCATTACCTCACGAACATGAAGAAAAAATAGAACCAATCGTTAAACCATTACAACCTGGAGAAATTTGTGCCTCAGGAGACACAGTTACAGATGGATATGACAAGATGCCTGGAGCTACAAGAGACGCAAGATTCATATACAAATCATCGGAATATCATCGAATGGGAGACATCGGTTATTGGGATAAGGACCGAGTCTTACGATTTCTTGGAAGGAAAGTAGAATGTGTTCAAACTGAGAACGGTCCACTAGAAACAGAAAGATGTGAACCTATGGTAAACATAATACCAGGAGTCAAAAGATCAGCACTGATAGGCATCGGGAATAAAAGGATAAAAGAACCATGCTTGGTGGTACAGATTGACTCTCAAAAAAGTGATGCATTTGAGATAATCTCGGCAGAGGTAAAAAAGCGAATGAAGAAGCATTTTAAAAAATATAATATTGTCAGAGTTTTTCATGAAAAAAAACTCCCAGTCGATCCGAGACATAATGCAAAGATACATAGACTTGCTTTGGCAAAAAAATGGACGACGGCTGTTGCAAAAAATACCAAACTAGGTATCAAACTATGAAAATACTGATCACGGGCGGAAAAGGCTTTATTGGCAATTCAATAGCTAAAAAACTCTCAATGCTTGGACATGAGATAAGGACAGTAAGTCGATCCCCTGATTATAGGAAAAAAGAATACATTACAGCACACTATCAGTATGATTTATCAAAAGATAATCTAAATCATCAAATTCTGAAAAATATTGATGTTGTTTTTCACGTTGCAGCGAAAGCTGGAATTGAAGGCAAATATAATGATTATTATGCGTCCAATTATTTAGCAACAAAACGACTTTTAAACGCATGTAAATCATCCAGTGTTCATAATTTTATTTATACAAGCTCTCCAAGCGTAGTCTTTACAAAAGAACCCATTAAGAATGCTAACGAAAACTTACCTTATATTAAAAATAAAGTCTCTCCCTATGCACAAACGAAAGCGATCGCCGAAAAAGAAGTTTTAAATTCAAATGATAATATAAATTTTAAAACAATTGCACTCAGACCCCATTTGGTTTGGGGCGAAGGTGACCCACATTTACTTCCAAAAGTTATTAGACGCCATGCTGAAGGGAAACTAAAAATAGTTGGCGATGGTTTGAACCAAGTAGATTTAACTCATATAGACAATGTTACACACGCACATGTGACCGCGATGAACGCTCTTATTTCAAATAAGCCTGTGGGGGGAAAGGCATACTTTATAAGTCAAAGTGAACCTGTCCAATTATGGAAATGGCTTAACGATTTATTCATCAAGCTTAAATTGCCGCCCCTAAAAAAACGGGTTTCCTTTCAAAAAGCGTATCTTGCAGGTATGGTTGCAGAATCCTTATGGGGTTTGTTCAATTTTAGCAAGGACCTGCCGATGAGCAGGTTTGCAGCCTGCCAATTAAGTCATGATCATTGGTTTTCAAATTACGCTGCTGAAAAAGATCTTGGGTATAGACCAATCATAAGTATGGAAAAGGCATTGGATAAGACGATACCTTGGCTTCAGGCTATTTCTGACAGTTCAATTGGCGATTAAATTCCATTAATACACAAGCTGTAGCACTATTTAAATTTAAAGAACTGGCTTTACCATGCAATGGTATAGAAATCATGTCTTGAACAATTTTTTCCCAAGATTTACCCAAACCATCCCTTTCACTTCCCATAACAATAGCTGAAGGTTTATCAAAGCTAAACTGATGAACCGACCGCTTGGCCTTTGAACTAGTTCCAACGATCTTGGGATTAACCTTTTTAAGCCAATCAATGATTTTCTCTTTGCTGGCACTGTAAACTGGCATGCAGGCAAAAAGCCCCATTGAAGATCTAACCATGTTTGGATTAAAAAAATCTACATGAGAATCAGAAAGTAAAACAGCATCAACACCCATTGCATCAGCAGTACGCAGAATTGCACCTAAGTTGCCGGGCTTTTCTGTTTCATCGAGAATAAGTATTAATTCGAAACCGAGAGATTCAATCTTTGGTAAATCCAAATTCCAGGTTTTAACAATACCGATGACGCTTTTCACCTGTTCGCGGTATGAAACTTTACTCATGGCATCTGCTGATAATTCAAATGTTTCCGTATCTTTATTTAGTCCCGGGAATAGCTGCTCCAATAGTTCTCCCTCTATAAATTCATTAGAAAAATAAAGTTCTTCAAAAATTTTACCACTTTCTAGAACTGCCTCAACTTCACGTTTACCCTCGACAATAAAAAGGCCCATCTCATTACGATAACGACTTGATTTTCGTAACCTGACTAAATGTTTTACTTTGGGATTTGATGTGCTTTCTATTCTTTGTGTCACTTATTCAAAAAAACGGCTTTGCCTGTCCAACGCGAGCCCGATAAAAGAATAATATAATGAACAATTCTCCAAAGGGATTTAAACCAGATCCTTACCCCTACCATCATGAAATCGAATTAAAGATTGAATCTCTCACCAACTTAGGAGTTGGAGTTGGTCGTGATCAAGGATGGGTAGTGCAAGTCCCCTATGCCCTTCCAGGAGAAAAAATTCGGGCTCGAATTTATCGAAATCACAAAAATTATTCTTCAGCAGATTGTGTCGGCGTTATAGATCCATCCCCTGAACGAATTTCACCCAAGTGTACATTATTCGGGGAGTGTGGAGGCTGCCAGTATCAACACCTAGATTATGGATCGCAACTTGAATGGAAGAGAAATCAAGTAAGGGACTCTTTTGAACGAATCGCAGAAGTCGAATTTAAAATTAATGAAACGGTTGCATCTCCTAAACAATATGCATATCGATCGAAATTAACTCCTCACTTTGAAAAGGGAAATGCAGATCGTGCTTTTAAAATAGGTTTTTTAAAGCAAGGGACTCGCAGATCGCTCATTGATGTTGAACAATGTCCAATCGCCACCGAAGGAATTAATCAAAGTCTACCTGATGCAAGAACCGCAGTATCGGACAAGAAGTCTTCTTTAAAAAAAGGGGGGACTTTGCTTTTACGGGATACTTTAATTGGGGTCGTCCAAGACCCCAATGAGTTTGTCCAGGAACGCGTAGGGGAACTGACCTTCCAGTTCAGGGCTGGTGAATTCTTTCAAAATAACCCTTTCATACTTCCTCGACTTGTAGACTATGTAATTAAACAATCGTTTCCTCAAAAGTCCTTCTATCTGATTGATGCTTATTGCGGAAGCGGTTTATTCGGACTTTCCGCAGCATCTCACTTTCAAAAAGTTATCGGCATTGAAATCAGTCAGGAAGGTTTTCTTGGGGCTCAGGCAAACGCAAAGTTGAATAAAATTTCAAATGCCGAATTTATTCTTGGAGATGCAACTTCAATATTTGGAAGCATTGACTCTCAAATTCAGCCCTGCACTCTGATAATTGATCCACCAAGAAAAGGATGTAGTAGCGAGTTTCTTTCTCAGACAATTGTTTTTGGGCCAGAATTTATCGTTTACATATCGTGCGACCCAGCAACTCAAGCAAGGGATGTAAAAACCTTAATCGATGGCGAGTATTCTATTTTAGAAATTCAGCCGTTTGATCTTTTCCCACAGACTCGCCATATAGAATGCGTTGTAACCTTACAAAAAAATAGCTAAACCCACTTTCTTTCTTTTTTCCAGCAAAGTTGAGAAAATTGTTTACTGACTATTTTTCGCTCTTCAATAGAGGTATCGAAGGACGCCTCTCTAATCTCTTTATCTCCTAGCATTTCTCCAAAAAAAACTACCAAGTTACTGTAAAATTCTTCGTGATCTAATTCCCATTCATTATTAACAAAAATTGTTCCCTGAAGCAGCAGACCCTTACGAGAACGCTTCATTGCTGCTCCTGCAATTTTTACATTGGTATGAAAATCCATAAGATCCCAACCTACTGGTTCCTCGAAACAATCTCCGGGAATGACCCTACCTTTTACCGCTGGGCATGGTTGTAGATTGGTAATTATTTCTTGTTTCTTCAATGCCTTCCCAATTGATTGGTGAACATATTTGTAGAAATCAAGGGGAGAAATCGTAAAGGATTTGTGATTTTTGGGTATGACCAAACAATATGTCCAATCCTTGCCATGTTTCACGATCCCTCCACCTGTTGGCCTTCTAATCAATTGGTTAACTGATAAAGATGTCACTTTTTCTACCCACTCCCAATCTTGACCATAGCCAAAACTAGTTTCATTAATCTTCCATTTATAATGCCTGAATAGCGGGGATTCTGCATTCTCAAAAAGCCACCAATCCGTAGCCATATTATTAATCCCTGAATCGGTTAATGTTGGATATACTAGCATTCTTATTTAAATTCGTAAAATATACTTTGTTGGATCATCAGCATGCATCCTGTACCAACTGAAAAGATCATTTGGAACTTTTAGATTCTCAACCTGCTCTACAATACTCTCTGGCTTTGTTTTTATTTTTCCGACCAATGGTGCTAACTCAAAGGTTAAGTTTGAAGGACGTTGCCCGACCCGATTTATTTCAGTAAGCAATGAGGATTTTGTGATGTATTTCGATGAAAAACCAAACCTATCTAATATTTTAATACCCAGCTCATATCTCGAGATTACATCGCTGCCAGCCCAGTGAAAAAGGCCATTTAAGGTTGGCCTTTCAAGCAATTCCACAATCACCGAAGCCACATTATCGGCGGAACAGGGCTGCCTGTATTCATCATCAAAAAGAATGAGGGGATCTTTATTTTTTATACATTCCAAGATTCTTTCATGAGGACTACGGTTTCCACGCGGACTGTTTCCGTTGAGAAGAGTAATTCTTAAAACAACTACATTCTCGTCCGTTGCAGCCAAAACTCTCTTTTCTGCATTTAGTTTTTGCTTCCCATATTCACTTAATGGACAAGGCCTATCAGTGGAACGGTACGGTTCATCTCTACCTTCAAATACCATATCTGTTGATATATGTACAAACCTAGCTCCCAAATGAGCCGAAATTTCAACTAAGCGCTGAGCTGCATCAACATTTATCTCATCTGCCAGCTTCGGATTTTTATTTACTGCATCTGGAGAAGAAACTGCCGCACAATTGATTATGGCATCTGGCCACAAATCCAAAAGTTCACGGGTTACCTTTTGCTCATTCCTAAGATCAAGACTGCGAAAAGACTGAAACCTTTTCTCTTGTTTCTCACCTAAAAGATATCCGCAACTCTGAAAGCCTCTGCGCTCCAATTCGTTATGAATTGACCACCCAAGAAGTCCTGATGCACCAAATAAAGCTACTTTCACACTATTTATTAATAATCAACTTAGCGTGCGGCACAATACGCGATTGGTAAATGAAGCTTTTACTTGAAGTATCGGCGACATGCGGGTACTTTAGACAAATCAAATGAACTTATCCCAACTTGCGAATAGTCGC
>Ga0233432_10001823_pt1 | contig 20289 bp, 15 predicted proteins | sample SI_122_August201_6_FD_179870 | JGI IMG/M metagenome (GOLD analysis project Ga0233432, IMG submission 179870) | Seawater microbial communities from Saanich Inlet, British Columbia, Canada - SI_122_August2016_10_MG | ecosystem: Environmental > Aquatic > Marine > Inlet | place: Canada: British... | reverse complement strand
CCGGCTGCTGAAGAAGCTCCGGCTGCTGAAGAAGCTCCGGCTGCTGAAGAAGCTCCGGCTGCAGAAGAAGAAGGTAAGGAATCAGACAAATAATTATCTAATTAATTTTATTTTTTCATGGAAAAAAAAGATTGTTTCTTTATTGGATCAATTTTTAAACTACATGGATATAAGGGGAAAATTATTTTATTTAATGAAAATGATATTTTATTAAATTTTGAAAAAATAAAATATCTTTTAATTGAAAAAGAGGGGATACTTATACCGTTTTTTGTTGAAAAAATAAGCTCTTATAAATCAAATAATTTTCTTATTGAATTTGAAGATATAAAAAATGAAGATGAAGCAAAGAAACTATTAAACTCTAATGTATTCACTTCTTACAAACTGATATATGAAAACGATGAAGTTTCATTAGAGAAAAAAATTATAGGATTTAAGATTATTGATAAACAGTTTGGAGATTTAGGAAAAATACAAACTATAAATAACCATAGCTCCCAAGCATTAATCTTTGTGAAAAACAATAATAAGGAGTTTTGTTTTCCTCTAGAAGACCAATTTATTGATTCAATTGAAATTGAACAAAAAATTGTTTACACAAAAATTCCAAAAGAAATAATTGATTTAAATTAACTCTTCAATAAAATTAATTTCATTTTTTGCCAACTCTTCTAAAATTGGGTCATAAATCTCTTTTTTTGTAGGAATATGAACGCCTTTTAGCTTAATAGTACCATTCAAAATTAACTTAACAGAAATTGCAACAGGTAGACCAACAGTCTTTGCCATAGCAGTATTTTGTTGATCATCACCAAAAACAACAAGAGATGAATGTAGTTTCTTTACTTTACTATCAATTTTATATATAAACTGATGTTGCATTACAACCATATCTTTATCCTTTGATTCTAAAGATAATTTATCTTCAAGAATTTTCTGAAGAATTTGAGCAGGTGTTGCATTTTTAAGGCCAATAATTTTATCAGTAAATAAATCAAGCCATTTAAACTTTTTAAATTCTTGAGAAACCATATTTATAGATAAAAATTCACAAAATCTTTCTTCTAAACTTTTACTTGATTTTGGCAACAATAGATCAGTAAAATTATAATAACTTAAATTCTCTGAGTCTTCAATTCTGTAAGTATCATTTGTCATGCCAAGTTTTATAAAACTATTCCATGAACTAGAAAAACCAACTTTTCTAAGAGTTCCTCTATACATAGTTTCAATTTTCTCTAAACCATAAGAAGAAATGTAAGAAAGTGAATCTCGATTAGCATAAGACTCAAAATCTCCTTGATCAAGAATATTTATTATTTCTGTTTCATTAAACAAATTATTATATTCAAGTTCACATATTTTCTTTTCATTTAAAAATTTTGAAGTACCCTTTCCTGCTAAGACTACGTTTCTAGGATTCCAAGTAAATTTATAATTCCAGGGGTTATTATCAAATTCAGGATGAACTAATCCACCGCAATATGATTTAAAAGATAATATTTCTGCTCCATTTTGCTTTAAATTATCAATAATTTTCATGGCAGACATATGGTCAATACCAGGATCTAATCCAACTTCATTTAAAAAAATTAAATTATTTGATTTAGCAGCATCACTCATTTTTTGAATTTCATCTGAGACATAAGATGCAGTTACCAAGTTCTTTTTTAATAAAATACAATCATTAGCAACTAATGCATGTAAACTAGCAGGTAGCATTGAAACAACAATATCAGAATTTTTGATTTCATTTTCTCTTTGTTGTTGATCATTAACATTAAAAAAAATTGGTCTTGAATTAATATGCTCTAAGCATATGTTTTTTGCTAAATCTAAATTATAGTCTGCTACAGAAACTTTCCAATTATTTGACATACTTTCATTTAATAAATAACGTATTAAAGTATAAGCAGATCGACCAGCTCCAATAACAAGAATTTTTTTCATAAAATTTTTGCGGCTAATTTATTGTTTTATTAAGTACTACCAAAAAGAATAGATAAACATATGCTTAAATTAATTTTAAAATATAACTTTGTACGCTCTTAATCAAGAATTATATGTCTGAGCAAGAAAAAAAAGCATCACAAAAAATAGCATCTGACTTAGGTATTTTGGACGCAATTGTTCACTTTAACCTATCCCCTGATGAACTTCAAAATCACTCCTTAGATAAAAAACAAGCTAAGATAACTGCTCAAGGAGCGATTACTATAAATACAGGTAAATTTACAGGAAGATCACCCCTAGATAGATTTATAGTTAAAGACTCTATAACGGAAGAATCTGTTTGGTGGGGTGATATTAACATTCCTTTTAATGAAGATAAATTTGATATTCTTCATAATAAAATCACAAATTATCTCAGTAATAAAGAAATTTATGTTAGAGACACATATGCTTGTGCCAATGAAAAATATAGATTAAACATAAGGGTTGTAAATGAATATCCTTGGAGTAACTTATTTGCTTACAATATGTTTCTCAGACCATCTAATCATGAATTAGAGAACTTTAAGCATGAGTGGCTAATTCTTAATGCTCCTGGTTTTTTTGCTGACCCTGAGACAGATGGGACAAGACAAGAAAATTTTGCGATTCTAAGTTTTACAAAAAAGATTATTCTTATTGGTGGTACAGGATATACAGGTGAAATAAAAAAAGGAATATTTTCTGCATTAAATTTTATCCTTCCTTTTGAAAAAAATGTTCTTTCAATGCACTGTAGTGCTAACACTAACAGTAATGGAGATACAGCTGTTTTCTTTGGACTTTCAGGAACAGGAAAAACTACATTATCGGCTGATCCAAATAGATTACTAATTGGTGATGATGAGCATGGCTGGGACAATGATTCAGTTTTTAATTTTGAAGGTGGTTGTTATGCAAAATGTATAGATCTTTCTGTAGAAAATGAACCAGACATTTATGGAGCTGTTAAAAAAGGTGCTTTACTTGAAAATATAGGGTTTTTCGAAGGCACTAACAAAGTAGATTATTCAAATACAAGTATAACTGAAAATACTAGAGTATCATATCCAATTCATTTTATAAAAAACATCTCAACACCTTCAATTGGAAATAGTCCAAATAATATATTTTTCTTAACTGCTGATGCTTTTGGAGTCCTACCTCCAATTTCAAAACTAACAGCCGGTCAAGCAATGTATCATTTCATCTCAGGATATACAGCAAAAGTTGCAGGTACTGAAGCCGGAGTTACTGAACCTCAAACTACATTTTCAACTTGTTTTGGAGCGCCTTTCATGCCTTTACACCCTACTAAATATGCTGAAATGTTAGGAGAAAAAATGAAAGATTCAAATGTTAATGTTTGGTTAATTAATACTGGATGGTCAGGAGGAGAATACGGTGTTGGAAAAAGAATATCTCTAAAATATACTAGAGCAATGATTACAGCTGCATTAAATAACGATTTAGCTGATGTTGATTTTGAATTACATAATATTTTTGGACTTAACATGCCTAAAAATTGCCCCGAAGTTCCTGATCATATATTAAATCCAAAGAATACATGGCAAGATAGTAGTAAATATGATGTTAAAGCAAATGAGTTAGCAAAAGCATTTAATGAAAACTTTGTTCAATTTGCGGATCAAGCAAATAATGAAATTTTATCTGCAGCTCCAAAAGTTATATAGTTTGCTATTTTCTAGAAAAATATTTTTTCTAATCATTTACTTTTTTTTTATTAGCTGTAAAAAGGATGCAATTATTTTATAATGAAAATATCAATGAAAAAACTTCTCTAACTAAAGAAGAAAATAAGCATATAGTAAAAGTACTTAGAAAAAAAGTTGGAGATAAAATAAATATTATTAACGGTAAAGGATTCTTATTTATCGCTGAAATTGAAGAGATAGAAAAACACACAGTTAGCTTAAAAGTTATTAAAAAAGAAAAAAAAGAAAAACAACATAAGTATAATTTACATTTAGCAATTGCTCCAACAAAAAACATAAACAGATTTGAATGGTTTTTAGAGAAAGCAACCGAAATTGGAATAAACGAAATAACTCCTATTATTTGCTCAAGGTCAGAAAGAAAAAAAATTAATCTTGAACGTTGCGAAAAAATAATCATTTCAGCTGTAAAACAGTCTATGAAATTTTATAAACCAAAATTAAACTCTCCAATAAGCTTTATAGATTTTATTGATAATGAATACCCTGCAGAAAAACACATTGCTCATTGCTTGAATCAAAAAAAACATAAGCTTAGTAAATCCGAATACTCATCTCATTTAATTTTAATAGGACCAGAAGGAGATTTTTCTGAAAATGAAATTTCCTTAGCAATTAACAAAAAATTTAAACCTACAACTTTAGGCAATAGTAGGCTAAGAACTGAAACTGCAGGTATAGTTGCTACACAAACATTCAACCTTCTTTATGAATGATTTTTTTAATTTAGTACGATGATATTTTTAAGAATTTTCTTTTTTATTTTGTTGCCTTTAGCTTGTATGAGTCAGAGCACATATTCTATTGCTACTTTAAAATATAATGGTGGAGGCGACTGGTATGCAAATCCAACAGCATTACCTAACTTGATAGAATTCTCAAATAAAAATTTAGGAACCAACATTAAAGAATCACCAGATATTGTGGAAGTTGGTAGTAGTGATATTTTTAACTACCCATTGATTCATATGACTGGACACGGTAATATTTTTTTTAGTAATGAAGAAGCAAATAATTTGAGAAAATATCTTTTGTCTGGAGGGTTTCTTCATGTTGATGATAATTATGGTTTAGATGAGTTTTTTAGAAAAGAAATAACAAAAGTATTTCCAAATAAAAAATTAATTCAAATTAATTCAAATCATATTATTTTTAATCAAAGTTTCAGCTTTCCAAATGGCTTACCAAAAATACACATCCATGATGCAAAACCATCTGAGGCCTATGGAATTTTTGATAATGGTAGATTGCTTTGTCTATATACCTATGAATCAGATTTAAGTGACGGATGGGAAGATTCAGAGGTTCATAATGATAGTGAAGAAACCAGATTAAAGGCCTTAAAAATGGGTTCTAATATTATTGAATATGTTTTTTTAGGCAAAAATTAGATCAGCTCAGCATCAATATCTAAATTTTGTAAAAAACTTATTGAATTTTCAATATCTAAACTTAATATTCTGTCCTGATTTAGAAAACTGACATCTTTCCTATATTCTTCAACCATACTTTGGATAAAGCTGGATGAAACATCTTTTCTGTAAGATAATGCTTGGACAGCATTTAATAATTCTATAGCTAATACCTTTTCAACATTATTAATTACTGTATATAGCTTTGTGGCTGCATTTGCTCCCATACTAACATGGTCTTCTTGACCATTAGAAGAAACTATGCTGTCCACTGATGCAGGAGTGCATAATTGTTTATTTTGACTAACAATACTAGCTGCAGTATATTGAGTAATCATCATACCAGAATTTAAGCCAGGATCATTAACTAAAAATGGAGGTAAATCTCTCTCGCCCGAAATTAACTTGTAGGTTCTTCTTTCTGAAATTGAAGCTAGTTCTGATAATGCAATTGCTAAATAATCCATACTCATAGACAGTATTTGACCATGAAAATTTCCTCCTGAAATTATTTTATCCTCATTAATAAAAATATTAGGATTATCTGTAACAGAATTGATTTCAGTATTAAATACTTGCTCAACATGCGATATGACATCTTTTGTTGCTCCATGAACTTGGGGAATACATCTAAATGAATAAGGATCTTGAACATGATTTTTTATTTTGCTTTGAATTTCACTTCCCTTCAAAAAATCTTCTAAATTATTTGCAGTTTTTAATTGACCTTTATGTGGTCTAACATTTTGAATTAATTTATCATAAAACTCATTTCTACAATCAAAAGCATCTATTGAAATAGAAGAAATTAAATCTGCTAAATAAGATAACTTTTTTGCTTTAATTAAGCTCCAAACTCCGTAAGAACTCATAAACTGTGTTCCGTTTAATAGTGCTAATCCCTCTTTTGATTGAAGTGTAATAGCTTTCCATTTTAAATCTCTAAATACTTTAGATATCTTTTTTCTTTTATAATTTGGTTTAATAGAATTTTCTAAAATATCTACTTCACCTTCTCCCAATAATGATAATGACATATGTGCTAATGGGGCTAAATCTCCAGAGGCACCTAAACTACCTTGTTGATAAATAATTGGCAAAATTCTATTATTATACATGTCTACCAATCGTTCAACAGTTTCTAACTGAACACCAGAATGACCGTATGATAAGGACTGTATTTTTAATAATATAATCAATCTTACTATCTCAAATGGTACTTCTTCACCTACTCCACAAGCATGAGATAAAACTAAATTTTTTTGTAACTGGCCTAAATCAGCCTTATCAACTTTTTTATCATATAATGAGCCAAACCCCGTATTAATTCCATATATAGGGTCATTAGATTCATGAATCTTTTTATCTAAATATTTTCTGCAATCTCTAATTTGACTTTTAACTTTTGAAGAAAGAGATAGCTTTAAATCATTATTAATGATTTCTCTAATAGAATCAATAGATAATATTTCTGATCCAATTTTATACATCTTCATCTATTGAAAGATTTTAATAAATTCTGAAATACTCATTACTTTCTGCTCTCCAGTGCTCATATTCTTAGTTGTTAATTGTCCAGATTTCATTTCATCCTCACCAATCATAACAACAAATTGAACATCCTTGTTATTGGCATAATTCATTTGTTTTTTTATCTTATCATTATTTGGATATAGTTCAGAACTTATATTGTTTTCTCTTAACTCTCTTAGATACTTAAAACAATAATTTGCTTCTATTTCTCCAAAATTCAGAAATAGAACTTTAGATTTTGTATCAATGTCTGTTGGAAATAAGCCCAATTCTTCCATAACTAAATAGATCCTATCAATTCCAAAAGAAATTCCAACCCCTGATATATCTTTTAAGCCAAAGATACTTGTTAAATCGTCGTATCTTCCTCCTCCAGCTATACTTCCAATATTAACATCTAATGACTTTACTTCAAAAATAGAACCAGTGTAATAGTCTAATCCACGAGCTAAAGAGATATCAAATTTCAACTCTGAACTTTTAAGCCCTAAACTTTTAATTAATTTTAAAATAAAATCTAATTCCTCAACACCCTTATTACCTAATTCAGTTTGATTTACAAGATTAGAAATATCATTAATATTTTTAATATTTAAAAAATTATCTAACAAATTAATTTTCTCAACATCTAAGCCAAGCTTTGTTAATTCTTTTTTTACATTTTCGACTCCTATTTTATCAATTTTGTCAAGGATAATTACAAATTGATCAAAATATTTAGAAGCCGACATTAATTCAATCATTGCAGAAAGAATTTTTCTGTTGTTGATTAAAATTTGAATATTAGGAATATTTAAAGAAGTAAAAATATCATCACATAATTGAATAAGCTCTATCTCATTTAATAGTGATTTAGATCCAATAACATCAGCATCACATTGATAAAACTCTCTAAACCTACCTTTTTGAGGTCTGTCTGCTCTCCAAACATTCTGCATTTGGTATCGCTTGAAAGGAAATGTTATTTCATTTTGATTATTCACAACAAATCTAGCAAATGGGACTGTTAGATCATACCTTAATGCCTTGTCGCTAATATCTTTCGACAAAGATCTAGAAGTAGTAGTATTATCAATTGTTGTTTTAGAAAGAAAATCACCCGAGTTCAAAACTTTAAAAATCAACCTATCTCCTTCTTGACCATATTTACCTGTTAAGGTTTCAATATTCTCCATTGCAGGAGTTTCGATTGGAGCATAACCATAGCGTTCAAAACAAGATTTAACTTTTTTGAAAATATAATTTCTTCTAAACATTACTTTAGATGTGAAATCACGTGTTCCTTTAGGCACTTGAATATTTCCTTTCATAACACTGCAAATATCGAAAAATATAATAGATAAATTTAATTACTTTTGATATGATGAATTTTAACAAATATTAGCACTCATTTTATGAAAAAATATTTGTCGTTAATTAAATTTAGCCATACAATTTTTGCACTCCCTTTTGCAATTATTGGATTCTTCCTGTCCTATCCTGAAAGTAATATTTCGTATTTAACTTTTATATATGTAATGATGTGTATGGTATTTGCAAGATCAGCAGCTATGGCATTTAATAGGTATATTGATAGAGATATTGATACTATTAACCCAAGAACATCTGAAATAAGAGAAATCCCTTCAAAAAAAATTAAACCCTCATCAGCATTAAAATTTGTGATTTTAAATTCAATTTTTTTTGTTATAACAACATTTTTGATTAATCAATTATGTTTTCTACTATCTCCTATTGCTTTAATAATTATTCTTGGTTACAGTTATACTAAAAGGTTTACTTTTTTATGTCACTTTGTACTAGGGATTGGACTATCACTTTCTCCTATTGGTGCATATTTAGCTGTAACTGAAACATTTGATATTTTACCAATATATTTTTCAATGATTGTCTTTTTTTGGGTAGCTGGATTTGATATTATTTATTCTTTACAGGATGAAAAATTTGATACTGAAAACAAGCTCAATTCCATACCTGTTTATCTAGGAAAGAAGAACGCATTATTACTTTCTAGATTTCTACATTTTATTTGCTTCTTAATTTTAATTTTTATTGGAACTAGAAATAATTTTGGCGAGTATTATTTTATTGGAGGAGCAATATTTAGCTCTCTTTTAATATACCAACATACATTAGTTAAACATGATGACTTAAAAAATGTAAATATTGCTTTTTTCACCACTAATGGTATTGCTTCTGTAGTATTTGGTTTTTTTGTTATACTGGATATGTTTATTAATTAATATTATAAAGAAAACTCTAGCGTTTAAAATTACTTTATTAAATATCTTTCTTCCAATACTTAAGCTTACTTGTTCTTCCAATACCTGCATTAAATGAGTTGGTAGGATCCAATTCTTTATAAAATTTAGACAAAGAAGGTTTTGCAAAATATTCATGACCAACATTATGTTCAGCTGGATATTCAGCACCTCTAGCCTCATAGGTCATAAGTAGTTTTTTCTTTAAGAAAATGGGATCAACATCTTTTTTAACTATGTAATTAAGATGCATTACATGACAAAATAAATGTCCATAATAAAACTTCTTGTCAAGTAAACTATCTATTTCATCTGGTAATTTTTCGAACCAATCCTTTTCATTTCTAGGAAAAGCAATATCCATTGATAGCATTCCACCCGTGTTTTTTTCATTTAAAGCTTGATATCTTCCAATTGCACTTGCAGCAACAAATCGATGTAATATAGCTTTTCTTGCTTCCTTTTTAGTACATTCAAAATAACCACCTTCTTTGGATTTAAAAAAATCACTAAAATATTCTTCAGCTTCTTCAATCCCTTCATCTGACATTTCAATTACCCAATGATGCTCATATTTACCTCTAAATTCTTCCATTCTTTTAGGTAAATGATTTGGATAAATATTACTAAAAAACTGCATTAATTTATCGGATAATTTATTTGGTAAAAATTTTATTTTTGTTGATAATAAATCTACTTTTCTTTTTAATTCAAAAAGAGTTGGCAGGAAATGTGTACCTAATTTATCTATTACAATAAAAGTATCTTTACTATATTTTTTTGCTGCATCGTAACAATCTCTATGTAAGTAGTCACCTGCGGTTGGAAGAGTTTTAAATTTTGAAAGTATATTTCTTCTTATTTCCCAAAACACATCAGGATCGTTCGATCCTAAATAAAAAACCTTATTTCTTATAGGCTTAGGGAATGTGTCTAATCTAACAGCAAATACTGCAATTTTACCTGCACTACCTGAGGCTCCGTATAATAATCTACTGTCAGAATTGAATCTTGACGGAGTATTTGAATTTACTTGTCTAATAATTTCAGAGTATTTATTGTCAGAAGCTAATTTATCTGAGTGAATAATATCTGATTCATTATAATTTCTATTTTCTAAATTTTTTAATATGTCTTCTTCGTTTGAACCCAAATTAACTCCTAAGTCATTAATCAATTCTAAATCCCCACTTTCATCAACTTTAGCATACAAGGACAACTGAGTGTAAGCAGGACCTCTTTTAACTAATGAACCACCAGAATTATTACAGATCCCACCAACTATCGAAGCTCCTATTGAAGTTGAACCAATAACAGAGTGAGGTTCTCTATTAAATGGTTTTAATTTATTTTCTAAATCATATAATGTACTTCCAGCTAATCCAATAATCTGCTTACCATCATCAATTATCTGAATATCATTGATACGCATAGTATTAATAATAATTATTGGGCGATCATAATTATTACCATTAGGAGAAGAGCCGCCAGTTAGTCCTGTATTAGCTGCTTGAAAAATAACAATTACATCAGATTTTACACAAACTTTTAAAATTTTCCAAAACTCTAATAATGTTCCAGGCTTTACAACAGCTAAAGCATCACCTTCCCCATATCTCCATCCCTTAGAATAAGGAATCTTTAGCCACGTTTCAGTAATAATATAATTACTTCCAGTGATGACTTTTAATCTATTTAAAAAATTGTTGGAATCCAAAATCTTTCAATTTAATTTATAATCTCATCAGTAAAAACTACGTCTTTAGTTTAATCTTTAAAGCATATTACAATACTTTGATTGTTTTAAAAAACATTGATATCATAAAAATTTTAATAAATTATATAATATAATTTTTTAATGTTTTTTAGTGAATTTCAAATAAAAAGTACTTTCTCAAAATTAAGTAAATTAGCAAATAATAAAACAAGAAGAATGAGAAAAATTATAATAATATTTTCAAGTATTTTATTATGCCTTTTAACAAATGCTCAAAACAAAGAAATAACTCTAGAGGATATTTATAAAAATTATAATCTTTATCCTAAAAGCTATCAGGGATTAAAATCAATGAATAACGGAGAGTTTTATACTCAAATGAAAAGAACTGAAGATGATCAAGAAATTATTAAGTATAGTTTTAAAAATGGGGATAGAATTACTCGATTATTTAAAAGTTCAGATTTTAAAATTGAAAGAATTAATAGTTACTCTTTTAGTGATAATGACAAATTAATGATTCTAGCAACTGAAACAGAATCAATCTATAGATATTCAAAAAAAGCAATATATTATGTTTTTAATATTCAAAACAATAAACTAAAAAAAATATCTGATAAAAAAATTAGATATCCAACTCTTTGTCCAAAGAGTGAAAATATTGCTTTTGTTTATAATAACAATCTCTACATCAAAAATTTATTAAATGGAAAAGAAACACAAATTACATTTGATGGAAAAAAGAATCATATTATAAATGGAGCATCTGATTGGGTCTATGAAGAAGAATTTCAGCTAGTAAAAGGTTTTGAGTGGTCTTCAGATGGAGAGATTATTGCCTATTATAAGTTTGACGAATCGCATGTAAAAGAGTTTTCAATGGATAAATTTAATGGAAATCTTTATCCTACTCAAGAGGTGTTTAAATATCCAAAAGCAGGAGAGGCTAATTCCACTGTTAATATCTATTTGTATAATTTAAATAAAAAGGAAAAGAGTTTAATTTATACAGAAGAGGACTATGAGTATATCCCAAGAATTAAATGGTCAAAAGATCCAAATATATTAACCATGATTGGACTTAACAGACATCAAAACAAATTAGATTTTATTACAGTTAATGCACAAGATGCATCAAACAACATCTTGTTTTCAGAACAGGATAAATACTACATTGATATTAATGACAATCTTACTTTCTTACCTAATAATTTTTTCATTTGGACATCAGAAAAAAAAGGTTATAATCATATTTACTTGAAAGGCCTAGACGGAAGTGAAGAACAATTAACAAAAGGTTCATGGGAAGTAACATCTTTTGATGGATTAGATAGTGACAAAATGCAAATTTATTTTAGATCTACAGAAGATGGTTCAGTTAATAGGTCACTTTACATGCTTGATTTAGAAACAGGCAAAAGAGAAAAACTAAGTACTCAAAATGGCACAAATTCTGTGAAGTTTAGTAAAGGATTAAAGTATTATATAAACACTTATTCAAATGCAAACACCCCTCCAATTTATTCATTACATAAAGCAGATGGTTCATTAGTGAAAATTATTGAAGACAATTCAGAATTTACAATTAAAATGAGCGAATATAACTTTAGTCAAAAAGAGATTTTTACTATCTATACTGAAAAAGCTGATTTAAATGCATGGATAATAAAACCTCCAAATTTTGATGAAAATAAAAAATATCCATTATTGATGTTTTTATATGGAGGTCCAGGATCCCAAAAGGTATTGAACAGATATGGTGGAAGTAATTTTTATTGGTTTCAAATGTTAGCACAAAAGGGATACGTAGTTGCCTGTGTAGATAATAGAGGTACTGGTGGAAAAGGTTCAGAGTTTAAAAAAATGACATATAAAGAATTAGGAAAATATGAAACTATTGATCAAATCGATGCAGCGAAATATTTTGGTAATTTAAAATATATAGATAAGAACAGAATTGGGATTCAAGGATGGAGTTATGGTGGTTATATGTCTTCATTAGCAATAACTAAGGGAGCAGATATCTTTAAATTAGCAGTTGCGATTGCACCAGTGACAAACTGGCGCTATTATGATAATATTTATACAGAAAGATATATGCAAACTCCACAAGAAAATTCAAAAGGTTATGACGATAATTCTCCAATTAACCATGTAGAAAAACTTAAGGGAAAATATCTTTTGATTCATGGAACAGCTGATGATAATGTACATGTACAAAATACATATGAAATGACATCAGCTTTAGTACGAGCTAATAAACAATTTGACTTATTTGTTTACCCTGATAAAAATCACGGAATTTATTCTAGGTTTCATCTCTACACCAAAATAACTAGCTTTATTGAAGAAAATTTATAATTCTTTTTTCTTAAATTCGGCGACTAAAACAAAAATATTATGATTCAACTAATTGGCTACGTAATTTTCACTGCATTAATTTTATTTGTTGCAAAAACATATCTTGATAAAAAAGGACATCCAAAAGCTTTATTTTATCTGTTTTTTGCAGAGATGTGGGAACGTTTTTCTTTTTATGGAATGCGAGCACTTTTAACATTATATCTTATCAAAGACTTTTATCAAGACTTACAAAATAATGAAGAAATTGCATATGGTATATATGCGGCTTATGGTGCTTTAGTATATTTAACACCTCTACTTGGAGGGTATTTAGCAGATAAGTATATAGGTTATAGAAAATCTATTCTTTTTGGTGGTATACTAATGGCTTTGGGGCATTTCTTCATGGCTTTTCCAACAGAATTTATGTTTTATGGAGCTTTAGGATTATTAATCATGGGTAATGGTTTCTTCAAACCAAATATTTCGACTTTAGTTGGATCTTTATATGAAGAAGGTGATATTAAAAGAGATGGAGGGTTTACAATCTTTTATATGGGAATAAATCTTGGTGCAATGATAGCTCCTCTTTTTTGTGGTTATTTAGGAGAAGTGTATGGGTGGCATTATGGGTTTGGAGCAGCTGGCTTAGGAATGCTTGCTGGACTTATTGTGTTTTGGAAAGGAATAAGCGCTAATGTTCTTGGTGATAAAGGGCTACAACCTATAGAATACATAGATAAAAAGATATCAGGAATATCCATTACTAATATAATTTATGCAATAGGTTTTCTTTTAGTTCCTGTTTTTGCTTTTCTAATTATTCTTGACAAAGATTCTCAGATTTTAGGTAATGTTTTATCAATTGTTGGTTTAGCTGTATTAGCTTATGTGGCTTATATAATTTTTGATTATAAAGTTGTAAAAAAAGATCACCAAAGTGGTGATAGACTAATTGCATTGATGATTTTGTCAGTTTTTTGCACAATTTTCTGGGCTTGTTTTGAACAAGCAGGAAGTTCAATAACTGTGTGGGTAGACAAATGTGTTAACTTAGTCGGTATGAATGCCTCTCAGACAAATGCTATTAATCCAGCCTACATAGTATTATTGGCAATTCCATTTAGTTGGTTATGGACAAAACTTGGAGACATGAAAAGAAATCCAAATACTCCAATGAAATTTGCTTTAGGAATTTTTCAACTAGGTTTAGGATTTTTAATTTTTGCAGCTACAGCCCATTTCATTGGTGAAAATGGAAAAGTTCCTTTTCTTTTTGTTTTTCTAGGATATTTCTTAATAACAACTGGTGAGTTATTCCTCTCACCTATTGGCTTATCTAAAGTTACAGAACTATCTCCAAAAAGAATAGCAGCTTTCATGATGGGAGTATGGTTTTTATCATCGACATTTGCTCATTATATCTCAGGTGAAATAGCTAAATTAACAACAAGTGGAAACACTGGTGAAAGTAATTGGCTTTCAGAACTTACAAATTGGTTTATGGGTTATCCAGATACTTCAAATGAAGCTGTAGCCACTTTACTTCAATATAATAGTATCTATGGTCAAATTGGATTTGTCACAATATTTATATCTATCTTCGTTGTTATTATATCACCATATATTAAAAAACTAATGCATGGTTTACATTAAAATTTAAAATTTATTAAAAATGAAAAAAATATTATCAATACTATTAGTTTTATTCTCGTTAAATCTTGTTGCTCAGGAAAACGAATTAGAGTGGCATACTGATGTTACGAAAGCTATTAATATTTCAATGGAAACTGAAAAACCTCTTTTCTTCTTTTTTACAGGAAGTGACTGGTGCGGATGGTGTATAAGACTTCAAAAAGAAGTTTTTTTCAAACCTGAATTTGCAAAATGGGCAAATGAAAATTTAGTGCTTGTTGAATTAGATTTTCCTAGAAGAAAGAAACTTGATGAAAGCCTTAGACAACAAAATGATAATTTAAGACAAATGTTTGGAGTAAGAGGTTATCCAACAGGATGGATAGTTGTTCCTGAAATTGAAAACAAACAAGTTAATTTTAAAAGACTAGGCTCTCAAGGATATGTAAAAGGTGGACCTAGTGCATGGATCGCTGGAGCAGACAAAATACTAAAGAAGAAATAAATGAATAAGTTTTTAATTCTTTGTTTAACTATTCTTCCTTTTTTGTCTTTTTCTCAAGGAGCTCCAGTAAAAGGTATTGATTGGGTTTCTCTTGCTGAGGGAGAAAAGTACTCTGAAAAATATGGTAAGAATATGCTAGTTTATTTTTACAGAGATAATTGTGATTATTGCATGAGAATGAAAAAAGAGGTACTTACAGACCCACAAGTAATTAGATTAATAAATGAAAATTTCTTTCCTGTAATGCTTAATGGAAAAACAAAAAAATCAATTACCTATAATAGAAAAAAATATGTTAATGATGCTCCAATCGAAGAAGATCCTAACTCAACATGGAGACATAATCTTTTTTTTGAATTAGTTGAGCCTACAGGAGGAAACTTTTACTGGCCGACAATTGTAATTATTGATGGTAATGATAAAAAAGTGGGTCAACTACCAGGCTTTAAAACTAAACAACAACTTTTACGAAGTTTGAATAAATTAAAATAAAAAAAGGAGTTGATAATCAACTCCTTTTTTTATGGGTGGCTGATGGGATTCGAACCCACGACCCCCGGCACCACAAACCAGTGCTCTAACCAACTGAGCTACAACCACCATTTTAAGTCTGCAAATATATATTAATATTCATTAAACATAAAAACTTATTTATATTTGTTAAATGAAAAAAATAGGTGAAAAAATTGTTCTTCATGTTGAAGGAATGACCTGTAATAATTGTGCTAATGGCATAAAAAATCACCTTGAAAAAAATTTAATAGAAAATGTTAATGTTAATTTTTCTTTGTCTGAGGTTAGCTGTAATGAAGATGAAACATCAAACAAAAAACATATTATTTCTTTAATTGAAGATATTGGATATCAGGTAAAAAACAACAACAATAAAGAGAAAAGGTTCTCTAAAGTTGAAATGTTATTTTTTATATCTCTTTTATTTACAATTCCTCTTTTCTCACATATGTTTCTAGATCATAGCAACATATTATATGATCCTTTTCTACAACTAGGCTTATGTTTACCCGTTTATTTTATTGGTTTAATTTATTTTGGAAAAAGTGCATTTAATTCATTAAAAACAGGAGTACCAAATATGGATGTTCTAATCTTTATAGGTAGCTCTGCAGCATTTTTTTATAGTATTTATGGTTGGTGGTTATTTTACGGCACCAATGAATTACACAATTATATGTTTTTTGAAACAAGTGCTACTATTATTACACTAGTATTGTTAGGTAATGTTTTAGAAAACAGATCTGTTAAACAAACAACAACAGCATTAAAAGATTTATATAAAATTAAAAACACTTTAGCAAAAAAAATATATGATGATAAAATAGTTGATGTAAAATTTGAAGATATTATTTTGAATGACATCTTAATCGTAAATAGTGGAGATATAATACCAACAGATGGTACAATAATTTGGGGTGACTGTTCAATAGATGAATCCATGATAACAGGTGAGAGTCTTCCTGTTGTAAAAAAAACTAATAGCGTGGTAATTGGCGGAACAACATTACTTTCTGGTAGTATTAAAATTAAAGCATTAAAAGTTGGAAATAATACAATTCTCTCGCAAATTATTGAACTTGTTAAAGATGCCCAAAAGGATCAACCTGAAATACAAAAATTAGGTGATAAGGTAAGTGCAATATTTGTTCCAATTGTTATTGGCATATCAATACTTACATTCTTTATCTCTAATTATGTTTTCGATATTGCTTTTATTGATGCATTTCTTAGATCAATTGCTGTTCTTGTAATTTCATGCCCATGCGCTATGGGTCTAGCTACTCCAACTGCAATAATGGTTGGAATTGGAAGAGCTGCAAAAAATGGAATTTTAATTAAGGGTGGCAATACTCTTGAAAAAATGGCTAGCATAAAAAATATTGCATTTGACAAAACAGGAACTATAACAACTGGAAATTTTAAAATTCTTAACCTTAATTTAATAGAAGGTAATGAGGATGAAATTAAAAATATAATTTATAATATTGAAAAACACTCTTCACATCCAATAGCAAACTCTTTAGTAAATGAATTAAAAGATTATTCTAATGAATTAAGAATTAAAAATATTGAAGAAAAAAATGGTTTAGGAATAAGTGCCCAAATTAATGATGATATTTATTTTATTGGAAAAGAAATTAATGAGAATCAAAAAAGAAAATTTGATGTTTATATAAAAAAGAACGATAATATAATAGCAACAATTAATCTTCAGGATGAGATTAAAGACGGAACTAAAGAAATTATCAACCAACTAAAAAAAGAATACAATACAACGCTAGTTAGTGGAGATAGAAAAGAAAAATGTGATGAGTTAAATAGATCCTTGTTATTTGATAATGTATTCTCAAATCAGTCTCCTGAAGATAAGCTTAAAATTATTAAGAATTTAAATAAGGAAAATAACACTTTAATGGTTGGTGATGGCATTAATGATGCTCCCGCATTATCTAAAGCTACATTAGGACTTTCTCTTGGGCATGCAAGTCAAATTGCAATTCAATCATCAGAAATTATTTTACTAAACAAAGAAAATCTAAAGCAACTTCCAAAAGCTTTAAAAATTAGCAAACATACTTTACTAACTATTAAACAAAATCTCTTTTGGGCCTTCTCATATAATATTATTGCTATTCCTATTGCATGCTTAGGATACTTAAATCCTATGTGGGCAGCATTATTTATGGCATTCTCTGATATTGTAGTAATAGGAAACTCTATTAGATTAAAATTTAAAAGAATTTTTTAGTATTATTACAAAAGCAATAAAACAAAAACAATTATTATGAAAAAAATTTTTACATATCTAGCTGCATTTTTATTTTGTGGAACATTATCTGCACAAATATCTCCAATAAAAGCAAAAAATGGAGATGTTAGTTCAAAAGCACCACTATATAACATAGGTGGAAATGAGGTTCTAAGTAATTTAATTACAAATCCTAATCCAAATACAGCAGCTCTAAAATCAACAAATACTATTAATGACATTCAGATCGGTACTACTACTTACGATTTACAATCTAATGCATCAGTAGATAATAGATTAATCAGACATAGTGATGGTACTATTTCGGCAACTTGGACAATGAGTTCTCAGTTTTCAACTTCCTACACAGATCGTGGTACAGGATATAATTACCATGATGGTTCTTCTTGGGCACCAGATCCATCTGCTAGATTAGAATCGTCAAGAGGTGGTTGGCCATCAATCTTAACTACTGGTTCTGGAAAAGAAATTGCGATTACACACAATACAGATAATGGTTATTTACTAATGACTCATCGTCCTAATAAAGGAAGTGGTACATGGGATGAACAAATTATTTCATCTATGGACAGTAATGGAGTTTATACAGATATTATTTGGAACAGAGCCGTTATTGGAGGAGCAAATAATGAGAGTGTTCATATGGTAGGTGTAATTGCACCAACTGGCTTAGGAGGTACAATTTGGAATGGATTAGATGGTGCATTAGTATATTACAGATCTCAAGATGGTGGAGCAACTTGGGATATAAAAGATTTACAACTCCCAACTCTTGACACCAGTAAATATGTTGGGTTTAATGGTGATGATTATGCAATTGCCGCTCAAGGAGAGACTGTTGTTGTAGCTTATTTTGGTGGATGGGATGATTCAGTTATTTTAAAATCTACAGATAACGGAAATTCATGGACTTCTACTGTTTTTATAGATTTCCCAGTTGACGGATATGTTACTGACTCTGGACTTGATTTAGATGGTGATGCTGTTATGGATACAATGTATACTGCAGATGGTGCTGGAACAGTTCTTATTGATAATAATGGAACAGCACATGTATTTTTTGGTAATATGAGAGTATTAGATGCTGATTTGTCTGATGCAGGTTCTTCATATTTTGGAGGAACTTCTGGAATCATGTACTGGAACGAGAATATGGGTGCAGATGATTATGCAAATAATCCAATTGTTGATCCATCATTGTGGTATACAAATTTACCTCAAATGATTGCATATGCACAAGATTTGGATGGAGATGGTTTACTAAACATTGTTGATTATCCAATCTATTACCTTTCTGTTGACTGTATGCCAAGTGCTGGAATAGATAATCAAGGTAATATTTTTGTTTCTTATTCATCATTGATGGAAAATATTGATAATGGATCTCAGAACTTTAGGCACGTTCACGCCGTTAAAAGTACTGATGGCGGAACTACTTGGAGCTCACCAAAAGACATTACACCTTGGGATGCTTGGGGTGGAGCTCAAGAATGTGTTTTTGCAAGAATGGATAGAAATGTAGATGATAAAATACGATTGATCTATCAGAAAGATTTTGAGCCTGGCCTTGCTGTTAGAGGAGATGAAGATATTATTGATATGAACTATATTCAATACTTAGAAGTAGACACTTTTGAATTAAGTAGTACTTCAACAAGCATAGATAATAGTTATCTTGACTTAAAATTCTCAATTTATCCAAACCCGGTAAATAATATCTTAACTTTAGATTTTACATCTAAAAATAATGAAAAATCAGTTCTAAGTATAACAAATATCGTTGGTGAGAAAATTAAAGAATTCCAAATAAATACTGTTTCAGGAATTAATACTTTAAATTTAAATTTAGAAGGAATTAATAATGGAGTCTACTTTATTAACTTTATTAATAACTCAAGCAAATCAACTAAGAAGTTTGTAATATCTAGATAAAAATCAAAAAATAATTGATAAAAAAACCGGATAGTTTCCGGTTTTTTTATTTTAAATCATTTAATAAATTTACTCTTGAAAGTTGATGATTAATAAAACCCTCAGCATAAACGCATGAGGTTTGCCTTCCCAAATCTTTAGCTCTATATTCAATGCTGTCAAAAAATTCTTTGGAAGAAATAATAGTTTTTGTTTCCTTAGAATTAGGATCAAAGAATTGAGATTTATATTCTTTAATAGCACAAATTTTTTTATCGAAGTATTCTGAAATATCTACAACAAAATCTGGTGACAAATTATTAAATTGAATATAATGATAAATAGCTTTAGGCCTCCAAATTTCTTGATTGGTATTGATTTTCTCAAGTCCAGATAAGAAACATGCGTCAATAGTTAATTGAGATGCTCTTGCGTGATCAGGATGGCGATCTGACGGAGCATTTGCTAATACAATTT
>Ga0233432_10001819_pt1 | contig 20323 bp, 17 predicted proteins | sample SI_122_August201_6_FD_179870 | JGI IMG/M metagenome (GOLD analysis project Ga0233432, IMG submission 179870) | Seawater microbial communities from Saanich Inlet, British Columbia, Canada - SI_122_August2016_10_MG | ecosystem: Environmental > Aquatic > Marine > Inlet | place: Canada: British... | reverse complement strand
AGCCTCATCTGGTTGAGTTACAACTAGCTTTTGAAATCGCGTTTGCTCCGACCAAGTGATTTTATCACGATAAAGAAACTGTTCTCCCCGTGCCATCAGCGCATCCAATTCCATTCCGAGCCAGCCAGTGCCAGCCAAGACCACCCCACAAACACAACGAGCCAGAACCGGCACTCCCCTCATCCCAGAAACAAGAAGCGCAATCAAGAGGTTTAGAAGCCCACTCGTAAATGCAGTCCAAGGTAGACCAAGCTCATGAAGCAGAAAAAGACTAAAGCCGACAAAGCCAAGTAGGCCACCAAAATAATCAGCCATCATCACGCGGGAAGAAACGACCAGGATGCCTTCCCCCGTCTCTTCCTGCATGATCTTCTGCATAATCGGGATCTCCATCCCAATTAAGACTCCAATTACAGCTGACAGGAAAGCAAAAAAGAAAGGACTTAATGGAGCCCAAAGTCCACAAGCAATGGTCAGAAGAGGCATGGCTCCACAGACACACAATGAAATGAGCAACTCAAGTGTAATGAAACTCCCATAAGATGCCTTAGCGAAGTAGTTCAGCCCAGCGAACCAAGCCCCTAACCCCATACAGAACATCATGACGCCCATGGTCAGGAGAAGATTTACAAAAGTTCCTCCGATGAGGGACTCCGCCAGAGTGAAGAGGCTCAGTTCAGAAACAATACCACAGTAGCCACTGAAGAACATGCAAAGGGCCAGGGCTTGCGCCCTCAAAGCCGAATTCATTTCAATTCTCAAACCTTTCGATAGAGGCCCCTAATTTCTGAAGGCTCTCATCGAGTGGGCCATAGCCCCTCTCTATTTCTTGGACTCTGTCAACAACGGTTTTACCCTCAGCTAAGAGGCCCGCTACTACATATGTGAAGCCAGCTCGCAGATCGGGCACCTCGACATGAGTCCCCTTCAGCTCTGTCTTTCCCTGAACAATGCAGGAGTGATGGTGGTCGCGGTGATGGAATCGACACGGCGTTCCCCCTAGGCAGCGGGTACTGAGCTGAATACTAGCTCCCATCTGATTCAGAGTGTGAGCAAACCCAAGGCGGTTTTCATAAACGGTTTCGTGAAGGACACTGAGGCCCTTAGCTTGGGTCATGAGAATCACCATCGGTGGTTGCCAGTCGGTCATGAAGCCGGGATGAACATCGGTTTCCAAAGATATCGATTCAAGGGAACAGTGACCCGTCCCATCCCCAAAAACAATCCCTCTGTCACTCACGCGAAAAGGAGCCTTCATCCTCTGAAGAGAGTTCAGGAAGGAGAGCATGTGCTCCTGCCTGGCACCAACAACCTCAACTTCTCCTCCTGTCGCAATGGCCATGGCCCCATAGCTGGCACAAGCGATTCTGTCTGGAAGAATGTCGTGCTCTGTGCCTCCCAACTTTTCCTGCCCTTCGATGATCATCGTGCGGTCAGTCCTCATCTCGATCACCGCTCCCATCTTCTGAAGAAACAAAATCAGGTCGATCACCTCGGGCTCAATAGCGGCTCCCTTTAGAACTGTTGTCCCTTTCGCCAAAGAGGCAGCCAAGAGAACATTTTCTGTCGTGCTGACGCTTGGATATGGCAGATGAATGACCCCACCGCGAAGGCCATCGGTATGGATGTGAAAATGCTCTTGGTCTTCATCAACAACGGCTCCCATTTCTTTGTAGGCCTGAAGGTGAAAATCGATTGGGCGTTGCCCAATACGATCTCCTCCCATCCCTTTTGGAAGACGAACTTCTCCAAAAGCATGAAGAAGAGGAGCGATCGTGAGCACAGCCATTCGATTGTGAGAGGCCTCTTCATCAGGAATGAGATTGGTGAACTCCGTGCCTCTTTTCGAGATAAGAACCCCCTTTTCTTCCTGTATCTCTGCACCGAAAGATCTCAAAAGCTTCAGGGTCAACTGAATTTCGAGAATTTCGGGAACATTAGACAATCGCGAAACTTCATTGCTAAGAAGGGATGCAATAAGGATCTTGGTCACCGCATTCTTGGCTCCGGGCAACCCCAGCTCACCCTTCAGGGGAACCTTACCCTCTATCACGTACCTCGACACCTTGAAACCCTTAAAAAGTAGTCTTTTACCCTGAAAAATATAATCTTGACCGGGGTAGGGCAATTCTACAATCTGGGCTCTTTTTTTCGCGATAACTCCTTGATATCCGAACTTTTATTCGGCAAGTCGAACATTCCCGTTGCATCTGAAGTCATTCGGATGACAGAAGTTCGTCACAAAGAGTTGGTGAACAACATTGCCAACATGGACACGCCCTATTTCAGGGCTAAGGATATCAACGTTTCCGAGTTCCGAGATGTTCTTTCCACTTCTATCGAGAACAGAAGAACTGATAACCCTTGGCATTTCAACATGGGGTCAGGACGGGACATCAGGGGCAGAAAAAGCCTCGAGCCCTTTCACATGCACTCCATCCAAGACCTCAAGGCCGGTAGGATGTCGACAGGCTTCGCTGTAAAAAAACGTCAGGACGACACAGTGCTCCGGCATGATCAGAACAATGTCTCTATCGAAGGCGAATTAGCCCGATTAGGGAAAAACAATGCCCTGCACAAATCTTTTGTTACCTTAGCTCGCGACAACTTTCGTATGATTGAAACCTCTCTCCGCATGAGGATGTAATCTTGGCCGACCTCTATCAGAGCACCTCTATAAACCCCCTGGAGATCAGCGGAACAGCCCTCGCCGCCCAAAGGGTGCGAATGAACACCATCGCCAATAACATTGCCAACGTCAACACGACTCGCAATGACAAAGGGTTTCACGATGTTTTCCGCAGAAAGGAAGTCGTGCTTCGCACGGGAAACGTTCCTGGCACCGGCAGCCAACGCTACGGAGTTGAGGTCAAAGAAGTGCTCCCTGACCAGAGTGCCTTCCGACGACTCTACCAACCGGGACACCCCGACGCAGACCAGCATGGGTATGTCATGATGCCAAATGTCCACACCCCCCTTGAAATGGTTGACATGATTGAAGCCTCGAGAGCCTACGAGGCCAACCTGACGGCCATTCAGGTCACCAAAACCATGAACAGCAAATCCTTGGAAATCCTTTCCTAACCTGATTCCCTTTGGACTCTCTATCTAACATCAATGACCTTCAGCCTTCGCTTCATGCGTTGGAGCCCAAGCCATCGGCGCCTTCAAATCAGGCAGGAGCCCTTGATTTTAAAAAAGTTTTTCAGACCACTCTGGATGAAGTCAACGCCCTCGACACCCAAGGCAAGACCATGGTCGAAGCCTTGGCGACGGGCAAAACCAATGACATCAGCGGCGTGATGCTATCCGTAAAAAAGGCCAATTTGGCTTTTCTCTCTCTGCTTCAGATCAGAAATCAGATGATGGAAGCATATCAAGAGATCATGCGGATGAGGGTGTAAACTAGATACCGTGGAACAAGTCAGAATCGTCCTCCGCCAATTCCGTGATCTCTTTTTGAGAATGAACGGATCTCAGCAACTGAGCATCGTCGCCTTCGGGTTAGCTGTCCTCATTCTGCTTGGTGTTTTCCTCAACTCTGCAATGGAACCTCAAAAAGAGCAGGCCATCTTCTACAACCTCTCCTACAGCGAAGCCGGGCCTATTGTCGAAAAACTGAGTCAACTAGGCGCGGACCCAGAACTGAGAAACGGAGCTCTTTTCGTGAACGGTCAGTCCAATGTCGATAGACTAAAGATGCTTCTCTCTCAAGAAGACCTCTTGCCTAACACCATCGAGTTCAACTTCGACAAGATGATTGAGCAGAACAATTTCACTCTGACGAAGGACGAGAGAGACACCAGATACGACTTGGCCCTGATGACCGAGATTGGAAAAACCCTCGAATCCGGACAAGATATTCTTGAGGCCAAAGTCATTCTTTCCAAAGAGGAGTCATCTCCTCTCCTCAAAACCCACAAGCCAAGAACAGCTGCCGTTCACATCAAGGTAAGAGGTAACCGTGAACTGAGCATGACCGAGGTCAAAGGCATTATCAACTATGTCTCTCGAGGTGTCATCGGATTGGACCCTAGCCTGGTCACCATCATTGACACCAAGAGCCGACCCTACTCACTGGACATGGGAGCTGGTGGAGCTGATAAGCTGGAAATGAAATGGAAAGCAGAGAAATACTACGCTCGAGAAATTGAAAATTTTCTTTTGGAATTCATTCCCCGAGCACGCGCAACGGTTTCTCTCAGTCTCGACCTCTCTCAACGTCGCCGTGAAGTAAAAGACTACATGCACGACGACCTCAACAAAGATGGTTCATCTGTTCTTCTTAACAATGTAAAAGAAAAAGAGAACAGCGATTCGAAAGAGGGCTCTCAGGGAGTAGCAGGAGCCGGAACCAATTCCGCTGCTGAAATCAAGGAAGGGGATGGTGGCATCAACATGAACCAAGCCCGCAGCATGTCCAACGAACAGTTCGACAGCAGTGTTGTTCAAGAATTCATCACTTACGACGGAATGAAAATGCGCTTTAACAGCATCTCCGTTGTCGTTGTCGACAAGAAAGTGAATCCTGGTTTAGGAATAGAAGAGCAACGCTATGAAGACGCCGACTGGCTGGGAGAACAAGACGCTGACGCTGGAAGTAGCCTACAAGAACTTATAGCAGGAGTTGTTGGAATCGACAACACTAATCTCGTCAAGATAACTCAGCAGAGCATGGAAATGCCATCGATCGCTGCTCAGCCTGGAGCTATGGAGAGCTTCTGGGGCAACGTTGTCTCTAATGGCTACCTCCTTCTGATGCTAGCACTCTCGCTTGCAGGAGCGTTCATTCTGATTCGAATGATCAAGAAAGCCCATCCTGAAGAAGAAATCCTAGAAATGCCCTCCTTTGAAGATGAGAAGGGCGATGACCTGCCGCCCCTCAAAGAGCCTGAAGCAGATCCCAAGGTGGTTCAGATTGAGAACCGCGTAAAGGAGCTCATCGACGATGACCCTCAAAAGGCAGCAAGCCTGATTCGCCACTGGATGACAAGCGAGTGATCGTTGGCTAAAAAGAAAAAACTCGATACCTCCAACCTCTCAGGCGTAGAGAAGTCTGCTATTCTTCTTCTCTCCCTAGACCCCGAGACGGCCTCCAAGATCATGGGCAAGCTGGAACACGACCAGCTTGAAAAGATCAGCATGGAGATCGCCAAAACAACAGAGGTTTCACAAGAAGCTCGCGAGAGTGTGATTGAGGAGTTCTACCAAACGAGTCTTGACCGTCGCTTTGTTGAAGAAGGCGGCTTTGATGCAGCCAAGGGCCTCCTAGAGAAGTCCGTCGATTCTGGTCGAGCCAATCAGATTATTGGCAACATGAAGCGAACGCTTCAAACCACCCCATTTAACTTCCTTCGTAAAGCTGACGCCGAAAACCTTCTCACCTTCATCAAAGACGAGCACCCACAGACCATTGCCGTCATCATGGCTCACATGCCCGCCTCTAAGGGTTCAGAAATTCTCTCTGGCCTTTCTCCAAAGGTCCAAATGGAGGTCGTTCGTCGCATCTGCAAAATGGAGCAGACCAATCCAGAGGCGATCAAAGCAGTGGAAGAAGGACTCGAATCCCGTGTCTCTGCTTTTGTCAGCGTTGAGCAAGAAGAAACCGGGGGCATTGAATCTGTCGCAGATATGCTCAATCTCTGTGACCGTGCAACTGAAAAAGGAATCCTCGAGAATCTCGAGGAAGAAGATCCCGATCTCGTGGAACAGATCAGAAAACTCATGTTCGTCTTCGAGGATGTCCTCAATGTGGACGATCGAGGCATTCAACAGGTTCTCAAAGAAGTAGACAACGAAGAATTGGCCGTGGCACTCAAGGCCTCCAGCGAAGAGCTCAAAAACAAAATCTTTGGCAATATGTCAGACCGAGCCGCAGAAATGGTTCAGGACGAAATGGAATTCATGGGGCCTGTCCGGGTCGCCGATGTTGAGTCAGCTCAGCAGCGTATCGTCGATGTTGTACGTCGCCTGGAGGAGTCCGGAGAAATCGTGATCCAGGGACGCGGCGGCGAAGCCGACGTACTCTAGGTTCCGGGAGGAAAGAGAGGTGGCTCTCATCCGTACCGGCGAAAACGTATCCGAGTTCAACCACTATCGCCTCAGCGATTACGAGGCTGACAAGAAATCCTATCTCCAGAGCATCGAGGATGACGGCAAATCCATCATCGAACAAGCTCGCAAAAAAGCAGGAGATATCCTCAAAGAAGCCTATAAAAAAGGCCGAGAACAGGCCGATGCCGAAATCAAACGCACGATGGCCGAAGCTAAAGACCGCGGACACCAAGAAGGTCTGGAGCAGGGAAAGAAAGAAGGCCTTGAACATGAATCCAAGAAAGCTCAAGAAGAGCTCGCCCCATTAACAGAAAAGCTCAAGTCCCTCATCACGGATTTCGAATCTCAGTCACGTGCCTCGCTAGATGCAGCCGAAGCAAATTTAGTCCATGCAGCAGTGCAACTTGCCCGCTCCATCACCAAAGTTGAGTGCGACCTGAATCCCGAAGTACTAAATGCTCGACTCGCAAATGCGATCAAGCTCTTGAGCCCTAACCTGTCCCTTGCCGTCACCCTTCACCCCGACCTAGAGACACAAGCCAAAACATATCTCGGCAAACTTCTTCAGATGGAAGGCCTTTCTCCCTCCGTCACTTGGAACACCGACCCTTCTCTGGAAACTGGAGCACTCCGCGTTCAGAGCGGAGAATCCAGCGTCGCCTTTGACGAAGAGCTTCAGTGGGAATCCTTGATCAGAAAAATGAAGAGCAAGGAGACCGAGGCTCAGACCGAATGACGTTTGCTTGGGCTGGGTGGGCTGACAGTTTATCCGACGAAGAAACGGCCATTGTGGAAACTCGCGTCAGCAAAGTCGTTGGGCTTCTCGTAGAATCTGGCTCGCTGAAAGTACCACTCGGAAGTCGCCTCAGCATCGAAACCTCACGTGGCGACCGTCTGCCGGTCGAATGTGTTGGCTTTTCTGAGTCAGGCCTATATCTGATGCCTTACGGGCAACTCGATGGCATCGCAAAGGGTGATCGCGTGATTTACGAATCCAGCCAACAAACAGTCCTCGTATCTGAAGACCTGTTGGGCTGCGTCCTCAATGGTGCAGGAGAAGTCATCGACAAATCTTGTCACCAAGGCACTACTGCCATGCCCCTCTACCGAGAGTCTCCCGACGCCCTCAGTCGAAAAAATGTCAAAACACCCTTCCACACAGGAATCAAAGCCTGGGACAGCTTCCTCACCATGGGCCTCGGCCAAAGAATGGGGATCTTCGCCGGAACTGGAGTGGGAAAAAGTGTTCTCCTTGGAATGATTGCCAGAGAATCCTCGGCGGACGTAAACGTTCTTGCTTTGGTCGGAGAGCGTGGTCACGAAGTTAGAGAATTCATTGATAACGTTCTGGGCGTTGAGGGCATGAAACGTACCGTCATCGTGGTCTCCACCTCAGACCAATCCCCTCTAATGAGAATTCGAGCTCCCTTTGTTGCCAAGGCTATCGCTGAGTTTTTTGCCTCGAAGGGAAAAGACGTTCTCTACATGATGGACTCTGTTACCCGGATGGCCATGGCCATGAGAGAACTTGGACTTAGTATCGGCGAACCACCTACTGCGAAAGGCTATCCACCTTCAGTTTTTGCAACAATGCCCAAACTGTTGGAACGAGCAGGACGCTTTGAAACGGGCTCAATAACGTCGATCATTTCGGTTCTTCTAGAAGGCGACGACATTCAGGACCCCATTGGTGATGCCGTCAGGGGTATTCTTGATGGCCACGTCGTCTTAGACCGAAACCTTGCCAATCTTGGTCACTATCCAGCCATTGAAGTGACTGAATCCATCAGTCGTTGGATGCTCGATCTCAGCGATGATGAACTCAAAGAACTCTCCATCAAAGGCAGAAGAATCCTCACTGATTTTAAAAATGCAGAAGACCTCATCAATGTTGGCGCCTATGTCAAAGGAAGCAATCCAGAGATCGACGAAGCCATCAGCTTGAGGCCATCCCTGATGGATTTCCTTAAACAGAACATCCAAGAACATGTCGAGCCAAGCGTTCAGCGAGAAGGCCTGAAGGCCGCTCTAGGGGTTGATGTATGAAAAAATTCAGCTTTCGACTCCAGAAAATTCTCGACCTCAAGAGGATACGAGAACAAGAAGCCCAGAGAGAACTTGGGACAACCTTGCGGGACCTCAACGAACGAGAGGACGAATTGAACACGGCGATTGGCATAAAAGCCTCTTTCGATGCCCGATTCCATGAGATCGGGAGAGAGGGGGCGATCGACACAATCTTTTTTCGTCGTTTTCAAGGCTACCAAGTCGCTCTTCAAAAAGACATACAGCAACAACAGGATCAGGTCCTCGATCAAGAGGAAACGGTCAACGAAGCCCGACATAAGTTTCAACTCGCCAAACGACAAACGGAAACCCTTGAGAAACTTGAACAGGGAGCCAAAAGCTCATATTGGACCGAGGTCAACCGTGAGGAGCAAAACTGGATGAGTGAAGTGGCCCTGAGCCGTTTTCGCCGTCACCGAGAGTCGGGAAACATCGCGCTAATGCTGATGGCCGTGGGATCTATTGCCTTCGTCTTATCACTCCTAACTGTAGGTCTCCTTTTCCTAACTGGCGCTCTCGACACACACCGTGCGAGATTAATCCGTCAGATCATGCGTTACGATGCCTCTGAGACGGCCATTCACGAACACCACGCCGATGAATATAAAGCCGATATGGAAGAAGAGCAAAAGCTACAGGCCTATCTCATCAAAGGAGACAAGAAGCCTTATTTCATCCTCAAGGCTGATTACGATAGGATGAAAGAAAAGGCTGATAAGTACGACCTGATTGTCGCCGATGATGTCGATGAAGAAGTCGTCATCACTCAGGAAGTTCACCAACACCGCCTCTCTCTGCTTCACCGATACGAAAGAGCCATTCAGTCGACTCACGACAGAACAGCCAGCTCCAAAGAAGATGCAGAAAAGAAATTGGAAGAAGCTGAAGCGTTTAAGAAACAAGCCGAAATGGAGCGACAGAATTTCTCCTTGGCCAAACAGAATGCAGCTATAGCCAAACAAGAAAAAGGAATGGACGACCTCCTCCAGTCCTTTAATTCAATGGACCCCGAAGCTATTATCAAAGTCCTGACTGCAGGAAGGGAACCCACTGATTATTCAAGCACCCAAGGGCAGCAAGCTACCGCCGAAAAAGTCTCGTCCTACATGATCAAAATGTCAGCCCGCAAAAGAGCAGGCGTCCTAGAAGCTCTTAGTCCAGAGTGGTCTGCGCTGGTCCTCCCAAAGTTGGAAGGCACTAATACCAGCCTCTAAGGTCTCCTAGAAGACCTAACTTGCATACCTCAAAGTCTCCTCGAAGGGAACTTCTCGAGATCTGGACCCAGAGAGATAAAGGGAAAGGGCCCGTCCTCTTTCCTCCGGACCTTAGCCATGAAGGTGGGCCTCCACCCCATCTCTCTAAAGCTTACAAAAGACTTTGGCTAGATCACTTGGGAAACAGTCTCTATCTAGACTCTATTTTAAAGAAAGGATGGGAACACACCCCACGCCCCTGGCGACGCCTCCTGTGTCTCGCATTCTCTGAATTGCAGTGGTCTCCAAATAAAGATCTTCATGGAGTTGTTCATGACTGGGTAGAACAGGGACGCCGCAACTTGGGCGAAAAATCCGTCAAAGTCCTCAACGGAACTCTCAGAACGGCATGTCGAGATCTTGAAAAGGAGAAAGCTCCCCGCAGTGGCCTCCCAGAACACTTGAGAAACCTACTCAGCAACGAACAACCTCGAGAACTCCTCGACAAGCCCCAACAACTCTATGGTTTTCTACCAAAGGCGGACATCAAAACCGAATGTGAGTTGGAAACTGAGATCATCAAACATTCAGGACTGGGAGAACTTCATCGACTGATACCTGGAACTCCCCCTCACCAATGGGCAAAGAAAACCGGGGCATTCATTCAAAATCTCAGCGCCGCAGAAGTCTCACTTGAGATCATGACGCGTTTTAATGGAAAGAATCTTCTCGATTTCTGCGCTGCGCCAGGTGGAAAAACTTGGCAACTCCTTCGCCTAGGCCTGCCAAGAATCACCTTTCACGATCATTCGGAAAGCCGACTGGCGTCCATGACAAATTCTGACCTCGCCCGATTCTACGGGCCCAAAATGTCCCCTCTCGGATCATCTGAAGAGGAATTTGACGGTGTCATCATAGACCTTCCCTGCAGCAACTCTGGCGTACTTGGAAAGTGCCCAGAAGCAGTACGACATTACTGGACTCCAGCCACATGTTTCGCAGAGCTTCAAGAAGAAGTTTTTGTCGCCTCACTCAATCTACTTCGGCCTAAAGGCCAACTTTTTTACAGCACCTGTAGCATCGACCCTGTCGAAAATGAACTCAGGGTCTCCTCTCTAGCATCACGCTACGGCCTGAGATTGGTCTACGATCGAAAATGGGCTCCTGATGAGAATGGTCGCCATGGAGCCTATTTCGCCGAGCTACAGAACTGTGAATAATGATACAGCCACCTCAGATTTCTTGACATGGTTCCAAAATCAGTTAATCTGAGCGTGCCTCTGATATCTAAGCATCCGCAATGAAAAGCTTCGTCCTCTCCAGCCTTATGGCTCTCTTAATCTCAACTGGCGTCACATTCGGTGCAAGCCCTGTGGGCAAAGTGGTTTCCGTTAAAGGTGAAGCTTTTGTCGCCAAGCTTTTAAAGCCCAAGAAGAAAGCGACCGTGGGGATGGAAATCCACGAAAAAGACAAAATCAAAACAGGAACTGAAGGCGAAATTGTGATTGATATGTTTGGCGAAACTAACATCACTCTCTCGAAGGGTGCCTATCTGAAAATACCCAAGAAATCCAAGGGAAAGGATGGCAAGACAAAACTAAATCTTCTTGGTGGCTCACTCAAAGCTGAAGTGAAGAATCTGGGAGCAGAACAGAGCTTTTCCATCCGCACCCCATCGGCGGTCGCTGGAGTTCGCGGTACCATCGTTGGAGTTTCATATGGTGTCGATTCAGGTATAACTGGATCTCAGTCAATTCCACACTCCGACCCAGGACAAGAGCCTTCTGAAGTTTGGACTGCACCCGCTGGCCCCGGCGTAGAAGATCAACTGAATCAGGCGATCATGAATGACAAGTCAGGTAGCGAAGGACAGAGCGACCATGGATTCACGACTGTCACAGAAGGACAGGGGAGTTTTCATATGCCTAATGGCGAAGTCTTCGTGGTCGATATGGAGCCAGGACAGGATCTCGCAAGCACCGGCTCTCAAGTTGCAAAAGACGCCAAGGAGGCTTCTGCTGGAGCCAAGAGCAATGCTCGGTTTCGCAACATGGATGAAGATATGATTGCCTACTTAGAAGACTTGGAAGCTCGACTTAACAACATCAATCCAGCTGAGGCCAACGCCACCTTACCTGGAGTCCCCGCAGTTCCGGGCGACTGAATTAAGCCTATACATTAAAAGCACTTAGTGCTTTTCCCGTTTGACGGGAAAATGGTATTTCTATACTCCTGAGTCCTCTCCTGACCTTGACTCGGAAAGCTTGAAAAATCGACGTCCCCTGAGGCCAATTTCCTTTCTGGCCTTCCTTTTCATGCTTTTCGCATCCGGATGGACTGAGAGCAACCAGCAGGATATTTACGACAGCGCCACCCTGATGTTCAATAGTCAGGAATATGAGCTGGCTATTGATGAATATCAGGCTTTGGTTGATGCTGGCGCAAAGGGAGAACTAGGAGGAAAAGCACTTTTCTACCTAGCTGAATGCCAGTTTAGACTAAAGATTTACAAACAATCAATGGAAACGTTTAAGACCTTTCTCGTTTCCCACTCAAAGCACGCCTTACGCGCCTCAGCCCAGTACCGCTTTGCCGAGGCTCTCTATTTGTCTCAGCAGTACCAAAAAGCAGCAGGGGCCTACCGAAGATTCATCAAAGAACAGCCGAATCACGAGCTTGTCCCCAAAGCCCTATTTTCCGGAGCAGGAGCTCTGATGGAAATCGGACAGGGCAAAGAGGCTCAAGCCATGCTCAAAGAACTCAATGATCGATTCCCAAAACACCCTAAGGCCAGCGAATCTCGCTATTTCATAGCTTGGACTCATTTCAAAAACAAAGACTATAATAAGGCAGGTGAAGCTTTTCTCACCTTTGCCAAGTCATCTCCCTCTTCCCCTAAAGCTATCGAATCCCTGCTCCGGGCAGCCGATGCTTTTTACAGCTTAGAAAGCTTCGAAAGAAGCCTTACCCTATACAACAAAGTCTTAGCGGATGGGCAAGGAGCCTTTAAAAAGGAATGTCACATCGGCATTGCTTGGTCTTACTATAAGCTCACTCAGTTCGAAAAAGCGGGAAACTTTTTTGGTAAACTCGCCCGAGAAAGTGATCAACTGTCTGATCGTGAGGAATATTTCTATCAAAGTCTGCGCGCCTACTTTGATGGAGAAAAATTCAGACTAGGCCTCGCTACTGCCAACGAAATGCTCAAGAGCAGTGACAAGACAAAAGCGAAAGGAGATGCCCTCTATTGGATTGGCACTTTCCACCAAAAACTCTCTGCTCCCGAAAAAGCTGCCGATTTTCTTGAGCAAGCCTCAAAAAGCAGACTCCAACGGATCAGCCTAGGTACTGTCCTACTCGCCTTAGGCAACCTCAGACAAGAATTAAACACACCAGAAGATGCCCTCAAGGCTTATCAGCTTGCCCTCAAAGGGAACTTGGATGAGGAGGTCAAAGCCCAGATTCGCTACGAAAGCTCGAGAGTCCTCCATGTTCTAGGGAGGACCGATGAGGCGCTGAAAATGGTTAAAGAAAACCTCGAGGGCTCTGGCCAGACCAAAGGCCTCAAGGCCCTCTCTGAGTTCTCAACGGCAGAATTCAAATACGCCAAGAAGGACTACAGAGGAGCCATTGCACACTATCTCAAAGTCTTGGAAGGTGGTGATCCCAAGCTCCACGATGACGCCCTCTACCGTTTGGCTTGGAGCCACAAGCACCTGGAGGAACTTAAGGACGCCATTCTTCGCTTTCAACAGTTACAGACCAAAAGCGAAGATTATCGACAGGAAAGCCTCTACCTCCTAGGAGAGCTCTACCGTAGCGAAGGCCAGGAAAAGGAAGCTGAAAAAGCTTACCGCGCAGCCATCTCAATGAAAGGATCACATAGCGATCACGCCTCACTTTCTCTAGCACAATATTACCACGACCTCGAGAAACTGACTCAAGCGAAGGGAGTTCTGATAGGCTTCCGTCAAAGTTTCCCAAAATCCACCCTCCTGAACAGAGCAGAATTTCTCTTGGCTGAGATTCACTATGGTCTCAAAGAAAGAGAAGCCGCTCTCAAGCAGTACAGTCGCGTTCTGACTAATCCCGCTTCGGGCATCACAGAAAACGCTTACTATGGGCGCGCTTGGCTCTACTTTGAAATGAAGAAGTTTGAAGACTCCCTGAAGGACCTCGAAGCCCTACTAAAGACTTTTCCAGAATCCAAATTCAAGTCCTCTGCTCTACAACTAAAGGGGCAGATCTTCATGCAGACCAATCGCCTCGACATGGCCAAAGCTGTGCTCAGTAAAGGCCTAGAGGGTAGCGGCGCTGAAGGAGAAGAAGCTCTTCTCATGAAGTTGGCTAACGTCGAGTCTGAATTGGGAAACAAGGAAAAAGCCCTCGATTACTACAACTTACTCTTGGCAAGATACCCAAAGTCAGAACTCCGAAGCCGAGTAACTTTTGAAAAAGGCTGGCTCTATATGGAAACCAAGAAGAGCAACGACGCGCTCCTGATGTTTCGAGCTTATCAGAATAACTGGCCCAAAGGAGAGGCCATCGAGGACGTAAACTTTGCCCTTGGGCAATTAGCTTACGAAAAAGAACTTTATGCCGATGCCATCAAGTCGTACCAACTCTGTGCTGGGTCCGAAAGATACATGGACAAAGCTCTCTATAAGATTGGGTTCAGCCACTACCGGATCAAGGATTATGAAAAAGCCGCTCTCGCCTTTTCTCAACTCACCCAGCAGGCCCCTGAGTCAAATCTGGCACTTGAAGCAAAGTACAGAGAGGGGCAGTCTTGGCTTAAAGCTGAAAAATTTAAAGAAGCAGCCAAGGCATTGCCTCGCTTTATGGGCATAGGCAAGAACGACCCCCTTTATAAGGAAGCCCTTTACGACCTTGCAAAAGTTCAGGAGAAACTTGGCAATAGAGACTTGGCGATCAACTCGTATGAAGACTTCATCAAGATCTACAAAGATGATGACAAAATCCAAGAAGCTTCTTTTTCTTTAGGCAATCTCCTTTTGGAAAAAGGAAGCTTTCCTCAGGCCCGAGAATATCTGAAATCTATCCTAAACGACCCAACCCATTTCTTGGCCATAGAAAGTCAGTTCCTTATGGGAGAGTCCTACTTTCGTGAAGAGCGTTATCGAGATGCCGTACGAGCCTATTTCCAGATTCAAAAATACAAAGATGCTGGAACCTGGCAGGCTAAGAGCTGGGTAAAGATTGCTCTTTGCCAGCTTGCCATGAAAAGAAAGGACAAGGCAAAAACCTATCTCAAGAAAGTGATGGATGGCTTCCCTGGTAGCCAACAAGCCAATGAAGCCATCGAAATCCTCAAGGACATCGAGAAATCATGAAGAAATACTTCCTTTTCCTTCTTGGCGTCAGTTTCCCTAATTGGTTGATCTTAGCTGATGAGCAAGGCGTTGATGTCTCTTCCGCCGTAGGCAGTGGAAAAATAACTCAGGACACTCTCTTTGACACCTTTGCCGCGGGTGGCCCCGTCATGTGGCCAATCCTCATTTGCTCCTTGATTGGACTCGCATACGGCTTAGAACGTCTCTTAAATCTTCGACAGGCTCAGGTTCTTCCTCAGGAACTTCTTAATGATTACAACAGAACGATGTTGGGTCTAAAAGAAGGAAAAGTTACTCCAGAACAGGCTTTCAAGACCCTTCAGCCTTCTGGGAAAACTGAAGGCGAAAAGCTCATTCAGCGGTTCATGAAGCGAGAGTTTTCAAACATCCGAGATCTCGAACAAGTGCTTCAGGAATACATTGAGGTCACACAGTGGACTTTGCAGCGGAACCTTAAACCCTTGGCTTTTGTTGTTCAGATTAGCCCGCTCCTCGGACTGTTTGGGACAGTTCTAGGGATGATTGAAGCCTTCAATGTTGTTGCAGAACAAGGACTTGGTAAACCAGAGCTCTTGGCTAGTGGAATGGCGGTCGCCCTTCTCACAACTGGCTTTGGCCTCGGCGTCGCCATTCCCTGCTCTCTCTTCCATCACTTTCTTTTGGAGAAAAGCAGCCGAATCACCCTAAAAATGTTCAACATGCTCCACGAATTAGCCATGGAGCTCTGCCCCTCTTCAAATAAGAAGACATGAAGTTCCTACAGGAACAGAACGAACAGAACGTCGAAGTTTCTCTCACACCTCTTGTCGACATCATCTTCCTTCTGATCATCTTCTTCCTTGTCAGCTCAACGTTTGAGAAAGGAGAAAAAAACCTTGGCGTTGAACTCCCCGTCACAAAGGGATCAGAAAAACCTATTCAGAAAACCAAACCTTGGGTGATTGTGGTAAATGAGCAGGGCCAATATCGATTAAACGATGCCGTCATTAGTGAAATGGCCCTCGAAAATCACCTCAGGCGTAATATCGGCCAGAGAGATCAGGTCCAGATCCGGATCAAAGCAGATCGTCGCAGTCCTTACGGGAGCGTAGCGGTCGTTTTGGGGCTTCTGGAGGAATTTCAATACCGCAAGCTTGGTTTTACGACCCTGAACCCCGCCGACTGACCCGCTCTGAGGGTCAGAAAGCATTGGTAAGCCAAAGCCTGAAGCTAGAATGCCCACGGTTTCAGGAGACGATTTGGAAAGAGCCTTATCACCAGATGCTTCGCGCATAGCTCACTTCAGTCGCATCGCGATAGAAGGCGATAGCGCGACTGAGCTTCAGTCAAAATTCGACACCCTGATCCACGCGTTTGAAGTTGTTCAGTCAGTTGATATTCAGGGCTCGGAAGATATGCTCAAGCCACACCACAAAGAGGAACTTCGTAAGGATTCAATTGGAAGCTCACTTGGCTCAGCCAAGTCCTTGAGCAATGCTCCAATGTCCCACGAAGGTCATTTCCAAGTCCCACCCGTTCTCTCCTGAGTCGTTAGCTATGGAAGAATTGAGGATACACAAGGAACTCCAACAAGAGACGATGGATGTGGCGGTCATGTTGCCCGTCAGTCATAAGACAGAGGTCTATCTCGTTTTCAGTCGACTGGAACCGGACGCTGAGCTAACGGCGTCATCACTCCGTGAAATTCTTGATGAAGCTGGGGTGGTCTATGGCGTCAACACCAATTCCCTTAAGAACATTGTCGAAAAAAACGCATCTGGTGAGTTGCAAGAAGGAGCGGAAGAATTCCTCGTTGCATCTGGGAAGCCTGTTAAACATGGTGAGAATGGCAGGGTTGACTTCCTCATCGACCCCAGCCCAGAAAACGTCTTTTTCGATGTTGACTCCAGCGAGGATATCGATTACAAGAATACCAATCTCATACAAAATGTGATCGAAGAACAGCACCTAGCAACAATTATCCAACCAACGGAACCTGAAAATGGGGTTGATGTCTTTGGCCAAAATATTGACGCTAAAGTCGGCGAACTTATCAAGGTCAAACTGGGCCAGAATGTGGTGCAAGATGGAGACCGTATTTATTCAGCAGTCGCAGGCCGATTCATCCAAGAAGGAGACACCCTCAGCGTCAACCCCGTATACATCGTTAGAGATGATGTCGGCTACCGCGTGGGCAACATCAATTTTGTCGGTGCGGTACAGATTCAAAAAGACATCCTAGACGATTTCTCAGTTATCGCCAAGGGAAATATTGAAGTAAACCAAATGGTCGGAGCGGCGACTGTTGAAGGAGATCAAGACATCATCATCAACGGTGGCATCAACGGCAAGGGCAAAGGCTTCCTTAGGTCTTTGGGCCGAATTGAAGCCAAGTATGCCAACGAAGCCACTCTGGTGTCACATAGCGACATCCAAATCCAGAAAAGTATCATCCAATGCACAGTCAAAACCAAAGGAAAAGTTGATTGCCCCCACAGTAATCTTGTTGGAGGAGAAGCGTCAGCGCTCATGGGCATTGACATTGGGACAATCGGCTCAGACCTAGGAGTTAAGACGACCGTCATCGCGGGACGTGATTACGAACTGCAAGATAAAATCAAAGCCTTCGAAGCCCAACTTCTAGAGACCGGAAAGGAGATCGAAAAGATTGACCGTGTGATTGGTCCTATTCTCGCTGACAAGAATAAACTGATGGCCCTTCCCGTTGAAAAGAAACGAAAGGTGAAAGACCTCCTAGAGCAGCTCAAACACTTCCGAGAAGAACAGGCTAGAGCCAGAAAAGAATCTGAAGAATTGGAAAAGCAAGCTTCCAGCAACTGCGTGAAAGAGATTATTGTCAGGAAGACCATACACAGTGGCGCTCACATCGTCATTGGGAACTGCAAGAAACTCATCAAGATGGATGTCAAAGGTCCCGTTAGACTCCGCGAAGACATCGAGAACGATACGATTTCCATCACGAGCGTATCGCTCTAAAAAAATGGCTGGAATCGGAGACCCCATCATCGACATCATCACCGAGAAAGGATGGGTTGATACCGAGGTGCTGAGTAAGGCTCAAGAAGAATTCGATGACTCCACTTTCGAAGACATCAGCCTCTATCTGATCGACAATAAGCAGCTTAGCGAAGAGCAGCGAGCCGAAGCCCTCGCCATCCAGAATGGGCTATCCTTTGTTGGTGAAGATTTTCTTATTGGTTCTCCAGAAGCGACCGAACTAGTCTCAATGGAGTTTGCTCGAACCCGATGTGTTCTCGCCCTAAGAATAGAAGAGGGAAACCTCCACGTCGCCATTTCCGACCCAACGGACCTTTCGCTAGTCGATGACCTGAGCTTTATGAGCGGCATGACAATCGAATGTTTTGTCAGCTCTCCAAGTGCCATTCAAAAAGGTGTCAGCAATAGCTATAGCGGCAGCGAAGACGATATTGGAAATCTACTGGACTCTGATGATGTTTCTATCAACAGCAATGAAGAAGAAGATGTTGATGATGATGACGCACCCGTCATTGCCCTAGTCAACATGGTCATAGCAAAGGCTGTCCGCCAGGGGGCCAGCGACATTCACATCGAATCCATGGAAAAAAACATTCGCGTTCGGTTCAGAACTGACGGCAAGTGTTCTGTTGTTGAGCGCCCTAACAAGAGACTTCAGGGAGCTCTCTTTGGGCGAATCAAATTGATGGCCCGGATGGATATCGCTGAAAAAAGAAAACCTCAAGACGGCCCTATCAAACTCAAAGTCGATGGACGACAGATTGACCTTCGTGTAAGTTCCCTCCCATCTGCATTCGGAGAAAGTATCGTGATGCGGATTCTCGACAAGGAAGCCGTGATGAAGGGGGTCGATCAGCTTGGCTTCCATCCCAGTGATCAGGAACAGTTTGATGAACTCCTAGATCGCCCCAATGGCATCGTCTTGGTCACGGGGCCGACCGGCAGTGGGAAAACAACAACGCTCTACGCTGCTCTGAATGCAAAAAACAAACCAAATGTAAAGATCATCACCGCTGAAGACCCAGTGGAATACAATGTCTCTGGCATCAATCAGGTTCAGGTAAATCACAAAATAGGTCTCGACTTTTCAAGGATCTTGAGAGCCATGTTGCGTCAGGCCCCTAACGTTATTCTTGTCGGTGAGATTCGAGACCACGAAACTGCCGAAATTGCAATCGAGGCCTCTCTCACCGGTCACTTGGTTTTCTCGACCCTCCACACCAACGACGCCCCAGCGTCCATCACCCGTCTTATCGATATGGGCATCAAACCATATCTTGTTAGTGCGTCAGTTATCGCCATCCTCGCGCAACGCCTCATTCGCCTGAACTGCAAAGAATGCTCGATGGAATACGAACCCAGCGAAGAACATCTCATCGCTGCAGGCATCACGGAAGAAATGTCCGAAGGAAAAACTTTTTTCCGAGGGCGGGGTTGCGCCACCTGCCACCAAACTGGCTACAAAGGGCGAATTGGCATCTATGAACTAATGAAGCTCAATGGGGAATTACGAAGAGCCATCTTCAACAATTCACCGACGCACGAACTTCGAGAAATTGCTCTCCGAGGGGGCATGCACACTCTTCTTATGGATGGGGTGCGAAAAGTTTTTGGGGGAACGACTACCGTCGAAGAAATACTTCGAGTAGCCAAGAGTAGCGACTGATATGAAGAACAATATTTACCTTTACTTAATCCTGATCTCGCTGCTAGTCGGAGGGTTCTCCGGATTCATCGGATACGATCACTTCAAAAAATCCGACAAAATCAAACGCAAGTCAGAAACCCTTGCACAGAATATTGAAATTCGCAAGGAAGAATTCAGGAAAAAGGAAATTGAACTGATCAACCTAGAGTTTGAACGGAGAGGTAAGCAGACCACCGTTCGAGAATTCGCTCGAGCTATTCTTGAGCAGCAAACCGTTCAGAAAGAGTACGCAGAGCTACAAGAACAGCTCGATGCTAGCGTCACTCGACAAAAGATGATGTTCATGATCAATCAAGAAGGTGTGAGTGAAATGCAAGATCAGCTGGCCGAAGATACCACGAGCATCGAACGACAGTCAGAAAATATGAAAGAAATGTTTGAACTTGAAAAGAAACGGCTCGACCTCAGAGAAGAGTTACTTCAAGAAGATGCCAAAAAAGATCAGCAAATACACGCCAAAGCAATTAGCGAGGTGGCAACAGCCATTGATCAAGCCAAGTTCGCACTGCAACGGATTAACAACCTTGCTCCAACTGAAGTGAAAGAACCATGGTCAGTAGGAAAAGTCCTCGATTTCTATGCACCTCTCAACAAAGTGGTTATCAATATGGGAGCCGCTGATGGCATCCGGCAAAATTTTAAATTCATGATCTTCTCGGATCGCTCCAGTCTGGAAAGGGAATACAAAGGCATGGTCGTGATCAAAGATGTCGATGACCTTATTTCTACAGGCACGATGATCATGGCTGATCGGGAGAGTCTTGATCCTGTTGCAGGCGATTCCATTGGAAGCGTCGCCTTCAGAAAAGACCAGCTAACGTATTACCTAGGTGGAGATTTTCGAGCCAAGTATCGAAAATCACAGATGGAGCAGTTGATTAAATATGCTGGAAACAAGGTCGTTGACGACCTCGATGCCAACGTCGACTTCTTTGTCATGGGTAAACTCG